>Ga0123355_10019870_pt1 | contig 10703 bp, 6 predicted proteins | sample TergutEmb28metaG_3_FD_89872 | JGI IMG/M metagenome (GOLD analysis project Ga0123355, IMG submission 89872) | Embiratermes neotenicus P1 segment gut microbial communities from Petit-Saut dam, French Guiana - Emb289 P1 | ecosystem: Host-associated > Arthropoda: Insects > Digestive system > Gut ...
GCCCAGGATAGAGACAGGTGGCGGACGCTTGTGAGTGCGGTAATGAACCTTCGGGTTCCGTGAAATGCGGGGAGTTTCTTGACTGGCTGCAGACCAGTTAGCTTCTCAAGAAGGACTCTGCACTATGCAGTAAGTAAGTAAGTAAGTAAGTAAGTAAGTAAGTAAGTAAGTAAGTAAGTAAGTAAGTAAGTAAGTAAGTACGTAAGTAAGTAAGCGGATTTCAGGAACAAAAAACCACATTTATATATCCACAAAAACTCATAATTATCCGTCGAAAACAACACATGCGATGTGTTTCAAGCATTTAGTTTAAAAAAATACTATGTTTTTTCCGAATTTTGTTATGGTTTTAGCTAATGTTTGTAGCTAATAACAGTGTTTTCAAGTTTTTAATTTGTTGTGATTTATTTTTTTAATTTTTATTTTTGTGTTGTTGTTATTCCTTTCCTTACTTTCCATAAATATTCAATTTCGTACCCAATTTTATATTTGTAATTCTGTGTTCTTTTCCTTAAAGGGGGCTCCAAAAACTGTATAAGCCTCAGGCCCCACAGAACCTGGTTTACCCCCTTAAGAATACATTACTGTCTATAAAAATATCATTGGTTCCTAATGACTTCTTCGTGTTCTTCCATTCATCACTGTTTTAAGCTTTTAAAAACTCAATGAATTTTTTTCCCCATGTCCCTCGATTGTCCAAAATTTTTATTTTTCTTATCGGTAACTGCAGCATTTCTATGAAGTTCGCCACGAAGCACTGGTGTGATGTCACTGACAGATCGTACCTCGCAGTGAACATACCCCATATCTGTTATACAAGCCCTGCAGTCCATTTGACATACAGCCATACCAATCCGAAGGTGAACCTCCCGCTCTGCTGATTACAGAAGCCCAACAAGTTTCCCTCCAACACAACACATCCTGATACTTTAAGGGTAATTCACATTAATCCTGCAGTGATCCTGGCTGTTAGTCGAAAGCCTCTCACAGCGCAGACATGGGTTCAGTTCTAGGCCTGTCCCTGAGGTGTTCGTCAGGAAAACAACTAGCATTTGGCCGAGTCTATTCCGGCTACCCCGGTGTTTCCTTGTCAGTGACGTCACACCAGTGATTCATGGTGAACTTCATATAAATACTACTCTTACCAGAACAAGAGAGAAAAATCTTTGGAAAATCGAGGGGCATGAGAGGGAAAAATAATTTCGTTTATTTTTTAAACGCTTAAATCATTGGCGAATGAAAGAGCACGAAGAAAGCATAAAGAACTGTTGATATTTTTATTGGCGATGCTGCATTCTGAGGGGGCTGGTCCACGTTTCTGGGGCCTGAAAATTATACAGTTTTAGGGGGCCCTCTTTAAGGAAAAAACTATAAAATTACGTACATATAATTAAGTATGAGAGTTAATATTTATTGACAGTGAGAAAAGAAATCACAACAAATTACACACTTAAAACGGCTGACACAAGCCTCATAAGATAAAGAAAAATAACATACTAGTTTTATTAGCCAATTGCCTGAGACACGTCTATGGTACTTACTTCCTACATTTTTTCGGCTGCAAACGCTTTGATCATCTCTTCACATCACAACGATTTTGTAATATCATTTTCTGTAGACAAAATAGGAAAATAACTCAGTCTTCCTCCAGCATGGTTCGTCCAAACTGGCTTCTTTTTATTGTTAGTTTAGATCAGTTTCTTTCAGTTTCATAACTCGTTATTAATAATTTCATGAACATTTTTGGATTGTTATCAAATTTGGGAAAACTTCTACCAAGTTTATTTCATATACAGGCTAGGCAGATTTAGGGCGTTTCTAGGGAATTATTAGGGCCCCTTTCAGGGCCTTTGATTTAGTCTCGTGCAATTGATGGACCCTGAAGTTTAAGCTTTATTAGGTTCATGATAAATCCACCCCTGGGCGTTATGCATTTCGTGACACTGCAATGAATTATATACTCGCCCTGTAATCCTCTCCAGTAGGCTGTAACAAGTGCCTAAAGGCTCCCCTTCCATAATGTTAAAGACAGGCTTAGTCTGTACTTAGACGTAATTTCAAACCAGTTTTGGCTGCTAGTTTTTCACTTCAATAAACAGAGGGAAATTTTGTACAAGACCTATTATGGAAAGCGTTCCATCAGGTATGGTCTTCTTCATGACTTACTCTGATTGTTTTATCATTTTATGAGCACAAATAGCACTGGGAAATATTGTGTAATTTCAGTGCCTGTGGCCATGCGGTCTAGGGCGCTTGTTTGCTGGGAAGGCGGGTTGGAGTCCCGGCTGGGACTTGGATGTCTCTTTGTTGTTGTTGTGTGTGGTCAGGTGGATTTCCATACGTCGGGCTGATCACTCGTCGAGAGGAATCCTATCGAGTGTGATGTGTTTGCGTGTGATAGTGGAACCTCCCTAGCCCAATGGGGGCTGCTGCGCTTTGAAAATGAATGTTGTGGAATGGAACTATTTCAAATTATGTTGAACTTATTACTAGAATACTTGTTGATGAGGCTCAAATTTTGACAATTCCCATACATAGTATAATTTTCCACAATTTAAAATTCCGTTGGTGTATTTTTACAAGGACATTGTTGAATTACTTTTGAACTCAACTCACGAAACAAAAATTGAATGATTTTGAAAAAAACTTCGTATTCATGAATATTAATGCACTTTATATGAACACAAACATCTGTTTGACCAGGCTGTGTTGGATCATACGGAGTTCTAATCCTGGAAGAAGTAAGACATTTCCTCTTCTCCTTAAAACTCGCACCGATTCTGTGACCCATCAAACCTCCTAATAAATCATTATCGTGGTTATTTCTCCGGGTATAAGGCGGCCTGATCTTAAAGCTAACAACTTTCCAATCTTATGCCGCGAGATGACAAGGCGCATGCGCATTGCATGCTGGATACCTAACGTTACAAACACACACTCACAATATGTAATACTTATTGCTTTTCCACTACAACAATCGTTACACGAAGGCACCTCAGTGTTACGTTATATGTACATTGGCTGGCTTGTTAAACCTTCTTTAAGAAGCCAATCAAGCTCGCCTTACATGGACACCATGCCCATCGTTCCTTCTGTTCACCCCTGACCAAGTATCAGCCACAAAATATTGTTGGATTTTCATGAAATTCTTTACTTGAGTTCCATACAAGATGTCGTGAGGGCAAAGATATGATTCGAGAAATTCGGACAGTCTTACTGTACTGGCATATTAAAATGATTTCCACCCGCATTTTCTCTTCTCCTTGGCCGATATCATTCAAATTCGATGTCAAGAGACTTCGTCCCAAATTAATCCATTCGGACTAAATGCGGCAGTCGTGAAAATAGGCGCGGTGAAGCCATACTTTAGGTGTTGACGTGAAGGAATTTATAAACGCCCTATCGACATTCGTCTTACTCATTCATTAGTATTCAGCCTTGAAGGCCGGGCTTGGCAGGAACCAGAACCCACTCATGTGACCGGTATGGCTCCGGCGCACTGCATCCTGGGCAAGTCCTTGGGGGTAGTTTGCCATTGCTTTCCCCCGCCTTTAGACGTTCACACTTTAGCCGCCAGGTGCCTCAATCCGCAACGACGCGAGAGATCCTAGCAGCGAAAGGTGGAACTGTAGGCGTGAAAGATATCCGGTAGTAATTTTGCCTAAATTCCGACTTCCACTTAAATTTAGGGGTCTTTTAAAGCTACGACATGGGACCGACGGCTTTATTTCCCCTCCGAAGGAAGGCGTGATGAGGATTTTTTCGCCCTAAAAATCCCAAGGCTTGAAAGAAATTCGTTAAGAGGAACGTTAACGTAATATTATTCAACTTTTGAGTTTCGTCCAAATCGGCCGAGGTAGGCAGTACTCTTACTTATGGGGGTAAATTGAAATACATTTAAACGCGTATAGTCAAAAAGTGTAAAAATCTGAAGGCAAAGGGCATTTTGATAAGGAATGTACGTGGCATATGTAATGTGCAATTTGCAATCTTGTTCAGTAAGTCGTTCTCTTGTTTAGATAATTAAAGTGATACATCGTAATAAAATAAGCACTTTCTGTGAGCGCAGACACTCTAAACCGTTAATATGCTAATGCTTAAATTGGTGTAGTTGACCAACTGTATAAAAGGAAAATTATCCGGTAAATATTGCCTGTGCTAACATCGCCTACGAAACTGTGGTTGTTAAAATCTTTCCTATAATTACCCGACGTTGTTCAGTCTTTAGAACTTTTTTAGTGGCAGGTGAAATAAGATTTGAATTCAAATTGACACGTGAGTGGTTGGTCGGGGAAAACACCGTACTTGGATTGATACAAATGATTAACCTTCGATGGCTGCAAACTTGAGTGGAATTTGCCTCAATTTATTACTCACAACGTGCTCTGGACTGTCAGATTTAAAAGTCTGTCGTCATTTGACTTGTAAACCTGTCCCAGTGGCGGCGCGGTCTAAGGCGTAGGTCTGCGGCCGCTCGCCTGCTGAGATTGTGATTTCGAATCCCAACGGGGGCATGGATGTTTATTGTGAGTGTTGTGTGTTTTCATGTAGAAGTCTCTACGACTCGTCCAGAAGAGTCGTACCGACTGTGGTGCGTCGTTGTGTTTGATCTAGAAACCTCGTCATTAAGGAGGCCCTGGCCCAATAGGGACTGTTGCGCCAAAAGGAAGAAAGAAAGAAGATAAATCCAAGTAAAATCTATTGAAGTCTCTCACTAACATTTAGGATGTCCCCACTTCAGTTCTTCTCCAAACACAGGCTGTTCTGAAAGGTTAATCACGGGTTTACTTAGTAATTCCAGATATTACCCCGCACTGTAACGTGAAATATTTCTTCCTCACAATTTTCTGTCAGTTTTTTTATTAATTACTCACATATCCGTCTTATGATGGTCTACTATAATTTTCAAGCGACGCTTCTAAGACTTTTTCGTTTCCCTTTCTTAATTCTCGAATGAAAGCAAGCGTTAATTTTAACTTTTGTCATTGGTTTGTATTATATTGTGTTATGACTCTATAATCAACTGTTTCTTCATCCTTAACTCTTCCGTCTAGATAACGCAACATGACTCAGTTATAACATGATAGGATACCTATCTCAGTAATTAACCAACTTGGTGCACAAAATGTTTGTTTTGTAATAAGTTTATTTCATGCCTCTACATGTTTCGAGCACATGTGCTCATCATCAGGAGGTCAAAATTGCATTACACAGCCTCTGGTATCATCACACCTATAGGTGGCCGTCTCGTGCACACGTGATAGGATATGTCCGCAAACTGTAACAGTTCGGCTGCTTTTGCTCTGATATTATCCCTAAAATTCTCTCTCTTGTTACCAACAGATTTAGTGTCAGTCGCTTTTGGTTACTATGTTTATATTGCTAACTGTTTTATACGGCCTCACCTCCTACCTCCCAGCGAACACTGTCTTTAAATATTATTTGTAGACAGTCAAATCTTTCTTCGGCCTAAGTCATACATGCAGAAAAAATCGTGCCTTTGAGTTGTTATTTTACATCGTCAACTGTATCTTCGGCCTTTGTTTGTACCTCGCAGAGAACACTGTCTCATTATAAAAATCAGGCACGTATAATTATGAAGGTCTTCATGCAAATTTCATCATATGTTTGTCCGGCTTTAACGGACATTTGACTGACTTGTCCCTATTCTGTGTCAATGTTCACCTTCATATTCTATTATTTTAAGATTTATTTTTATATTATGCTTGAAGCTACAATTATATTGCTTTTCTTTAGGTGTGTAAATAGAACCATGCCAGAATTTGTCTTCTCCCAGGACTTGATATCGACCTGGTTGAACTCACCCCCTCGATTTCATTACCACAGTAAATTCTCATACAAGAACGTAGGTGTAATATAAGTTGCATTTTATTTCATAGGTTCTAGAATTATCACTCAAGGTTTTAAAAAATATTAATAAAGTAGATAACTTAAATAATAAAAGCAAAACAGATGGTATGATACTTTTGACAACTGTAGTAAAAAGAAAGCCTAAATCAGATTTTGTACAACATTAATCGATCAGATAACTATTTAGAAGGTCGTAAATCATGTAAATTTGACATTCTGCAATTAAAATACAAGTAACGCGGTTTGTGCAGCAGATATGAACTGACTGATACAACGTGACTGGCTCATTTATGTTAATTTCTATCTTCATTCTTACTCAATGCCCATTCTACGTACTTCTGTGCTTATTCTGTACATAAATCATTGAAGAAGAGCCAAATTCAGAACAGTAAAATGTTCTGAATGCCAACAACAATTTTACAGTTTTATCCTTAAGGAGTAGGTAAGCCTTTCGTCTTGCCAACCAGAAGTCACCACCAGTCTCCTTGAATATTGGTTGCACACTTCCGTCACAGGAAAGCTTTATCACTTGAATTTTTCTCTTTTACTTTTAACGACCCTGGTAGGATGTCTTCAATACAAATGTAATCCCTGAGCCAAGACTCTGATGTCAGATTTTTATATGATATGATATGTTTGTTAACTGCAATTTGGTTGACACCCGGTGAGAGCAGTACAGTACATATTTACACACAACCAATACACAGAACAACATACTGAAACAGAATACCCGGAACGCAACGTATATAACAATAAGAATACATAAACATAACAATAAGAATACATAAAATAACAAAAATAATACATAAATATAAATATAAGAATATACAAACATAACAATAAGAATACATAAATATAACAATAAGAATACATAAACATAACATTAAGAACACATAAACATAACAATACGAATACATAAACATAAAAATAAAAATATATAAACATAATAATAAGAATACATAAAAACAAAATTAAGAATACATAAACATAACAATAAGAATACATAAACATAACAATAAGAATACATGAACATAACAATAAGAATATATAAACATAACAATAAGAATACCTAAACATAACAATAAGAATACATAAACATAATAATAAAAATACATAAATATAAAATTACGAATATATAAACATAACGATAAGAATATACAAACACAATAATAAAAATGCATAAACATAAAAATAAATACATAAACATAACAATAAGAATACATAATTTACAAAACTAAACAGAAGCATACAAAACAAACAACCATATACACAATGATACAAAATAGATCCAAAAGAATATGAAATGAAAAGACATTCTTGATAGTACTCCTGTAGGTCTAAAAATAAACTGTGACAATGTCCCTTTATATTGGACTCCAGTTTGTGCTTCACCTGAATTTTATTTGTGGTGATGAAGCTGTTCAAAAGTGGAAAGACGCTTTTAGCCATATTTGTTAATCACGGAAGCAATTATTTTTCTCTCTCTCTTAAAGATTTGTTTCCTTGTGGACTGAGACGGTATCTTCTTCTCACTAAGCTCGCTGAGAGGGCAAAGAGTATCTGCCAGGCCGTGCAGTCGGTAAAGCCACACTTCATAAAGGAAAAGACTGTATAAATTTGAAGTTGTGACGGAGGGAATAATGTGCGCTTCTGAATCAAGTTCAAATTGGCAGCATAGTATTACACCCCAGCAGCCCTAAACTTAAGCATGTAGAACAAGGAAGTTGTGTTCATTGCACGTTGCATTGCGTGAAATCAAAGATAATTTTCAATAGGTTGCTTTGAATTTATGAACGTTTACAAATTTTAACAGCTTTAGTTACAACTATCTTTAAAATTTACCTCAATTTTATATCACATCAATGTTCACGTACGTAATAACTTCCACCATAACAAAGTTATAGTAATTCTAAAATGAGCCATCCCCGTTGCGTGTATATAAACAATAGGTGTAGGTATCAGTCAATAACACAACAATATCTAAAAATATGTTTCATAAAGAATGATAGTAACTACATGTTTCGGCCTATTACGGCCATCATCAGGTTTTCATCCGAAAATATGGTGAAAGTGCTTTATAGGATTGGTATGATTATGTCACGATGGTGAGATCTCATCATCTGTGATGTTCGTTATATGCTACTGTTAAGGGACACGGGGGGTCGGGGGGGAGGGGTTATCTGTGATGTGCTCTATCCTGGGGTGTACAGCTCAAGTACGTCTGTTCGCTGCTGTCCTATGTGGGTCTCCAGCTATTGTTTTTCCATTTCCGATGTCTACAGCTTTATTTAGGCTTAAAAGAACTTTATAAGACGCCTCTATAGCCTTCATACTAACTCCTCAGACTGCACTATTTGGCCTTTATTTGCCGACAAATCGAGAAGTTTTCTTTGGAAATATTCCAAATGCTTGTGTTTGAAGTCTACATACTCGGTTCCAAAACGGCGCATAAGGAGTAAAGGTTTCATTGAGAGTTTTGGTAATATTTTGTAATAAATCGTACATTTACGAATATGCGCGCTTTCTTCTCTAGTTCATGAAAAGCGAAAAGATGAACACCTTGGCTTTTACTTCCTTGCGTATGAAGACAGATTTTGGTAGATGTTTTGAAGTGATTTCCTCGATTGTCTGGCTGCAAGTCGAAGGCCTGACATCTGGCAGCGAACTGCCAGCACTTTCCGAACTGACGGCCACTTTACTATCAAGAGGTCCTTTCAAAGACCTGGTCTACAGCTACTGTACCACATTACTAATTTCGATAGACAGAATAACTTTTATCACCTCATTAACACTGCAGAAGGAAACTGCGTAAAAGTACAGCGCGTGCACAAACACGCATGTCTGCGTCGTAAGTGTGGTTGGTAGCTTTGGCAATACTGACAATAATATTAATAATAATAATAATAATATAAAAACCAAGCAAAACGCTAAAGTAGTTACTAATTAAATAACTGTAACAACACAAAAAACAAATATATTCACAGTAAACTACGGTAAACAGTCAAACCAAACAAAAAACTTTTGTCCGTAATTGAGTGAGTTCTGGGAGCTTAATTAACTTATAACTGGGATTAATTATTAGACTGATATTTGCAAATGTAAAACAGTAGTGCCAACAAAATGCAAAGAAAACATTCTACTGATGTGCAAAAAATATATGTATAACGAGTGATATCCGTGTTGCAGGCTGAAGCCTACAACACGGATACCACTCCAACCCAACCACACCGAATCTCCAACACATATCGAACCAAGAACAACACGACCAATGTGGTAATTCAACAGAATAGTCGCAAGCTCCTGATGATGGACATATTAATGTTCGAAATATGTTGAGCACATAAGAAGTGAAATAAAATAGCAAGTGACATCAAGTTGGTCTTTTATTCTTCAACTATCACAATGATGCACGGTCCAATAAACGTAAGATTCAAATACACATTGTCCTTCATGCTCATGCTCTTATGTGTTAGGTCTCAAATCCACTTCCACACTCTGAGCCACTATAAGTCTCCCGTATTTCTTCCTCTCAAATCCACTTCCACAATCTGAGTCACTATTCGACTCATGTATTTCTTCTTCTTCTTTTCATTGAAGATTTTTAGCCACTAACGCATAGTCACAAGAATTTCGCATTGTCTTCGTCGTATATATCTGTCCGCATGTACCAGTGAGGCTCCCACTGGACGGATTTCCATAAAATTTGCTGTTGGTGATTTCAATGAAAGTCTGTTGGTTAATCCAAATATCGTTCAAGTCACATGAAGACGTCGGCACTTCACGCGTAGGACTAAGTATTTACTGTTGTTGTCGGCTACATCAAATCGCCATAAATGCGCACTTTTCGAGTGAGATGGTATCAGGCAGTTAGGTTAGCTGAGGAGGTACAAACATTACTCGAACTCGCCATAACGTTTGGTTATACGTATTTTTATGTATTGTGTATTCCTTCAGACAATATCGTTTGTTACGAATTGGCCTCTGGAGGTGTAAATAATAATTCCAAGTTAGGATTAGCGTTAACTAGCATATATTGTAGCTCATTTTATGAACCATTGGTAAAGATAAATATATTTTAGATCTTGGTTTCATTAGAAATAGTATCACACACACACACACACACACACACACACACACACACACACACACAAAGCCCTGTAAGCCTTCCGAATAGAAGAACAACCAACACTGTTCCATACACTTTGTCTTACTGCACAGCTTACTGTTGCTCACCGGTTACAGACTTCCGGATGCCAACGGATCGGTTCGCGTGCTTGCCACCAGATTCCAGCACTTCCGTGACAAATAAGGTCGCCATATTACTTCGTAGTAGGCTATTTTCCAAAACAAAGCTTTGTGCTCTATACAGATATTTAGAGTAATATTCAGCTTGATTTCTATGTAGTGTGTGGCTATAATTGGTCAATAGAAAACAAAGCGAAGTCGGTATAGCGACTCGCTACGGGTTGGACGGTCCGGAGATCGTATCCCAGTGGGGGCGAGATTTTCCGCACCCGTCCAGACCGGCTCCGGGGCCCACAGAACCTCCTATGCAATGGGTACCGGGTCTTTCCCGGAAGTAAAGTGGTCGGGGCGTAGCATTGACCACCCTCCCCCATCTAGGGCCGAGGTTAAAGAAAGAGTAGAGCTATACCTCTGCTCCCCATCTGGGTCTTCATGACCTGTTCTAGGGTGAACTTAACAACTTAACAATACTTACTTACTTACTTACTCCATGGTGCAGAGTCCTTCTTGAGAAGCTAACTGGTTTGCAGCTAGTCAGGAAATTCCCCGCATTTCACGGAACCCGAAGGTTCATTACCGCACTCACA
>Ga0123355_10019872_pt1 | contig 10703 bp, 6 predicted proteins | sample TergutEmb28metaG_3_FD_89872 | JGI IMG/M metagenome (GOLD analysis project Ga0123355, IMG submission 89872) | Embiratermes neotenicus P1 segment gut microbial communities from Petit-Saut dam, French Guiana - Emb289 P1 | ecosystem: Host-associated > Arthropoda: Insects > Digestive system > Gut ...
CAGTTAGCAGGTTATATGGCTAAGGAGCAGTTGGATGCAGGCTATTTACTTACTTTTGATTCTAGGAAAACTAAAAAGCGACATCAAAAGTGGGTTGAGCTTGATGATGGGAAGAGGATTTTTGATGTGATAGTATAAGCTGTATTTATGATAGAATTAAAAAAATCGCCACATTTAAAGGCAACATCTGTTGCTTGTTTAGTGAGCAAAAGGAAGGTTATTATATGAAATTTAAAGATTTTAAGTATGAGCGCCCTGATTTTCGGACGCAGAAGGAAAATTTTGTGGTTTTACTTTCCCAGTTTGATGATGCGATTGATGCTGAGCATCAGTTAGAGGTATTTGGGAGGATTAACAAGGAGCGCAGCTATGTTATAACAATGCAAACTTTGGCTAGTCTTCGTCATACAATTGATACTCGTGATGAGTTTTATGATGCTGAGAATACGTATTGGGATAAGACTGGTCCGTTTTATCAAGAATTACAGTCAATGTTATATGATGCTGTATTAGAGAGTCCTTTTCGGGCAGAGTTAGAGGCTAAGTTCGGGGCGCAGTTTTTTAAGTTGGTTGAATGTGAGAAGAAAGCTTTTTCGCCGGATATTGTTCCTGATTTGCAAGAAGAAAATCGCCTTGTGAGTGAGTATAATAAATTATTAGCCTCTGCTAAAATTCCTTTCCAAGGAGAAGAGTATACACTGTCTGGTTTAGGGAAATTTGCTCAAGATAAAGATCGCTCGGTGCGGGAGGCTGCGCAAGTGGCGCGTTATGGCTTCTTTACTGAGCATGAAGCGACTCTTGATGATATCTATGATCAATTAGTAAAAGTTCGGGCAGAAATTGCGAAGAAACTTGGTCTTAATAATTTTATCGAATTAGGTTATCTCCGGATGCAGCGGACAGATTATAATCCAGCTGATGTGGCAAACTTCCGTCAACAAGTTCGCGATGTGATCGTACCAGTTGCAAGTGAAGTTTATGAAAAGCAGCGCCTGCGTTTAGGACTTTCTAAACTGCGCTATTTTGATCTCCAGTTCGAATATGAAAACGGTAATGCGATGCCCCATGGAGAGCCAGACTGGATTCTTGAGCAAGGTCTTAAGATGTATGATGAGCTCTCCCCAGAAACAAAAGAGTTCTTTAATATGATGGTTGAGACAGATTTATTGGATCTTGTTAATAAAGAAGGTAAGCAGCCTGGTGGATATTGTACTTACATTAATGATTATAAAGTGCCGTTTATTTTCTCTAATTTCAATGGGACAGCGGCAGATATTGATGTGTTAACCCATGAAGTGGGGCATGCCTTCCAAGTTTACTTATCACGTCATCTTGAACTTCCTGAGTTAGCGTTTCCAACATATGATGCCTGTGAGATTCATTCAATGAGTATGGAGTTCTTCTGTTGGCCGTGGATGGAATTATTCTTTAAAGAGGATGTGGATAAGTATAAGTATTCTCATTTAGCGGGTGCGATTACTTTTATTCCTTACGGCGTCTTAGTAGATGATTTCCAGCATTTTGTCTATGACAACCCGACTGCGACGAAAGAGGAGCGTAAAGCAGAGTGGCGTCGCCTTGAGCAGCAGTATTTGCCACATAAAGACTATGAGGGATGCGATTATCTTGAAAGAGGAGGATGGTGGCACCAGCAGGGTCATATCTTTGGCAGCCCGTTCTACTACATTGATTATACACTAGCACAAATCTGTGCCCTGCAATTCTGGAAGCGAATGAACAGTGATGATAAAACTGCATGGACGGATTATTTGGCACTCTGTGACGTTGGTGGAAGCAAGTCATTTGTCGAACTAGTTAAACTTGCTAATTTGAAGTCGCCATTTGAAGATGGATGTGTGGCATCAGTTATTGCCGACATTAAAGCATGGCTTGATATTCCCCGCGATTTGAAGTAGGGAAAGCTGTAGTGTGTTGAAATAAAAGAAAAGCGCCGAAAACATTGAGGGGAAACCTCAGTGTTTTCGGCACTTTAAATTTTCAGAAGAATTTACTAGGGGCTTGTGTCATCTAAAACTGTACAAAAATCCCCAGTAGGGAAAAAACAACTAACAGCTCCTGGGAATTTCAACCTTTGGCTTCTATTCGACAAAAGGCGATGAAAGAACCACTTCTTCGGTGGTTATTTGGCACTCATCAACCTTTTCGGCTGTTTTTAAGTAAAAAGGTTGATGGATTGCCTGTTTTTCAAGTGATTATTTGGTACTCAACAACCTTTTCGGCTGTTTTTAAGTAAAAAGGTTGATGGATTGCCTGTTTTTCAAGTGATTATTTAATATTCAACAACCTTTTCGGCTGTTTTTAAGTAAAAAGGTTGATGGATTGCCTGTTTTTCAAGTGATCATTTAATATTCAACAACCTTTCCGGCTGTTTTTCGGCAAAAAGGTTGATGGATTGCCTGTTTTTCAAGTGATCATTTAATATTCAACAACCTTTCCGGCTGTTTTTCGGCAAAAAGGTTGATTGCGGTTTACCTTAGATATTTCGTTATTACAAATCCGTACATTTTGATAAGTTTTAGATGACACAAGGTACTAGTCCGTACAATACTACGCTTCATTATCCAATTCCGCCTTTGCCTCAGCTAATATCTCACTAAAACTACTATAAGATTTTGTGCTAGGATCGTTTAGCAATATCTCTGCTTCTTAAATGTTTAGGTTAAAACCTTAATTGTCGCTATTCCACTATAAACGTCGATTTTTTGTACATTTAAGCGATTATATATAGCCAATTATATCACAAACTAATCATATAATCAGCTTGAAAATAGAGAGCGCTCTATCACCGCTTTTATGTTTTTTTTGTGAAATTGGAAAAACGTTATTATCTTAAAAACAAACAGCTTAGGCAATAAAACAGCCAAAAAGCGGTTACAATTAGGGCAAAATTGGGGCAAGTTAATATTAGTACTTGCAAAACGTTATTTTTTGTGGTATCTTAATTAAAATCTTTTAAAAACTTCACTAGCACTAACTTATAACAGCGTTATAATAAAGCTTCTTGTTTTTAAAAATCTGATTTCCGAAGGTAGGATGTATATATGGCAGATGTTTTATTAGAGCTTAAAAATCTAAAGACATCGTTTAGAGTTAAAGATGATCATTACGCTGCAGTTGACGACGTAACACTAACTGTAAACAAAGGAGAAGTAGTAGCAATTGTTGGAGAATCAGGATGCGGTAAAAGTGCACTTGCCTATTCAGTTATGAAACTTCACACACGAGCGAAAATTGAAGGACTTGTTGAGCTTAAAGGTGAAGACATTATTGCTGCAACACCCAATCGATTAACACAGCTCCGTGGAAAAGAAATGGGGATGATTTTCCAAGATTCATTATCAGCATTAAATCCCTTAATTAAAATAGGGGACCAAATCGGGGAAGCAATTACCTTACACGACAAAAAGATTTCTAAATCAGCACTAAGAGATAGAGTCTTGGAATTGTTAGATAAGGTAGGAATTCATAATAGTGAAAGCGTCTACATTCAGTATCCACATCAATTATCTGGTGGAATGAGGCAGCGTGTTGTTATTGCCATAGCAATCGCTAATAGCCCGGATTTATTGATTGCTGATGAGCCAACAACGGCTCTTGATGTAACGATTCAAGCGCAGATTTTAGATTTAATTAGAGAATTACGAGATGACCTTGCTGCTGGTGTTATTTTAATTACCCATGACCTTGGCGTTGTTGCGGAAATGGCTGATAGAGTGGCAGTTATGTATGCTGGTGAAATTGTTGAGCTTGGTGATGTGTATTCGGTTATGGAAAACCCACTGCATCCGTACACACGTTCATTGTTAAAATCAATGCCATCAGCAATTACAAGTAAAGACGAAAAACTGCATGCTATTAAAGGTATAGTTCCATCTTTACCTCAATTACCAAGAGTAGGATGTAGGTTTAAAAGTAGGATTGACTGGATTCCAGAGACAGCTCATGAAGAGCATCCAACATTAAAAGAAGTAGAACCAGGACACTACGTTCGTTGCTCATGCTATAAACATTTTCATTTTCCTGAGGAGGGTAAGGCTTGATGATAGAGGTAAAAGATTTAAAAGTACACTTTCCTATTCGAAAAGGAGTATTAAGAAGAGTTGTTGGACAAGTTAGAGCTGTTGATGGTGTAAACTTAAGTATTGAAGCAGGGAAAACATATGGTTTAGTTGGCGAATCAGGTTCAGGGAAAACAACAACAGGACGAGCGATTATTGGGCTTGATCATGTTACAAGTGGTGAAATTTTGTTTGAAGGTGAGAAAATTGATTTAAAAAAGCGGGCATCACGAGATATTCAAATGATTTTTCAAAACCCTTACTCGTCACTTAATCCAAAGAAGCGCGTATTAGATATTGTCGCGGAACCCCTGCGTAATTTTGAAAAATTCACTGAGGAACAAGAAGCTGCGCGAGTGGGGGAATTGATGGAAATTGTTGGCTTAAGTCCAGAGTCGATTTATAAATATCCCCATGAGTTCTCAGGTGGACAACGGCAAAGAATTGGTATTGCTCGTGCAATTGCCTTAAATCCGAAATTAATTATTGCCGATGAGCCCGTTTCAGCACTAGATGTATCCGTGCAAGCACAAGTTTTAAATTTTATGAAAGATATTCAAAAAGAGCTGGGGCTGACTTATCTATTTATTAGTCATGATTTAGGAATTATAAGACATATGTGTGATTATGTTGGACTTCTGTATAAAGGCCGCTTTGTTGAAGAAGGAACAGCTGATGATATTTTTGAAAATCCCCAGCATATTTACACGAAGCGCTTATTAGGTGCAATTCCAAGTACAGATCCACGCATGCGTGATGAGTTGATTGCTAACCGCCGTAGAGTAAATGAGGAATTTAATAACTTGACGGCAGAATATTTCGATGAATCAGGGTTAGCTTATCCGTTAAGAAAAATTTCGGCGACACATTCGGTGTCCACGCTAGGAGAGGTGAAGTAAAATGGCGCAATTTGCACTAAGACGTTTTCTAATTATGATTCCGCAACTTATCGTATTAAGCTTTATCATCTTTTTAGTGGCACAAGCAATGCCTGGGGATGCCTTGACAGGGCTGCTCGATCCAACATGGGATCTTGAAAGAATAGCATTAGAACGGGCACGATTAGGATTAGATCTTCCGTGGTATCAGCAATATTGGAACTGGGCAGTAGGAATTGTTACTGAAGGTGATTTTGGTCGATCATTTAACTACCAACAGCCTGTGACTGATATTATTGGTTTGCGGCTTGGTAATACTCTGAGACTAGCTTTTTTTACCCTAATTCTTATGTATCTCATTGGGCTACCTCTTGGTATAATTAGTGGGCGTCATCATGATACATTTATTGATAAAGTGATTACCACCTATACGTATGTTGGCTTTGGAATGCCAATAATGGTTTTTGCGCTACTGCTATTATTTATTTTTGGGTTTGGTTTAGAATGGTTTCCAACAGGAGGTAGTGTAGCTCCGGGAATGACACCAGATATGGGATTAGCTTATATTTTGAGTCGCCTGCGGTATATGATATTACCTTCTTTATCAGCGGCACTCCTTTCAACTGTTGGGATTGTTCAATATTTGCGTGGTGAAATTGTTGACACGGAGCAACGGGAATTTATTCTTACTGTTAGAGCAAAAGGAGCTACTGAAAATCGCGTTTACAATAAGCATGTTCTCAGAAACTCCCTGCTCCCGATCGCATCTTTTCTCGGTTTACAAATTGCTTTTTTAATCGGTGGCTCAATTATAATTGAATCTGTTTTTAGTTACCCAGGCATTGGCGGGTTGTTTCTAACGTCGGTAAACAATCGTGATTTTTCTGTTATGATAGCCTTGACACTTCTCTTTGGAGCTGTCACCATTATTGGATCGTTCTTTTCCGATATTGTTATGATGATGGTTGATCCAAGAATTGAAATTGAGTAGGAGGTGAGAGGTATGGCTAAAAATAAAAAAGAAAAATCAGGTGATCATACAAATATCTCAACGTTTGACATTATAAAGCGAGAATTTCTTCGCGATCCAGGGGCTATTGTTGCATTAAGCATTATTGTTATTGCAGTTTTGTTCATTACCATCCCATATTTTTTTATTGATTCTGCGGATGCATTAACCGTTAATCTAATGCGGGTAAATCAAGCACCTGGAGACGGTCATTTGTTGGGAACAGAGCAAAATGGTCGAGATGTTTTTGCTCTCCTTGTTGTTGGTGCAAGAAATTCACTGGCTATTTCGGTAGCTGTTACTCTTATAACAGGGTTTGTTGGGATTGTTTTAGGTTTGTTCTCAGGTTATTTCGGTGGGAGATTTGATAATATCCTCATGAGAATTGTTGATTTTGTTACTACATTACCACCCCTTATTATGATTATTGCTTTTTTAGCAATTTTTCCTGGTTTTAATGTTTTACGTTTTACACTTGTTATGTCTTTCTTTCTGTGGACAGGGATTACCCGTTTGGTAAGAGCACGAGCGATTCAAGAAAAAGAACTGGAGTATATTCAAGCATCAAAAACATTGGGAACACCTCATCTAAAGACGATTTTTGCAGGATTATTGCCTAATATTAGCTCCATTATTATTGTTAATATGACTTTAAATACTGCGGCTAATGTGGGACTTGAAACAGGCTTATCATTTCTTGGCTTCGGATTTCCCTTCGACACCCCAAGTTTAGGAACTTTAGTCGCTTCATCAAGTAATTCAGTTGTTTTGCAACATCGTTGGTGGATTTGGTTGCCAGCTGCTTTGTTTGTTGTTGTGTTAATGTTAGCAATTAATACCATTGGTCGTACGCTCCATCGTGCAACTGATGCAAGGTTACGTCGTGGTTAGCAGTTAAACTGCTTGGTAAAATAGGTAAAATGATGATGGAATTTTGAGAGATAGCTTTATGCTATAAATCAATTTGTGGATAAAGCTATCTCTCAAACAAAACCATTTAATCATTTGAGAAGATTAATTTTAAGGAGGAACATATTATGAAAAAAAGAAGTAAGTTTCTAGTTTTACTTAGTGTGGCGTTTTTATTCTCATTGTTTTTAGCAGCCTGTGGTGATGACAACGGTGGCGCTGACGCTGACGACAATGGCTATGAAGATGAAAATGGCTATGAGGATGAAAATGGCTATGAAGATGAAAATGGCTATGAAGATGAAGATGAAAATGGTGAAGATGAAGCTGGAGCTGGTGGTCTTCCACCTCATATAGCAGAGTTGATCAACACTTCAATGCCATCAAGTACTGATATGGTTGATGGTGGAGTCTTAAGTGTTGCTCAAGTACAGGCAACTCCACATGCAGGGATTTTACACCCAATCTGGTCACTTGGTGTGGAAGACAGTCAAATTCAAACTTTTTTCCTCGGTACTATTGTATCAATTGATATCGACTTTTTAGTAGAGCTTGGTGCTGATGCAAGAGGTGCAGCTATTCCTGAAATTTCAGATGATGGGTTGACGATTACGTTCACGATTCGCGATGGAGTTTATTGGCATGATGGTGAACCTGTAACAGCTCGTGACTGGCAATTTGCTTATGAAGTATTAGCACACCCTGATACAACGTCTACGCGTTTTGGACAGCAGAATGAGGCGTCAATTGTCGGAATCGAAGATTTCCGTGAAGGTAATGTGGATTATATCGCCGGAATTGAAGTGGTTGAAGATAATGTGTTACGAATCACTTATGATGAAGTAGTTCCGCTGCGAAACACATCGTTCTATAATCCGTTGCCATATCATATTTTTGGAGATATTCCAGTTGATGAGATGGAAGATTCACCATATGTGCGAACAGCTGACGCCATTGGATTTGGTCCATTTATGATTGATGTTATTGTTCCAGGCGAGTCACTTACATTTGTTCGTTTTGATGATTACTGGCAAGGGCCTCCTGTTTTAGATGGTGTTGAGTTCCGAGTTGTTAATGCAGAAGTCATTGGTGAGGAAATGGCAGCTGGCAATGTTGATATTGCTACTTCTTTCCGAGAAGCAGATCATCCTTACTTTGAGCATTTAGACAATGTTACATTCTTGAAAAATCCAGCCTTTGTATTCAACTATGTTGGCTTTAGGTTAGGAGAGTTTGACCTAGAGGCTGGCGAATCAGTTCTAAATCCTGATGCTACTATGGCTCATGAAGAATTACGTCGTGCTATGTGGATGGCTGTTGATAATAATGCGCTAGCTTCGGCAGCATTCTCTAGTTTGAGATGGGATGCGAATTCATTGATTCCACCAACATTTAACATGTTCCATGATGAGACACTGCAACGCCCACCGCATGACATGGATGCAGCAAATGCTTTACTTGATGAAGCTGGTTTTGTAATTGGTGATGACGGTTTCCGTACAGATCCAGATGGGAACCCACTTGAGATTAACTTCTTCTCAGCATCAGCAGCAGGTGATCAGACTGCTGAAACAATGAATCAATATTATTTAACACAATGGCGTGCTTTGCATTTAAATGTTGTTGATAATTTTGAATATGAGTTTAATGCCTTCCACGATCTCTTCGATCCTGAAGCTGATGATGATCGTGTTGATGTGTTTATCGGCGCATGGTCATATGGTATGAACCCAAGTCCTTATGGAATCTTCGGACGTACTGCTGCCTTCAACTATTCACGTTATGTAAGCGATAGAATGGATGAGCTCCTTGAAAGAATTGATTCAGAACAATCTGCTCTTGATCCTACGTATCGTGCAACTGCGTTTTATGAGTGGCAACAATATATGACTGAAAATATGTCACTAATTCCAACCCTATATCGTTTCGCTTTTGTTCCAGTTAACAACCGTGTTGTAAACTATAGCATCAATGCTAATTTCGAAGCATTTGATGGTTGGCATTTAGTCGGGTTCACAGATGAGAACCCTCATTAATCAACTTATTTGATAATAATTAGGCTAGTGAATAATAGATTTGCTAGCCTTGCTTTATTCTATCTAAAATGTCAGTTGCATCAGCGAGCTTTGCAACTAATGCATAATTAAATCGTGGTTAGTAGATATAGATATGTTTGGTAAATTAGGATTAACTGATAGGGGAATTTCTTGAAATATTTGTTAATAAACTTCAATTTTTTTAACATAATACCAACCTCTCGAAACAAACCATCTTTATCATGCGAGAGAATTATACAAGGAGGCAAATGATATGAAAAAAAGTAAGTTTTTAGTTTTACTCAGCATGCTATTTGTAGTAGCATTGGTTTTTGCAGCTTGCGGAAATGGTGATGATGACAATGGCAATGGTGAGGACGATAATGGCTACGAGGACGATAATGGCTACGAAGATGAAAATGGCGCTGAAGACGAGAATGGCGCTGAAGGTGAAGATGAAAATGGTGAAGATGAAGCTGGAGCGGGTGGGCTTCCGCCTCATATTGCTGCGTTGATCAACAATACAATGCCATCAAGTACTGATATGGTTGAAGGTGGAACGTTAACTGTTGCGCAAGTACAAGCAACGCCACATGCAGGGATTTTGCACCCATTATGGGCACTTGGTGTGGAAGACAGCGAAATTCATAGTTTTTTCCTTGGTCAAATAGTAACAATAGATAGGAACTTTTTACTAGAGCTTGGTGATGATGCAAGAGGTGCAGCAATTCCTGAAATCTCAGATGATGGTCTAACGATTACATTTACGATTCGCGATGGTGTTTATTGGCATGATGGCGAACCTGTAACCGCTCGTGATATGCAATTTGCTTATGAAGTATTAGCACATCCTGATACAACTACTGCTCGTTTTGGACAGCAAAATGAGGCGTCAATTGTTGGAATCGAGGATTTTCGTGATGGTACTGCGGATGAAATCTCGGGAATTCAAGTTCTCGCTGATAATGTGTTAGAGATCACTTATTCAGAAGTAGTTCCACTGCGAAGTACATCTTTCTATAACCCGTTACCGTATCACATTTTTGGTGATATACCAGTTGATGAGATGGAAGATTCACCATATGTGCGTACAGCTGACGCCATTGGATTTGGACCATTTATGATCGATGTTATTGTTCCAGGTGAGTCTCTTACTTTTGTTCGCAATGATAACTATTGGAAAGGGGCTCCTATTTTAGATGGTGTTGAGTTCCGTGTTGTTAATCCAGAAATCATTGGTGAAGAACTAGCAGCTGGCAATATTGATATCGCTACTTCCTTCCGCGAAGCAGCCTTTCCATACTTTGAGCATCTGGACAATGTAACATTCTTGAAAAATACCGACTTCGTTTTCAACTATGTTGGCTTTAGGCTAGGACATTTTGATCTAGAAGCAGAAGAATCGGTATTAAATCCAGACGCAACGATGGCAAATGAAGACTTACGTCTTGCAATGTGGATGGCTATTGACAATAATGCGCTAGCTACGGCAGCATTCTCTAGCTTGAGATGGGATGCATCATCATTGATTCCACCGGCATTTAGTATGTTCCAAGATGACACAGTACAACGACCACCACATGATGTCGATGCAGCTAATGCTTTATTAGATGCAGCTGGATTCGAAATAGGCGCTGATGGTTACCGTACTAATACAGATGGTGAGCCATTTGAAATTCATTTCTTCTCAGCATCACCAGCAGGTGATCAGGTTGGTGAAACTATGAATCAATATTATTTAACACAGTGGCGTGCTTTAAATTTAAATGTAGTCGATAATTTCGAATATGAG
>Ga0123355_10019873_pt1 | contig 10703 bp, 10 predicted proteins | sample TergutEmb28metaG_3_FD_89872 | JGI IMG/M metagenome (GOLD analysis project Ga0123355, IMG submission 89872) | Embiratermes neotenicus P1 segment gut microbial communities from Petit-Saut dam, French Guiana - Emb289 P1 | ecosystem: Host-associated > Arthropoda: Insects > Digestive system > Gut ...
AGATAATGTCAAGCACAAAATCCAACAATATTACATATTGTATGACTACAAAATGAACATCAAAAAAGCCCAAAACCCCTGGTCTTATCGGGCTGAGAGCTGTTTTAAGAAAAGAATGTCCGTTTTAAGTACAAATATTGGAAAGGAAATGAAGTTCTTCATAAATGGTAGTAACAGACAACTTTGGGTAGATGTAGATCTTATTCATAATGTGGCTGAAAATCTGGTTAATAATGCCTTTCGTTATTCACAGAATAAAGTTGAAGTAGAGATAGCTTGCGACACTGGGAAAATTGTTTTGTGTGTGAAGGATGACGGGATTGGATTCTCTAAGAACATTCTTGATAAAGGAGCAGTGCCGTTCTTGCGGGATGAGCGTGCGGAGAATGAGCAACATTTTGGGATGGGACTTTATATTTGTCATTTATTGTGCGAGAAGCATGGTGGAACTTTGGTATTAAAAAATCATGAGAATGGTGCAAAGGTGATGGCTACATTTTGTTTTTAGTTTGAAAATTTCATAAATAATACAAACCGCTCTCTATTCACTGCAATGAGGCAAAGCATGTGATAGAGTGGGGTTTTTATTTGTACTCGAAGTTAGTTAGACAATAAAGTAGGCTGAAAAAGTTGCGATTTCAAAAAATTGAGAAAATGTTGAGATTTTGCTGTTATACTTTTTTTGTGGAAAGGAGAGTTTCAATATGAGTCATAGAAGTAGGGTATTAATCATTGTATCGGTAGCGATGATTCTCTTAGGTACGTATGCATTGGTAGAAGATGTACGTGATCTTTTAGATTCAGATCAAGGTTTTAGAATTGTTAGTTCAATAGCAGCATCTGCTAGTTGTGTTATTGCTGGTTTTGGTGGTATTTTTTATCACTCAAAGAAACGGATTTTAGGTGTAGGGATGTTGCTTTTACTAGTTACAACGATTGATGTTATAGTGGGGATTGTTCTTTTCGATATGAGTCTTTTTCATCTGACGCTATTCATTTGGCCAATTCTGTATTTATGGGGATGGCATTGTTCGAAAGAAGAATAAGCGCCTGTTTAGCACATGTATGATACAAGTTAAGTTTTTTGAAATGTTGATAAAGTCTTGAGATTTTGCTGCTATACTCTTCTTAGGGTCAAAAAAGGAGCGTGTTTTTATATGCAAAAAGTGTTAAAAAGAATTGGAATTGGTGTTGGCATCCTTATTGCGTTACTAATCGTGTTTTTGTTTGGACTAACTATTTTCCATAGAATAAGTTTAAGATTTGAGCAAGCACAACTTATACCACCAGGATACATGGTAGAGGTAAATGATGAAATGATGCATGTTTATCTTGCAGGTGAGAATGAGGAGGCGCCACTCCTTGTTTTTCTCCCTGGACAGACGATATCTCCACCAGTGTATGGTTTTAAGCCTTTATATTCTTTACTGGTTGAGGACTACCGTATAGCGGTGGTAGAGCCATTTGGTTTTGGATATTCCGATATAACAGATGTGCCGAGGGATATAGATGTCGTGATAGCAGAAATGCGAGAGGCTCTCTATTATCTTGGAGAGACAGGTCCATTTATCTTGATACCCCATTCAATGGGTGGACTGGACGCTTTGCGCTGGGCGCAACGTTATCCTGAAGAGGTTGCTGGTATTGTTGGGATCAATATGGCACATCCTGCTATGTGGTAGATGGACATGTGCCTACACAGACACCAGTATATCGCCGTGTTACGATGTGGATGGGCTTACAGCGCTTGCCTTTTTTCAGCGCGATGTTTTATCCCTATCCGTATAATGAGGATATTCTTACAGAAGAAGAACATAGACAACTAAGGCTTTTGATTAGCCGCAATGCAATGAATAGGTCATTTGCATCAAGGACAGGACATGCCTTACCAAGCTCTCAAATCATTGCAAATGACGGGTTTCCAAATGTATCAATGCTCTTGCTTGTGTCGAGAACATCTGCGATTGCATATTTTGTGCCCTACCAAGAGGAGCTTGCGAGGCAAATGAGCGCACAAGTTGAATTTTTCGATAGCCCTCATTTATTACACCAGTATGAGCCTGATCGAATTGCTGATTTGATTCGTGCATTTATTTCTGAACTGCAAGAGTAATTATTGATGTTTCTGATATTGAGAGTTCTGCTCATCATATAATTGGGGATGAGATAATGTTCATTGAAGATAATGATTTCTCATTGCAAATAGAACCTGACCATGAGCGGGATGATAAGGGTTCAATAGTTTTATGAAGGCTGTCTAACAATGGACAGTTTTTTTATTTGTCAATTTATGGTAGAATAAATAAAAAAGAACAGGAGGTACTAGGATGGCTACACTGCGAGATATTGCTGATGCAACAGGCTTTTCAATTGCAACGGTTTCACGCGTGCTCAATCATGATCATTCCTTTAATGTTTCAGAAAAAACGCGCTTAAAAGTGTTGAAAGCAGCTGAAAGGTTAAATTATGTTGCACTTAACAAACGGCATCGCCCCTTTTATACGAGTAACAAAGTTGATTCAGAGGAAAAAAGCGAGATAACAATTGGTCTTGCATATTGGTATTCGACAGCTGATGAGGTAATTGATCCTCATTATCTTTCGATCAGATCAGCAATTGAAGCCCACTGCAAAGCAAATGACGTCGAGTTAAAACTATTTTATCTATATGAAAAAAAGTATGATGATATGAAAAAAGAAAACCTTGATGGGCTAATCGCGTTAGGGAAGTATAGCGACTATGAAATTGCAGCATTACACGAATTAAACTCAAATTTTCTTCTAGTTGATTGTTATGCCGACCATCCAGAAATTGATGTTGTTATGGTTGATTTGAAGGTTGCAACGAAGGGTGTCATTGATTATTTATATGAAAAAGGTGCATCGGAGATAGGTTTTATCGGTGGGATTGAGAGTACGTTAGGTGGGGCAGCGATTGAAGATACACGTTTTAAAACTTTTACTAAACATGAAAATGCTGATCATGATGCGGTTTATCTTGGGCGGATGACTGCTGATTCAGGATATGAAATTATGAATAACATTATCAAATCTGGTCATATTAAGTCGGCATATGTAGTGGCAACTGATGTCATCGCTATGGGTTGTCTCAAATCATTAAATGAGAATAAGATCAAAATCCCTGATGAAGTTGCCCTTGTTAGCTACAATAATATTACGCTCTCGGAATACACGACGCCCGCGCTTTCAACAGTTGATTTAAGTACAGACCATTTAGGTACGACAGCGGCCGAAACAATGTTCGAGCGGATTAAGAGTGGTAGGCGTTTGGCTAAAAAAATCTATATCCCCACTCGATTGATAAAACGGGAGTCTAGTTTGTAGGGAAATGATGCGTATAGTGAATATTTTAATGTTCATAAGCCAGCTAGGTTCTGTATTGCTGCAGCAGGGTTGCCGAAGGATGCTAAGGTTGAGATTGATGCGATTGCGGTGAAGGGGTAAGATTTTGATTTGTGAGTAAGGTAATTTATCGTATGTAAACCGCCTTACTTTTTTTTGTTTCAAATTTAATAAAAATTTACCGATCACCAGTAAAATTCTAGTAAAAAAATGGTAAAAATGCTTGACTTACACACGAAATCACTCTATAATTGTAGTCGTGTTGGGCGTGAAATGTTCACAAATCAAGGAGGAAAATTATGTCAGTAAAATATGTAGCAGAACCCTTTCGTATCAAAATGGTAGAACCGATTAAAATGACAACGCTTGAGGAGCGTCTACAAAAAATAAAGGCTGCAAACTATAATTTGTTCAGTTTAGATTCTGAGGATGTTTATATTGATTTATTAACAGATTCAGGAACAGGTGCAATGAGTCAAGAACAATGGTCAGCTATGCTTACTGGTGATGAAGCTTATGCTGGTGGTCAAAGCTATCGGAAGTTACTAGATGCAGGTACTGATGTTTTTGGCTATGATTATATTCAACCTGTTCACCAAGGGCGTGCTGCTGAAAAGATTTTGATGCCATTGTTGCTTAACGAAGGGAAATTTGCCATCTCTAATATGCATTTTGATACAACACGTGCCCATGTTATTCTTTCAGGTGCACGACCGATTGATAATATTGTTTCAGAAGGAAAAAAGCCAGAAGTTCGCTCGAAGTTTAAAGGAAATATGGATGTCGCTCGCTTAGAAGAGTTGATTGCTGAAAAAGGTGTCGATAATGTTGGCGTTATCATCCAAACGGTTACAAATAATTCTGCAGGTGGTCAACCTGTAAGCATGAAGAATATGCGTGAAGTGTATGAAGTTGGTAAAAAGTACAACATTCCTGTTTGTATTGATGCGGCTCGTTATGCTGAGAATGCTTTTTTTATTAAACGTGATGAGGAAGGTTATGCAGATAAGTCAATTAAAGAGATTGTTAAAGAAATATTTAGCTATGGCGATGTGTTTACAATGTCTGCTAAAAAAGACTTCAATGTTAATATGGGCGGTCTTCTTGCGGTTAAGGATGCAAATGCTAATAATGCGTTAATCCAGAGTATAAAGGCATCTTGTATCAACTATGAAGGGTTCTACACGTACGGTGGGCTTTCAGGTCGCGATTTAGAAGCGATGGCAGTTGGTATTTATCAATACATGGAAGAAAGTTACCTTGCTTACCGAATTGGACAAATGGAATATTTAGCAGCTCGACTTGATGCAGCTGGGGTTGTTTATCAATCACCTGTTGGAGGACATGGTGTTTATGTTGATGCTAAAGCGATGTTTCCACACATTCCTTATACCGAATTTCCAGGTCATGTTTTAGCTGTTGAACTTTATAAAGAGGCAGGAATTCGTGCATGTGATATCGGTTCTTATATGATTGGAAATGATCCTGATACAAATGAGCAAATTGAATCAGAGTTTGAATTCACACGGCTAGCAATTCCACGTCAAGTTTATACACAAGCTCATTTTGATGTGATGGCTGATGCTTTAATTGCGATTAAAGAGCGTGCTCATACGATTAAGCATGGTTATAAGATCAATTGGGAACCACTGATTTTGCGTCACTTTCAGGCTCACTTGGAACCTATTGAGTAAGGTTGATATTTATACAGTTATAGTGAAGATTTACAATAAGAAGGGGATTGAATAACAATAATAACACTGAGGATGAGGAGGAAAAAATAATGAATAACAATTATCCACCAGAGCCATTTCGTATTAAAGCGATAGAGGTTGTAAAGATGAATACGCGGGAAGAGCGGGAGGAGTTCGCAAAAAAGGCTGGGTATAATACCTTTTTGATGGATTCTGAGGATGTTTATATTGATTTGCTTACAGATTCGGGGACAAATGCTATGAGCGATCATCAATGGGCAAGTATTATGAGGGGAGATGAAGCTTATGCTGGAAGTCGGAACTGGTATCATTTAGAAGAGACGATAAAAGAGTATTTTGGTTTCAAGTATGTTGTACCTACTCACCAAGGTCGTGGAGCTGAAAATATTCTCTCCATGATAGCTATTGAGCCCGGTCAATATGTGCCAGGTAACATGTATTTCACAACAACTAGATTTCATCAAGAACATAACGGGGGTATTTTTGTCGATATTGTTTGCGATGAAGCGCATGACCCAACGATAGATCTTCCTTTTAAAGGGAATGTAGATATCAGTAAACTTCAAAAGCTGATTGATGAAAAAGGGGCTGAGAATATTGCATATATTTGTGTTGCGATTACAGTTAATCTTTCTGGGGGACAGCCTGTGTCAATGGCAAACATTCGTGAAACTTATGAGTTATGTCAAAAGTATGGCATCAAAGTATTTATGGATGCTACGCGCTGTGTAGAGAATGCCTATTTCATTAAAGAGCGTGAAGAAGGGTATGCTGATAAGTCGATCAAGGAGATTGTTCTTGAAGAATTCTCTTATTCTGATGGTTGTACAATGAGTGGGAAAAAAGATTGCTTAACTAACATTGGTGGTTTCTTGTGCTTGAATGATGAAGATCTCTTTACCGAAGCTAAAGAGTTAGTTGTTGTTTACGAAGGTATGCCATCTTACGGTGGTATGACTGGTCGTGATATGGAAGCGATGGCGATTGGAATTAAAGAATCTGTAGATGAAGCTTATATTGAACATCGTATTAAGCAAGTTCGCTACCTAGGTGAGAAGTTAATAGAAGCGGGTGTGCCAATTATCAACCCTGTAGGCGGTCATGCTGTCTTCTTGGATGCAAGGTTATTCTGCCCACATCTTGATCAAGAAGATTTCCCGGCGCAATCACTTGCGGCTCAGCTTTATATAGAGTCTGGCGTGCGTAGCATGGAGCGTGGTATTGTTTCGGCTGGTAGGGATATTAATACTGGTAAAAATCATGTACCGAAATTGGAAACAGTACGTCTGACTATTCCACGCCGTGTTTATACGTATGCGCATATGGATTATGTGGCTAATGCTGTTATTGATTTATACAACAATAAAGAGAAAATAACTGGTCTTAACTGGGTTTATGAACCAAAGCGCTTAAGATTCTTTACAGGACGCTTTGAACGTAAGTAATTGGTAAGTGAATCAGCATGCTTTTTCTGTCTTAGGAAAATGTGCTGATTTTTAAGCTGTAAAACCCTATTGACATCGGCTAATAGGAGTATAGGAGGTGATATTCATGAAAATAAGGTCTTATCTTACTTTTAATGGCACATGTGGAGAAGCAATTGAATTGTACAAGCGTGCTTTTCGAACAGATACGCTGGAAGTTATGCGGTTTAAAGATATGCCACCGAATCCAGATTTTCCAATTCCAGAAGCTTTTCAAGATAAAATTTTACAGGCTACTATGCAATTTGGTGATGACTATATTCGCATGTCTGACTGTGGACCTGGGCATTTTCTTAATGACCCGGAATCAGAGCGTTTATCTTTAGCAGTAGAAACAAATGTTGAGGATACAAAACAGGCATTTTCTGCTTTGGCAGAAGAAGGACGAATAGGGATACCATTGGCAGAGACGTTTTATAGCCCTTGTGCGGGAGTTGTATTTGATAAATTCGGTGTGATGTGGAATTTTTCTGCTATCACGGGGTAGCTTTATTCAAAAATGACATAATGCAAAAAAAGATAGCAAAATGACCACTTTAAGTCGTTTAGCTATCTTTTAACTAGTGCAGAGCTATTTTCTAATATTCTAACATGCGCAACTGCTAATGAATATTGCTCTAGATCTTTAGGGTTAACCCAAATTTCATTTTCTTCATATATTGAAACCCGAGCATCAACGATCACTTTATAAGCTTCCATTTCCCAAATACGATGTGTAAAAACATGTTTTGAAAATCCAAGGAATTTCATCTGCTTAACGCTGTATCCAGCATCTAGTAGATGCCCTTTTAAAATTTCTTCTGGATATCCGGCTTCATATTCGAACTGTTTAAACTCATAGAAATTTGCCAACAATCCTGTTTCTGGCCGTTTTGCTAATAACCATTGGCCTTGTTCATTTTCAATAATACCAACGATAAGTTTTACTTTTCTCTGCTTGACTGGCTTGGTTTTAATCGGCAGTTGATCATCGATTCCTTGGGTATAAGCTTGGCAGTGTTTTCTAACTGGGCACTCTTGACATTTAGCTGATTTCGGGGTACAAAGTGTCGCACCAAGTTCCATTAATGCTTGATTGAAGTCTCCTGGATTTTTTGATGGGATAAGCTCTGTGACGATGGATTCAAATAATTTTCGGGTCGCGGGCTTGGCGATGTTGTCGAAAATAGCGCCGATGCGACTGATTACACGAAAAACATTTCCGTCGATGGCTGGTGCAGGGATGTTGAAGGCGATGCTTGCAATTGCGCCAGCTGTGTACGGACCAACACCTTTTAATTTTAAGATATTTTTATGTTCGGTAGGAAAGTCGCCAAGTTTATCAATCATTTTAGCGCTAGCTTGTAAATTGCGTGCTCGCGAATAATAGCCTAAACCTTCCCATGCTTTAAGGAGTACATTTTCATCAGCATTGGCTAAATCTTTTGCTGTTGGAAAGTGTGCTACAAACCGATTGTAATATGGAATGACTGTTGCTACTTGCGTTTGTTGCAACATGATTTCTGATACTAAAATTCGGTAAGGATCTGAATTTTTACGCCATGGCAAATCTCGTTTTACTGTGTTGTACCATGTGATGAGGTCGGTTTGAAAATCGGAAATGTTGATATGGTTAATGTGTTCTTTCATGTCCATCACCTTTATTGAGCAAAAATTTTATTTGAAGCTGTTTTATTTGTAATTGTGAGATACCTTTTGATTCATTATTATAGCATAATACGGCAGAAAATTCTATGTTTTTGGTATTCTGAAGTATAAAAATAATAATGTGTTGAGAAAGCGTATTGCTTTTTTACGACAGCTAATACACGATATTATTCCTATCAAAACATATCTCAAAAAGCACGAAAACACTGTAAATAGGTATAAAAACGTGATGAAAACGCTAATCATTTGATGTAAACGTCTTCATTTTGTCAATTTAGGAAGGTATTTTATTTTTTTATGCGTAATTAATAAGTAGGGGGACTTTTGCTACGCAGGAAATTTTTCATCTAGCCGTAGAAAATAATACTGTACAAAGGAGACATTATGATGTATAATAATATTAACGAAAAAAGCAAGGTGATTCTTCCTACAAATGATTTGAATTTTAAACGTTTGTTTGCCTCACCGGAATTCATTCATATCAGTCAAGGATTTCTTCAAGATCTAGCAGATTATGATCCACTTGACGCACTTCAAATTTCATCTATTTCTATTGAAACACCATACAACTTTCAAGAGGTCAATCAGCTTAAAGATGATCAAAAAGGAAAAGTACTACTAAACACGGAAGTGGATTATGCCTGTTGTGATGAAAATGGGCTTCGATTTATACTTGAGATGCAAAAGAAGGATCAAAAGTATCTTGAGGAGCGTATTGCTTATAACACTGGTCAAAAGTTTGCGCAAAATTATGCAAGGACTGATAAGGAGTATCTCTCAAAATATTCTAGCTTACAACCTGTAATTGCAGTTATTATTTTAGTAGACACTCATTTCAAGGATGATATCCCGATTCGCTTCTTGCGTCCCCATGATGTAAGACATGATGTTTATAAAAATAATTTGAATTTAGGACTTGAGCTCTATATTGAGATCAATAAGGATATCTCAAAGTTACCGGAATCTTTAAAACTATGGATGAAATATTTCAGAACAGGCAGAGTCTCAGAGGAAGCACCATGTTATTTACAGGAGGCGGCTAGAGTGACGGAACGAAGTTCGTTATCAAAAAAAGAACAAGAGATTGCAGATTTAATTGAGAAACTAGAACAAAAGCGTCTTGCTGAAGATGAAACTGTAAGATTTAAAGCAGACGCTATGATAGCTGAAGCAGAGGAGAGGATGGCTGAAGAAAAGGAGAAGATGGCTGAAGAACTCAAACAAGGCATAGAGCAGGGCATAGAGCAAGAACGCAAAAGAGCGGATATGGAAAGAATAGAAATAGCGAAAAGCCTTTTACAAGCAAACATGTCAGTGAATGATGTTGCAAAGCATGTGAACTTACCTGTTTGTGATGTTAACGCACTGTTTGTTTAATGTATGTTTATTAATATCATAGTGCTGGTTCTCTACTTTGAAAATGAATGATGGTGTAGATGCTGTGCTACGATATCCCTCATATTTTTAATGCCATTAGCTTTCTTTAAAAACAAGACTGATAACACTTACTACTTGATTCATTAAATCAAGCGTAAGTTTTTCCTTGGGTTTTTTGTAAAAATTTGGTATAATATAGAGCAATGAAAGAACGAAATTTAATCAATTCAAGCATTCCGATTTTGAAAGGATATAATTCATGGATACCCAATTTAAAAAAGTACCTGAAGCGACTTACTTGGCGACTGAGAAAAGCGAGAAGTATCGCGCGATTTTACGATATTTTTATATCCAGCACGAGCACTTAAAAGAAGATTTACTACCAGAAGAAATTTTAGCCTATTTGAAAGCGTCACCTTATTTTTCTCTTTATACCATTGATGAGTTGAAAATGGACTTAACCTCCTTAGTAAAATGGGGGAACTTATACGCTCAGCAAGAAAGTGGGCGAGTCAAGACGATTGAAGAGTTTAATAACAAACGATTTCGCTACCGAATTGCACCTTATACTGTAGAATTTGAAAGAATGCTAATCCGTTTTGAACAAGATAGTGAAACATTTAGTGGGTCGTTAGAGCGGAATCAGTTTGAGCGATTTGAGCAGGTAATCGGAAAAATCAAGCAGCTGATCGATGCTAAATCAGAAACGCTAAGCACACCTGAGGATGCACATCAAATTTGGGATGACATTTTAACTTATTTTAAAAAAATTACTCAAAATACATCTGATTATTTTGCTTATTTAAGAAGCGAGAATGCCACAGAGCATATGAAATCAGATGCTTTTCTGTTGTATAAAGATCGGTTTACGAATTATTTAAGAGAGTTTATCAAAGCCTTGTACCGAACCGTGGCTTCTATTCAAGCGATTATGAAAGAATTGGCAACAGCAGATTTAAAGCAATTTTTTACACACGTTGCGACTCACGAAGCAACGATTTTCGTTCGCCCAGCATGGGCGAACTCTAACGGGTGAAAGTCCCGAGCACGACCATATAGCGGTAAGTGCATAGCTGAAGGCAAGGGTGTCCACTGTGAGGTGGAATCTGAAGGAAGCA
>Ga0123355_10019874_pt1 | contig 10703 bp, 13 predicted proteins | sample TergutEmb28metaG_3_FD_89872 | JGI IMG/M metagenome (GOLD analysis project Ga0123355, IMG submission 89872) | Embiratermes neotenicus P1 segment gut microbial communities from Petit-Saut dam, French Guiana - Emb289 P1 | ecosystem: Host-associated > Arthropoda: Insects > Digestive system > Gut ...
CCAGCTGCAGCTTGAGCAGCTTCTTCCTGAGGCTGGGCGCGCCGATCCGCGCGTTCCAGCGGCTGATCGTCTCGATGTAGTCGAGGCGGCCGCTGACGCTGGAGACGAGGCTGAAATGGGGCTGCGCGGACCTGATCACCTGCTCCTGACCAAACGGCAGCCACGAGCCCGGGAACTGACGCCCCAGCAGGGCCAGGTACCACTCGTCGGAATCCCGCGGCGGAACCGCTCGCAGCGCCTTCAGGTCGATGTCCGCGGCCGGAATCATGTTGCGGCCGTAAACCATCGTCTGCAGATAGAAGCGGCCGCCGGGCGGCAGCACGCTCGCGACGTGCCTGAAGAAGTCACGGTAGATCTCCTCCTGGCGGCCGGCCTCGTAATCCTCCGGTGAGCAGAAATGCTCGAACGCGCCGAGGCTCGCGACCGCGTCGAAGCCGCCGTGGCGCTCGCGGTCGACCATGCGCGCGTCCTCGAGGTAGACCTCGAGCCCCTGCTTGCGGCAAGCCGCCAGCTGCGCCGAGGACAGCGTCACCCCCACACCGGCCCCCCCGCGCGCGCGTGCGTAGGCGAGCAGCGGACCCCAGCCGCAGCCGAGGTCGAGCAGGCGCCGCCCCGGACCGATCCCGATCTGCTCGGCGACGTAGTCGTGTTTGCGCCGCTGCGCCTGCTCGAGGTCGAGCGAGAAGTCCCCGTCGAACTTGGCGCCGCTGAAGTCGGGCATCTCGCCCAGGCTCAGCCTGATGATGCGGTCTGTCAGCGAGTAGGTGAAGTCGAGGTCGGCGCGGCTCGCCATCGTCTCACCAAAATACGGAACCGTCGCCCCCGGCCGCGCGGGAGCCCGCGGAGGTCAGTTCCCCGACTCTGTCGGCGGCAGCGGGTGCCCGTACGCGGAAAGGTAGACGGGCAGCGCGTCGGCGGGGCGCTTGCTCTTATCCGCGGTGCGATCGCCGTGCCTTTCGAAGATCTCGGCGATCTCGCCGCTGATCGCCCGGAGCTCCGCGGATGTCACATACACAAGGATCTCGTTCACGAATGCCGCCGCGTCCCAGTCGGCCGGGAACGTGCCCCGGGCCGCGAACCACTGGCGCTGGCGCTCACGGCCACGCTCGAGGATCAGCTGAACCAGCTCATTCTCGGCCAGCGCGGCACCCGGGTCCTCAGGGCGGGCAGTGACGCTGAACCGCGGCGATGCGAGCTTCCAGGGCCGGCTCCGGCCCTTGCCGGTGCCGGCCTCCTCGACGTAGCCGTACTTCGCGAGCGTCTGCAGGTGCCACGACATGTTGCCCGGGCTGTCACCGAGCATCTCGGCCGCGCGGGTCGCGGTCATCTCCCCCTCGCGCCCCATCAGTTCGATCAGCGCAAGCCTCGTCGGATGCGCGAGCGCGCGCATCGTGGTTGCGTCGCTGATCTCGCGGGACTCTGCCATCGATCGAGCAGGCTAGACGCTCTCACTCTGCTGCGGTCCCGCCCACCCTCGGCTCTCGCGCCCCAGGGCTCGCGGCGAGCGCAAGGTGAGGGGAAGGAAACCCACCCCCAGCGTGGGTTTCCTTCCCCTCACCCCGACAGCCAGCAGACGCGCTGGTCCTGGGATCAGCCACCTAGCTCCTGCCAGCCTCTCGATGGCTGCCTGGAAGCGCCAGGCGCAGGCCGACACCGACCAGCAGCCAGCCGGCGCGGTGGCGAGTGGTCGTGACGGGGCCGGCGCCGCCAGGCGCCTCAGCGCTCCGCGTGGGGACCTCCCACTCATCGGCGTGCGCGTTGTGCCGGTAGCGCGCTGCGTGACGGTCGCGGGCGAGCTGCTCGAGCAGGCTGGTCTGGATGTACATGACGCCTCCTTGGACGCTGGGATCTGGTGTGCGGGCCAAACAAATCACAAGAACTCTTGTCACAAGACTACACGTCACAAGAACTCTTGTCAAACTTCCTTGGCTCTACCCCTACGACGAACGCCCAGGGCGCCAGAGGACACCTCGGCTCAACATCGCCGACGCACGTGTTGCGCGGCGGACGCCCAGCCCAGCGCGCGTGTCGCGAAGAGCGGCCCCTGGGCCGCTCCGGGAGGATCAGACCGACTGCAGCGCTGCCTGCAGGAACCCGTTCGCAACCTCGCGCGCGACCGGGTCGATCGGCAGGAACAGCGGCACATCAAGACGGGCGCCGAGCTCGTCGGTGATCTCGGTCCCCTGCTCGCCGAGGTCCCGCAACACCCAGGTGATGGTCAGCAGCTCGTGGTCGCCGCGGTCATCGGCGACCCGCGCCAGCGCGATCCGCGTCGGCCGCTCCGGCTCGATCGCGAGTCGCACGTCGAACTGCTTGCGCAGCGGTCCCGCGACCGCGGCCAGCACGGCGTCGACCCGCGTCGGCACACCGTCGCCGTCGCGCTCGAGCACCTCGACCCGCTTCACCCCGTCCGGATACCAGTCGGGGTAGCGCTCGACGTCGAGCAGGTGGGCGTAACAACGCTCGATCGCGGTCGGCGTGACGCCCGTCGCGGTTGCGGTGAGCTCCTTCATCGGCCGCGCGGAGAATACTGTGTTGGAGTGGGAATCCTCGAAGGCGAGTCCACGGCCGAGATCGACGCGCCCCTGGAGCGGGTCTGGGCGCTGGTCGAAGACGTCGAGCGCGGCACCACCTGGCAGGGCGGCCTGAAGTCACTCGTCGCGGTCGAGCGCGACGCGCAGGACCATGTGCTGCTGGCCGACACCGAGACCGACGCGAAGCTCGCGACCGTGCGCACGCAGGTGCGCTTCCGCTACGAGCCCCCGCACCGGCTCACATGGGATCAGACCCGCGGTGACCTCAAGTCGCTCTCCGGACTGTGGGAGCTCGAGGACCTCGGCGAGGACCGCACCCGCGCGCGCTACCGCATCGCGGTCGACCTCGGGCGGCTCGGATTCATGATCCGCGGGCCGCTCGTGGACCTGCTGCGCGCGCAGCTCGCGGGCGCCCGCGCCAAGGAGCTGAAGACGGCGATCGAGCGCGAGACGTGACCGCCGCAGACTCGAGCCCACACGTGACCGCCGCCGCCCTCGCCACCGCGGAGGCGACCGCGCCCGACCGCCGCGAGATCCGCGAGCTGATCGAGAACTGGGCGCTGTGGCGCGACGCCCGCGACTGGGAGCGCTTCCGCACGGTCTGGCATGAGGACGGCCGCATGATGGCCACCTGGTGGCAGGGCCCGTACGAGGAGTTCATCCGCGTCAGCCAGGAGGGCTGGGATCGCGGCGTGCGCATCCTGCACTTCCTGGGGGGCTCGACGATCGACGTGCACAACGACCGCGCGATCGCCCAGACGAAGATGACGATCACGCAGCGCGTTGACGTCGACGGCGTCCTCTGTGACGTCGTCTGCACCGGCCGTTTCTACGACTTCCTCGCCCGCCGCGAGGGCCGCTGGGGCCTGGTCCTGCGCCAGCCGATCTACGAGATCGACCGCATGACCCCGGTCTCCCCCGTCCCCGGGCCGGCGCTCGACGCGAGCATCCTCGCGCGCTTCCCGGAGGGCTACCGCCACCTCGCCTACGTGCAGACGCTCGTCGGCTACGACGTCAAGCCGGACATGCCTGGGCTCGAGGGCGAGGAGCTCGACAAGCTCTACGCCCAGGGCCGCGACTGGCTCAACGCCTGATCATTACTTGCTTTCACTAGTTCTGTAGTGTAATATGGAAGTCGTGATCGAATTCCATCTGGATCCGGCCTCCGGCGTACCGGCCTATCTGCAGATCGTCCAGCAGGTTCGCCAGGCGATCAGCCTGGGCGTGCTGCGCGAGGGCGATCAGCTGCCCACGATCAAGGAGGTCGTGGCCAGCCTCGCGATCAACCCCAACACGGTCATGAAGGCCTACCGGGAACTGGACCTCGCGGGCGTGGTCGAGGGGCGGCGCGGCCAGGGCACGTTTGTCGCGCCGGTCGCCGAGCTGGCAACGGCGGAGCGCGATTACCGGCCGCTGCAGACCGAGCTGATCGCCTGGCTTGCCAGCGCCCGCGCCGCCGGGCTCGACGACGAGGCGATCCAAGCGCTCGTCGCCTCCACCATCCGCCCCCAGTTGCGATTGAGGGCAGTCGCGTGATCGCCGCTCCCGCACTGAGCTGCGAGGGTGCAGGCAAGCGCTACGGCTCCAACTGGGCCCTGCGCGGCTGCAGCCTGCAGATTCCCGCCGGCTCCGTGACCGCGCTGGTCGGACCGAATGGTGCCGGCAAGACCACGCTGTTGCAGATGGCGGTCGGGACGATCGCGCCCAGCGAGGGGACGATCGAGACGCTCGGCTGGTCACCGCGCCGTGATCCGATGATGGTGCTGCCCCGGATCGGGTTCGTAGCCCAGGACCACCCGCTCTATCGCGGCTTCACGCTCGCGGAGCTGCTCAAGTTCGGGCGCAAGCTCAACAATCGCTGGGACGACGACCTCGCACGCCAACGGCTCGAGCATCTCGGGCTGCGGCTACAGCAGCGGGTCGGCAAGCTGTCGGGCGGCCAGCAGGCGCAGGTGGCGCTCACGCTGGCCCTGGCCAAGCGCCCCGAGCTGCTGCTGCTGGATGAGCCGGCCGCGTCACTGGATCCGCTGGCGCGCCGCGAGTTCCTCTCCGCCCTGATGGAGGCCGTCGCCGAGCAGGGCGTCACGGTCGTGCTCTCCTCACACATCCTGGCGGAGCTCGAGCGCGTCTGCGACCACCTGGTGATCCTCTCCCGTGCGCGCGTGCTGCTCACCGGCTCCACCGAGGAGATCGTCCAGTCCCACCGGCTGCTGACCGGCATGCGGCGTGATGTCGACGAGCTCGAGCGCCTGCACGCGGTGATCGACAGCCACAGCACCGAGCGCCAGACCAGCGTGCTCGTCCGTGCCAACGGGCACGTCTATGACTCGCATTGGCAGGTCTCGGACGTCGGCCTCGAGCAGATCGTTCTGGCATATCTGGCGCTCGACCCCGGCGAGGCCCCGGCACAGGAGCTGACCGCGGCGTGACCTGGGTGGCCTGGCGGCAGGGACGGTCTGAGAACGCGCTGCTGGCGGGGCTTCTGCTCGGCCTGGCGGCGCTGCTCGTGCTCACCGGCGCGCACATGCATTCGGTCTTCAACGAGCTCGGCCTGGCCCCGTGCGGCGCCGCGGCCGGCGACTCGCTGCCGCGGAGCTGCGCGCTGCAGGCCCAGAGCTTCGTGACGCGGTTCGACGGGATGAGCCAGCTCGGTCCCTGGATCGGCCTCGCGCCCGGGCTGTTCGGGGTGCTGGCAGCGACGCCGCTCGTGCTCGAGTTCGATCAGGGGACCTACCGGCTCGCATGGACGCAGAGCATCACCCCGCGGCGCTGGCTCGCCGCCCGGATCGGCTTCATGCTCGGCGTCGTCGTGCTGTCCAGCGTGGTCCTGATCGCGCTGGCCGCGTACTGGCGGCACCCACTCGATCTGCTGGGCGGACGCGTGGACCCAACCGCGTTCGATCTGGAAGGGATCGTGCCCTTCGCCTACGCCCTGTTCGCCGCCAGCCTCGTACTGGCGATCGGCAGCATCACCCGCAGGACGGGCCTCGCCGTGGCCGGCGGCTTCGGCGCCTACCTGCTCGCGAGGCTGCTGATGCGCAGCCTGCGCGAGCACCTGATCCCGCCGGTCCACGCTCTGACGCACCCCCCGGACGGTCCGGCCGGAATCCGCCATGCGTGGGTGATCAGCCAGAGCTACTCCGGACCGCACGGGTCGGCCGCCGCCTACGCGGTGCTGCGCAAATGCCTGACCAACGACGGCGACCTCAACAGCCATTGCATCGCGCAGCACCACATCCTCAGCAGCTGGATTTACCAGCCGGCGAGCCGCTTCTGGCCGTTGCAGGCGATCGAGGGCGGCGTATTCCTGGCGCTGTCCGCCGTCTGCCTCGCGCTGGCGGTCTGGTGGATCAGGAACCGCATCGCGTAGCCCAGCAGGGTTCGAAGGATCCGATGCCGGGAAGTTAAACCCCGGACCTGCGCCGAAAAACACACTGGAAAGGGGTGCTTAACGTGCGCATCTCACGCTCAACCGGAGCCGTCTGCGGCGGCCTGCTCGTCATCCTGGGGCTGTGGGGCGGGCTCGCCCCGCTCGTCGGTCCCTACTTCGGACTGGCCTTCGGCTCCAACCAGACCTGGCACATCACAACGCAGCGCCTGTGGCTCAGCTTCCTCCCCGGCGCCGCGGTGATCGTCGGCGGCCTGCTGCTGCTGCGCGCCGGCCACCGCGTCAGCGGCACCGTGGCCGCCTGGATCGCGATGGCGGGCGGCGCCTGGTTCGCCGTCGGGCCGGCCGTCAGCAGGCTCTGGGACCACGGCGCCACGCCGATCGGCGGCCCGCTCTACGGGACCACACGACAGGTGCTCGAGCTCACTGCCGCCTTCTACGGCCTCGGCGTCGTGATCGTCGGCGTGGCCGCGTTCGCGCTCGGACGCGTGGTCACGCGCCCGGCGGTCGAGCCGTCGCCCGCGGCACCGGCCACGGTCGCCGAGCCGGCCACGGTCGTCCAGGACGCGCCACCGACACCGGCGCCGCGGCCGGAGTTCGTGCCCGAGTCGGACACAGCCGTGCACGACGAGCAGGCTGAGCCCGAGCCCGTGGCCGCCGGCGCCCAGCCCCGCGAGGACTGATAACGCCGGAGGCGGCAAAGCCCGCCGCCTCCGGCACCCATCCCGGCGCGGTTCGATATCAATACGTGCGTGCTGGCCGCCTACGCCGCAGAGCTGAACGCCGAGGACCCGCTGCAGGGACTCGTGATCGGGGAGCGCCCCGAGCCCGAGCCGGCCGACGGCTGGGTGAGCGTCGACGTGCGGGCCGTGTCGCTCAACCATCACGACCTGTGGTCGCTGCGCGGCGTCGGTCTGCCCGCCGAGCGGCTCCCGATGATCCTCGGCTGCGATGCCGCCGGCACCGACCCGGACGGCAACGAGGTGATCGTGCACGCGGTGATCGGCTCCGGGAGCTGGACGGGCGACGAGACGCTCGATCCGAAGCGCACGCTGCTCTCCGAGCGCCATCAGGGCGCGCTGGCGCAGAGGGTCGCGGTGCCGCGGCGCAACCTCATCCCCAAGCCGCCCGAGCTGAGCTTCGAGCACGCCGCCTGCCTGCCGACGGCGTGGCTGACCGCCTACCGGATGCTGTTCACGCGCGGGGATGTGAAGCCCGGCCAGACGATCCTCGTGCAGGGCGCGAGCGGCGGTGTCGGCACCGCGCTGATCACGCTCGCCGCCGGCGCGGGCGTGCGCGTCTGGGCAACCAGCCGCACCGAGGAGAAGCGGGCGCTGGCGCTGGCGCTCGGCGCCGATGCGGCGTTCGAGCCGGGTGCGCGACTGCCCGAGCGCGTCGACGCCGTGATGGAGACGACCGGCGCGGCCACCTGGTCGCACTCGCTCAAATCGCTCAAGCAGGGCGGCGTCGTCGTGATCTCGGGCGCTACCACCGGCGACGCGCCGCCCGCCGACCTGCGCCGCGTCTTCTTCCTCCAGCTGTCGGTCATCGGCTCGACGATGGGCACGCGCGACGAGCTCGAGCGCCTCGTCCGGCTGGTCGTGACGCGCAGGATCGAGCCGGCGATCTCTCAGACGCTGCCGCTGGCGGACGCCCGTGCCGGCTTCGAGGCGATGCTCGCGGGCGAGACCTCCGGCAAGATCGTCTTCACGGTCTGAGGGCTGGGCCGCCGGCGATCACGCCAAATCTGAACTGGCGACCCCACCCGGCGCGACCGGCGGACCGGGCCGCGGAACCGGGGCATGGGCCTTGGACGCCAGCGACAACGGCGGAGCGATCTCTTCGAGCGACTTGCCCTCGGCATCGACCGCCAGGAAGGCGGCGACGAAACCGCCGGCGATCATCATCCCGGCACCGAGCAGGTAACCGCCGAACAGGGCGTTCTTGTCGTGGCCGGTGCCGATCAGGTGGCCGAAGAGCTTCGTCCCCGCGAAGCCGAAGCACTGGGCGATCGCGAAGAAGACGGCGATCGCCTGCGCCCGCACCTCGAGCGGGAAGACCTCGCTCGCCGTCAGGTAGCCGGCGCTCGCCCCGGCTGAGGCGAAGAAGAAGATCACGGTCCAGGCGATCGTCTGGGTGGTCGCGTTGAGGTCCCCGTCCTTGAACAGGATCGCCGAGAGCACGAGCAGGCTGCCGGCGAGCACGTAGGTGCCGGAGATCATCTTGCGGCGGCCGATCGAGTCGAACAGCTTGCCGATCGTCAGCGGCCCCGCCAGGTTGCCGGCGGCGAACGCGAAGAAGTAGTACGGAACCTGGTTGACAGGGACGTTGAAGTAGAACTTCAACACCAGTCCGTAGGTGAAGAAGATCGCGTTGTACAGGAACGATTGGGTGGCCATCAGCGAGGCGACCAGCGTCGAGCGCGACGGGTAGGTCCGGAACAGGGTGCGCACCAGTTCGAGGTACCCCATCCTCTCGGTGGGCACGATCTCGATCGCGGCGTCATCGTCGACGTCGGGCAGCGGTCCGCGTGATTGCTCGGCTTCTCGCTCGATCACGGCGATCTCGCTCTCAGCCTGCTCCGCGTGTCCGTGCATCAGCAGCCAGCGCGGACTCTCCGGCAGGTTCTTGCGGACGAAGACGATCACCACGGCGAGCACCGGGCCGACCAGGTACGCGATGCGCCAGCCGGTGTCGGGCGAGATCCCGTTCAGGATCCACAGCGTCGCGGCGGTGCCGAGAATCGCCCCGGCCCAATAGGTGCCATTGACGGCGATGTCGACACGGCCGCGGTAGCGCGCCGGCATCATCTCGTCGATCGCGGAGTTGATCGCGGCGTACTCGCCGCCGATGCCCATGCCCGCGATGATGCGCGTCCCGTACAGGAAGACGATCCAGCCGCCGCCGGCCTGCGTGGCCGCGGTCAGGCCGCTGCCGACCAGGTAGATGCCCAGCGTGACCACGAACAGCCGTTTGCGCCCCAGCTTGTCCGACAGGCGTCCGAACAGCAGCGCGCCGATGACCTCGCCGATCAGGTAATAGGTGGCGATGTCCGCTGCCTGGCTGGTGCTCAGGTTCAGCGTGCTCTTCTGGGTGAAGGCCGCGCTGAGGTTGGCGGCGATCGTGATCTCGAGCCCGTCGAGGATCCAGGCCACACCGAGGGCCATGATCATCCGCGTGTGGAACTTCGACCACGGGATGCGGTCGAGCCGCGCCGGGATCAGGCTCCTGATCACCGCTCCGTCGACTGCCCCTGGGGCGCCGTTTCCGCCCGCTCCGTCGTGTGCCCCCGGGTCGCCGTTTGCGCGCGATCCGTCGCCTACGCCCGATCCGCCGTGTACGCCAGATGCTGAATCCATGACCCCTCTCCTGAGCCTGTGAATCCCTCTGACCGCACAATACGCCTCAGCCGCCGAGCCCGCCAAACACTGAAAACGGGTTTGCAGGCGTCTCCGCCGCCACCTCGGCCAGCGTGGCTTCGACCTCGATCGTGCTGCCCTCGGGCGCGATCATGCGGATGCGATTGGCGAGCGCCTTGGCGGCATCCTCGTCGGCAGCGCCGATCAGCAGGTAGCGCCAGCGGCGCAGGCACGGGATCCCGTCAGCGCCCAGCGTGCGGGCCAGCTCGACCGTGTCCCGATGCGAGTGGGTGCTGACCCGGACCTCGTACTCGGAGGCGTGCAGCGACTCCGACTCCTGGCGCTCCTCCGCGATCAGCTCAGCGTGCTCGGCGGCGACTGCGTCCGCGCCGGCGGGAAGCGGCACGTCCGGGTCAACCCACTCGTCGGCGGCGGGGTGCCAGCGGCGCAGCTCCGTGTCGACGCTCGCGCCCGAGCGTGTCGCGAGCGCCTGGACGGCCGCGGTCGCCCGCTCGGCCTGTTCGCGCGTGCCGGCATACAGGAACAGCTCGGGGCCGTCGACGGAGACGATCACGCGCTCGCCCGCGGCGCCCTGCATGTCGTGCTCGAACTCGCCCCCGCCCAGCTGCTCACCGAGCTTGGCCGCCGCGGGGCTGTTCTGGCAGGTGACCTTGACTCGCCAGTCGTCGTTCATCGAGCTCCCTCCAATTGTTCTCAGTGGTCGCGCGTCGTGAGGTCAAGCTCGAGCTGCAGCACCTCCGGCTGCGACGGCTCGCTGGTCGCGCGCGGGCGGCCGCGCTTGGCCCAGTGCGCGACGACGTCACGCGCGCGGCAGGAACGGTACGTGACTTTGCGATCCAGCGGCTGGATCGCGAGGCCCCCGAGCACGCCACCGGTGACGAGCGCGTGAAAGCGCCGCCCCATGCGGTCGACCTCGACGATGTCACCGGCCTCGATCCCTTCCAGTCGCATCGGCAACGGAGCTTAGAGTTTCGGGGCGATGCTTCACATCCACCGTGCCGAACGTGCCGACGTGCTGGCCGACGCGCTCGCCGAGCTGCTGGCCGAGGCCCCGGCCGACCCGTTCGCGACCGAGGTCGTCGCGGTTCCGACGCGCGGCATCGAGCGCTGGCTGACACAGCGGCTCGCGGGGCGGCTCGGCGCGCGGGGCGGGCGGGACGGCGGGCGGGACGGCGGGCGCGACGGCGGGCGCGACGGCGGGCGCGACGGGGTCTGCGCGAACGTCGACTTCCCGCCCCCCGGCAGCCTCGTCGCCACGACCCTGGCGCTGGCCAGCGGGATCGCTCCCGACAGCGACCCCTGGCAGCCCGCCCGGCTCGTGTGGCCGCTGATCGACGTCACCGATGCGGCGCTCGACGAGGACTGGCTGGCGCCGCTCGCGCGACATCTGCGTGACGGCAA
>Ga0123355_10019875_pt1 | contig 10702 bp, 10 predicted proteins | sample TergutEmb28metaG_3_FD_89872 | JGI IMG/M metagenome (GOLD analysis project Ga0123355, IMG submission 89872) | Embiratermes neotenicus P1 segment gut microbial communities from Petit-Saut dam, French Guiana - Emb289 P1 | ecosystem: Host-associated > Arthropoda: Insects > Digestive system > Gut ...
CAGGCACAGCCTCACCTCTTACACCACAGGCAAGTGACCACTATTGAGACTTATGCATAAATCGGAGGACGATACTGAAGTAAACATAAAAATTCGGCTTGAGGATGTGATATGGATAAAACTACCTTAGGATAGAGCAGTGGTGGACTCCTGTGAACAAGATTATGATCGCCAGAATTTCACAACAGGAAAAATTTTTCTTGACTAACCGAGCGTGTAATCAGTTTCAGAAGATGAAGGTATAGGCCTACTGCAGTAATATTTGGATAGATTCTTATTATCTACAAGGGTCGAATATCTTCTTGAAACAGAAAATAACACAACGGGTCACTAACGTCTCAGAACTGCGGGTTGGCAGTTGCTGGATATTGCAGTACAACGTAGAATACTCGTTATGTCCTGCATCTCACAGCTCTCTTTATCGAGTGAGCAGATTTTAACGGTAGTAATTTTGCATATAGGTACTATGAAGGTGTCAGCACAACCTTCCGTGCGTCCAGAATCGCTAGTCCGTAGGAACTGAATTGTGTTTTCAGAGGGCTAAATTAGATGTATAGAGGGAATGCAAGTGTCAGTGACTTCCTAATACATCAGAGGACTCAATGCCATATAAGATCGACTTCCTCTGTGTACTGAAAGTGTTTGAGACAGTGTCATTGTCCTTCTACTTCACGTAAACGGAAGGAACTTCTGTTAATGTCTCTTGTGTCGATATTTTCTGTAATGTAATAACATGGCTGCGCGTGGGGGAAACAGATTGTTTGCTGTCATCTTGTAGTGCGCATTGTCTTGATGGCTGATCAGAACCAACGTCACTGCATGTACTTGAACCCCATTCATTGCAAAATAATTATTTTCATTCCCTAAATGGAGGGATATGCAAACCGCATTTTGACAGTAGTAACTTACCGCGCTTTCCGGATTCTTGTAGCCTAGGTGGGCCTATGGGAGAAATCTTCATACATTCTTTACATGAAAAGCATTTGGCGAACTGTTAACGTAAATTTTGCATGTCTTTTCTTTCATCCCATATTTTGTGCGTACAGACGACTTAAGAAATCTTCAAACAAGTTACGATATTGCTACAAGATGCCAGAAGAATCTAATTTTGGAACATATCTTTCGATAGTAACCTCTAATTCGCTTGAAGCTCAATTACCAGTTCGTATTTCTCAAGAAGAAATGAAAAATTCCACAGTAACAATGAAAGGAGGCCTACATACACGCAGGCTTATTTATTTCATACGGGTTAAGTTCCGTCCAGGTTTGTTTAAAACCTGACTCCAGATGAAAGTAAGCAACCCTCTGCATCATGGTACTAAAAATAAACTGATCAAAAAACTTAAAAACATGCGACTGCCACATTCCAACCAGGGCAGGGAACATTAAAACTAGGCTACAAAAAATACCATAAATTTTAGATAAGTAGACATTTGAAGATTTATAAATTTTTATTGTCAATTTTGACTGTGTAGAAAATAGCACTTACGTGTAGATGCCCATAGAAACCGAAATTATAGAATATTCCTTCCGTAAGCAGCAGAGTTCTTATTAATATTCGACACCAAATACGTATATGACGCCGGTCCAAGTAGTCGCGCGGTCTAAGGCGTAGGTCTGCGGCCGCTCGCCTGCCGATATCGTGGGTTCGAATCCCACTGGGGGCATGGATATTTGTCTGTTGTGAGTGTTGTGTGTTGTCAGGTAGAGGTTTATGCGACTAGCTGACCACTCGTCCAGAGGAGTCCTACCGACTGTGATGCGTCGTTGTGTGGGATCTAGAAACCTCAAGAATGAGGAGGCCATGGTCCGTATTGGGCCGCAGCGCCACAGGAATATATATATAACAGTAAAATAACAACAGGATGCCTCCAGAAGATGTAGATCCCTTTGTGCAGAAGCCACCGAATTTTTCTTTCTATACGTGCAGCCGGCGTAAATTAAAATCCGTGGATGAGCGTAACACGAAACTAAGCACCGTCGATGGCAAGACTGAACACATGCGTATAAACACAGACAGTGGAATTAAAACTCCGTGGCAGGCGAAACCGCGCCTAGCGAGTGTTTGCTGTACTAGGTAAATACAGACACACTACATATAATTTAAAACTTGACTAAGAAATATCTTCTGATGTACAGAATATATGAACGAAGGAACTAATGCCCTTATAAAGCTCTGTTTAACTCGTATGACGCTGTACGTCACTTCTTTTTGTACATCGAATTATTTTTATTATGCTGCGCGTAGAATAAGTTATAAGTAAGTTTGTCTCCAGACATCCCGCGGTTTGACTCAGGTCATTTGTTTCTGTACAGTAACAGCTATTTTACCGCCTAAATATGCACCAGGTTGATCACCGTTTATCACAGCACACCAGTAATATTTCATCATGTGCCTGTAAGACAATTACAAACTTCATTCAAGACACACAATATTAAATTCACTAGCATTTATTCAGAACCGAATTAGCCTACAGCGTTCAACGCTATGACCTAGTTTGCGATACACAGCGTCGTTAAATCAACCACGAATATGTACAGAATTCCTTTTTCTCCCTCGTATGCGTAATCAGTGAGACCTCTGTTTTGAAATAAATGGCTAAGCGAAATTACTTTAAGCAGCTCGACAGAGTATTTGAAAGTGTGTCAGTCTTCAGACAACGCAGGATCGCAACACCTTTTCATGACGTAAATGGCGTCTCTTGTTGCTGCGCCATGTTTGTTCAGAACGTCCTGCAGTAGAAATAAATGGTTAGGTATGAACAGAGAAATGTTACTATTTTAGACATAACGTCGGGAAAATTATTACATTCTCTTTCTGTTTAGAAACTCGGTACAGGAAACTCAAAATCTAATTTCGAGGCCTTATAGCAATTTCAGACGTGCTCTGGGACAACTGAACTGGCGGAGTGAATGATATCGGGAAAATACAATGAAAGACCAGGGGTGTCGGGAGACTAAAATAATCTCGAATTGATTTGCATGTAGGGTTTCGAGTAGAAACTAATTTATTTGCCCGCTAGGACACGAAATTCATAGAACCACTTTGTCGGGGAAAAGAATTATACGTGTATTATTTACCTCTTAAAATTTATTTTTTATGAACATAAACCTACTGTACTGTACTTTTTTCACACCACGTTAAAATAATTTAGCGGTTACAAGAAGGAAATTCACAGTTATTAAACAAAATGGTTACAATAGTTCCAAATTACGTTGGGCAATTTTATGTACACACACACACATACACATATGTGTGTGTGTAACTGCTGTGTGTAGTCCTTGGCGATGCTCTTGAAATGACATAAATGTACTGGGGAAAGGTGCAGTAAATACTGTCTCCCTTAATCAGATTGTGTAGTGTGACGATTGTATTAAATCAGTTATAATTATTGCAGGGTACGTAACAAACACAAAAGTGTTCGACGTTATGTGGAGAAGAATATCAATAATAAAAGGCGAGCTGATCATCACAAAGGATTACTGAAAACAAATATAAATTCACGTATAAAATATGAAATAAATTAGCCAAATTTCATATTTTGTTGAGAAACCGGCCAGAGTTAATCACGCCAGAGATAAATAACGACTGATAAGAGGAGAATACTTAAAAAAAAAGAAATTACAATTTTTAACTACGAAATTTGGTAGAGAAAAAATACTAGAAAAGACTGTAAGCCTCATTCGGTAACACTTAATCCGCTAATGCCGTAGAGTTCAGGGAGTATACAAGTACAGAAGGGTCTTTATCCATCTGTTCTTTCCTTCATTGATTATACACTAATCTGTTGGTTGTGCCTCTAAAAAAAAAAACCTTGGTGCGTTATTTATCTCCCTATACTTGAGCTATCACTAATAGACCTACACCGTGGTACAGGGAATTTGTGAGGGAATAACTTTTAATATTGGGCGGTTATGTTATTTCATGGCGTGACAGCCCTTGTGGGGCCGGGCTTCGCCTACGAGGTTACACGAGCACACTGATTTAGACACACCACAGTCGGTAGGACTCCTCTGTACGAGTGATCAGCCCATCGCAGAGACTTGTACTTGACATTACACAACACTCAAAAGAGACAGACATCCATGACCCTGGCGGAATTCGAACCCACAGTCTCAAGAAGCGAGCGGCCGCAGACCCACGCCTTAGACTGCGCGGCCAGTGTGGGCCGGTCAAAGAGCTGCGAATATAGATAGAAGTGTAGTTTTTGTAATTTTTTTAAATATGACTATGTCAGCTGTTTCTTTGTTGTTGATATTTGAACAATAATCGATTTATTGTTATGACTTATGTATGAAGTGTGTATGACAGCATAAGTTCAACTTGTCTTGTAATACAGTTTGCGATTTTAGAACCCACTAGTTCTATAGCTTTATCCGCTCCCTAGCGGGTTGAAATATCGGTCTGCTGTGGGTGTCATCAGTCTTCCCTACTGTATTATGGTTAATGTTCTTTGTCTTCCAGATCTTACTAAATCAGCATTTATCTCCCAATTTCAATTTGAATCCACCTTGGCTAATCGTTATAGCTGATACAACACCGTTATCCTTTAAAATAAGTACGTTTATTTCAAGGAAACCCATCTAGCTCAAGTTTCAAATTTCCGTCTGTAAAGTCTGTGCAAAATTCAGAGAATGACACAAAAACATACATAAGCCCAGTAACACGTTTGTCTCTTTGCGCACCATGACGGCCATGCAGAGGGTGCTGAAACAGAGCTCTCCCCTTCTTAGTGGGGCGGGTGGTCATCCTCATGTCCCAGCAACTTGGGTTCGGGATAAGACCCCCCGCTACCATAGGATTGATGTCTGGGTGAGTCATTCCGGACATTTGGACTCAGTAAAACCTCTTATTCCTGCCAGCATTCGAACCCCGGACAGTCCAGGCCACAGCCTAGTCACTGTGCCGACTAGAATATTCCGACTCTCATATATATATATATATATATATATATATATATATGTATATGTATACACACATGTGCAGTATTGCTCTTTGATAATTGTGATCCTTTGGGCTGGTCTCTAAAACTTTAAGTCGTAATGAAACATTTTTAACAAAGGACATAACGTTGTGTGTCAGAACTCGGTATGTTACAAAGTCAACACAGATATTCATTATAAACATTATATATGTCTCATAGTGGTTAAAAGTTTTAAACGTAAAGTGTCCGGTGAGAAAGTATAAAAAAGACGGTGGCAGTTAAAACATTTGAACACAAGTATTAAAATGAAGGGAGCAAACAGAAATAAGACCAATTTTCACAAAACACGACTACGTATGTATAAGTGCAAGACTTCTTTTACATTACATAGAATCGGGATAACGTTATTTCGGATTCAGTACAGTAGTATGAAGTAGCAGTTAAAGGAATATGTAAGGAAGGAACCTCTGTCACATTAATTAGAATCATAAATATTTTAACCACAGTCCATTTTATAATTCTCTATTCTAAAGCTTCGCGATGACCATTTTAGGTCTGAAATATGTGGTGATAATAAAACCAAATGTTGTTTTTACGACAAATAATAGTTATGTTGACTGTAGACCCTGTCACCTGTAATGTATATTGAGTATAATGACATTAAATCTATAAAGGCTCAAATTCGTAAACTGGAAACATTGGTCACTTCTTGCTTTGTGTTCCAAAAAGGAGGCACTAAAATGAAGGAAATTATACATTTCTCTTCTGGTTTTACCGCAGCGAAATGCTGAAGCTTCTCATAAGCAGGGCCACTTTGCTATGAAGTAAAGAATTTTTACACCTTTTTTCCCCAAATAAATACAACAGGTTTATCTGCTAACGTAGGACCACCAACACTCTAAAATATACGCAGTAATAACACCATTAATCAAATTAGAATTTCATGTAGAATTTTCTGAGGTATTCTGAATTACGTTGGTTCTTGTGAATGCCCGATCTGCACACCTTCTCCCGTCTTATCCCGTGTTTCAATATGAAAGTGCCGCACTAGCCTATTTTAGGTAGGGCACTAGTTTAATGTGTGATACGTGTCAACTGAAAGCGCAGTGGATTTGGCACGGCGCACTAAAGGAGAGCAGAAGTTGAACAGAGCGACTTATTTCCTCAGTTTGGAGGTAAGAGTTGCGTCATACTAAAAGCTTCTGTGTGCAGAACCCAGCGACAGGGACTCTAATCCTGGACTGTACCCTCTGGATTTCTCCAACCCCGTGATCAGAGTTGTGTATAACGACGCTCCCAGACAGGCCGCACTGCTCTGTCATACAACAAATCAGGGGAACAGAGTGTGAAACTCCTTTATCAACATATGTGTTCGCAAACTGACGACGAAATTATTGCTCATTCATTTCTCCACTTCCGGGCATAAAGAAATGAACAGAGACGCGAAATTCTCATCCCTCCCGGCTATTTAAAATGCAATTAAAAGGCGATACGTCATACTGAAGTATCCTTCAGTGGCAAAGCTTTACTCTCCCAGCCCTTCTGTCATACTGCGAGACAAATCTACCCTTGTCACTCATAGTGGTATCACATGTGCTTTAACTGCTACCCCATTAAAGGGGGTTCGCAGCCCCCAGAACTGTCTCTCATGCCTGTGAATCCTTTTAGTGTTGCCACGTAACTGAAATGTGGGGTGTTTCATTTATTTTTGCCCATTACAAAAGTAGTTAGCAACTAGTGGTTCACTTTCGAACTTGACAGTATCCAAAAGTAGCCTGTGACCCTGATGACAATGCAGAGCTTGTTCTAATGTGCTCATATGTTTCAGCACGGGCAAAATAAATTTCATGCCTCAATAGTTAATCTCGGATGAGGACAGGGTCTGCGGGATTTTGGGTTCTCACAGCGCTGTTGCTGAAGTTACGAGTCTTCTGTGATGTTACGTTATGTCGTTGGGTAACAAGTTCCCAACGTTTCGAAGGATGTAAAAGTCTTTACTTCAAAAACCTCTCAGTGTTTGAATTCTGCGCACATATTTTATCTTTTCTAACAGCATGTTCTGACACGTTTTGAATACAAGTAGCAGTTTGTCCCTAATTTGTGACAGAAGTAGATGAACATCCAAATTCGAAGCGGCGTCTCTGCTGACTGACACATAATATGGTCGCGAAATTATAGAAGACCGATTCAGCAGACTGTGTTATTCCACCATGCAGCACAGGAATTCTGTGCTAGTTACGGTATCTTACAGCCAATTCAGAGAACCCCTAATCACACTTCGATTGCTTCTCGCGGAGGAATTGTGTTTGTCCATAAGGTACGGCGTTCAGAAGGCTGACTGTTACGGTTTGTTTGGCAGTAAATACATTCGAATCCTCACGTTTTTCTCTATCTCATCGTATGGTAGTGTCGAAAAATCACAACCTCTTCGCCTGACCCGTATCCTCTGAACCGGAGGTGCCGGTGTGATGTGACGTGTAATGCAAGACCGTAACATAACGCGTTATTAAGTATACTGCGCAATTTCGTAACAGTTAAATGACATCAGTTTAGCCTACATACTGCACTTTTGTGAAATACATAATCCGATGTTAAAATCGATGTCAGAAATCTAGAATATCCTTCTAAAGGAAGGAAATACCGCAGTAGGTACTTGAAAAAAAGTAACAAAGGCAAGTAGTCACTAATTAGTGCTAAGAAGCTTTAAGTAGGAGTTGGAAATTGTTTAAATTGCCTTGTTTGCCGGCAACAAGGCTGCGTGCGTTAAGCTGCCGACTGACTGCGGTGTTGCAGAATAATGTAACATACAGTTACTTCACAACGTGGCGAAATTGAGGGACTTGTGAACAGCGAAAAAAATTGCAGTAATTACACAGTACATTCGCACATAGGGTCACAGCATAGGTGTATTCCTCAGATGTCTTTCTGTGATTCATTTAACGAAGCTGGGACTCTACAGCAACCAGGGCAGATGAAGGAATGTGACAATACTGCTGTGGTGGAAGGATAATTGACACGAGATAACGGCAGTGCCCTGGGAGAAAGCCGTCCCAGTGTCGTTTCTCCCCCCATAAACCACATATGAACTGCCCTGGAATCAAACACGATCCTTCTTACTGATAATCTGACAAGAAGCCACCTGAAACTGCACGAACCGCGCCTTGTGCCGTCCGTTTCTTATTATCAGTCTGTCACCAGTTAGAGGCTTCTGCACGACGTGACACAAGAAGACGGTTGCAGTCACCAGGATGATTCAGGATGTCTTACAGCATATTTGTCTCTCTCTAAGTGTAGTTCTTACCATCGTATCGTAAAAGTTTGAACTATAACTTTGAATGGAATTAAATTGTAGTGTATTAGGTCACTCACTACTGTCACGGTACTGCAACGTAGCCTAGCTCAGCGCTGCGACAACTGTTCATGTAATTTTGTTTGGGAAGTATTTCGGAAAGACAGAACTGTGAAGAACGAGAGTGGGATTAGATGATAGCATGAACAAGTCTGCTCGGTTAGTATGGTGTAATAATGGGAGGGTAGCATTAAGATGGCCGCTCGGTATTTATGGCGTAGTAATGAGATGGCGGATCCCATCCCAGTGGCCGCGCGGTCTAAGGCGCGGGTGTGCGGCCGCTCGCCTGCTGAGATTGTGGGTTCGAATCCCGCCGGGGGCATGGATGTTTGTCTGGAGTGTGTATTGTGTACTGTCAGGTAGAGGTCTCTGCGAAGAGCTTATTACTCGTCCAGAGGCGTCCTACCGACAGTGGTGCGTCGTTGTGTGTAATCTAGAAACTTCAAGACGGAGAGGCCATGGACGGCGTTGGGTCGCGGAGCCACAAGAAGAAAATGAAAATGGGCGGTAGACCGACGTGGCCCGGATATTTTACAGCAGTTGGATTCATTATATAATTGCTCAACAGTTGGTTTCAGTATTAGGAAGTTTAAAGATCTGGCTTCTGTATTAGGATTGCTGAGCTTTGTTTTTATAGTTAGAAATTTAGAAGTTTTCCAACTAACCTTACTGAATAAACCAGTAATTATAAAGTTGACAGAAAGGGAAGAGTTACTTGAAGGTAACTTCATAGAAAGTCGGACTGAAGAAGGCAACTTTCCCATAAAGATTTCTTTGATTTGTGCATGGGTCTGTTGAGTACTGCTTTTTGAAGGAAGAGTGATAAAGTAGATTGCCTAAAAAATCCATGTAGCAATGTAAATGACAAGTGATGGTAACAGCACGTCGTCGTAATAGATCGCTATGTGAAACAGAAGACACTTGCAGAACGTGGGATAGGAGCAAGCAGCATCGATCACTAGCCAGCAATATTTCTCTTGAATAAGGCTGGCTTAGTTACTAGTTGACGTCATTCACGTTTCACAGTTCTATAAGAAATCACTAACTTCTCGTAAACATGTTTGGTTTGTGTAGTTGCGCGCTGCAGTTCCGTTTATGTATGAGGCTGCAGATCGTTGCGGCAAGTGGTGTGCAGCTTGCGGTCTGAAACAGGACGGATTAGCTGTGTGGATGGATATTACAGCTGGTTTTATTACCTCTCCGTGTAATTTTCGCTCCAATGCTCTCAGCTGTGGCATCACACCACGGCCTGCGTTTTATGGTTACACTCAGACATCACGCAACCTTGCCGGTAGCAGCGTTCACAAAGCATGTTCCGTATCTCTACCGTTTAAAATGTATAGGCATTTTTCACATGAGCGAAAAAATAGCGGCTTAAGGTGCGCTGTCAAGTTGTAAAATGCGTCAGTTCCTTAACACTTGTTGGTTTTCACATCGTCATCCCATTCTCTACAAGTTCATCTCCACCTTGAGGATGCCTGTAACCAAACAGAAAAAGACCTCCGAATTACTGAACAGAAATGTCGGGTGACGTGCCAGCGACAGAAACCTTCACCCGTAGCAAGGAATCGAACTTCACGGTTTGTTCTGTAGTGTTTAGTGATCAAGGTAACTGTACACTCAATAATGACCGTAAAATTTTCCCTGTAGAGGTCATGAAGGCGTATGGAGAGTGGAGGTAGAAATCCATGCAGCTCTTAACCTTGGTAATAGATGGAGGCCGCTTTACCCCTGGTGAAGGAACTCTACGGAGTCCATTGAATAGGGGTTGGCAGGCTGGGCTCCAGTACCGGTCTGAACATTTGGGTGACAAAAATGTCTTACATTACCAGAAATCAAACCAGGATTCCTCTTTTGCTCAGCCCTTAGTCTGCTCACTACGAAGATTACGTTAGCTTAACTCCACAATAATAATAATAATAATAATAATAATAATAATGAGATATGTTTTAATATAGAGCAGTCAACTGGCACAACCAAGAGAAACATAGACGCGTGCTTAGGTGGAAAGCATTAAGAACGATCTTAGAAAGACCTCGATGACGACAGAAAAACGGCTTTTCCTTGCGATGTTGTCAGGTGGCGGTCTTTGGTCTCGGCGGTGTTCAGCCTTTGGCCAGTACTAGCTTAAAGACATGGTGTGTATATATACGAGTATATATATATATATATGTATATATATATATAAGCGGTAACCATGAGCCTGTAGTGCCCAAGAGCCTGGAAGCATCAAGAGATACGTTTCAGGACGGTTCCTTGTAATGGGTCACCACCTCGTCTTGTCCCGTTGTTTATAGTAAAATACCAGACTCACTTCAACTTACTAAGACACTAAATGACCTTCATTATAGATATGATTCCGTTAAGTGATGTACGGACAAACCAACCCCAAGTACCAACACAACATTCAGAAATACTGTGCCAGAGA
>Ga0123355_10019876_pt1 | contig 10702 bp, 6 predicted proteins | sample TergutEmb28metaG_3_FD_89872 | JGI IMG/M metagenome (GOLD analysis project Ga0123355, IMG submission 89872) | Embiratermes neotenicus P1 segment gut microbial communities from Petit-Saut dam, French Guiana - Emb289 P1 | ecosystem: Host-associated > Arthropoda: Insects > Digestive system > Gut ...
CTATTCCTACTCCAAATATTTCGGCTGCACTGGCTGGCGTCTTGGCGTCATCGCCGTCCATCAAGACAATATTTTAGACAAGGCAATCGCCGCGCACCCCGAGGACATCAAGAAGCAGCTCGATACACGCTACGGCTCCCTCACCCTGACGCCGAGGGACCTCAAATTCATCGACCGGATCGTAGCGGACAGCCGTGACGTCGCCCTGAACCACACGGCCGGCCTCTCCCTGCCGCAGCAGGTGATGATGACGATGTTCTCGCTCTGCGAGATGATGGATACGGCAAAAGCGTACCAGAAAGCCTGCATGGAGATCGTCCATCACCGCTTCCGCCTCGCGGCCGAGGGTCTTGGCCTGGAAATGCATCCAAAGCAGAACTATGACGCCTACTACGGTCTGTTCGACCTCGAATACTGGCTCAAGCACAACGTCGCACCCGATGTGCTGGATTACGTGCACACCCACGTCCATCCGCTCGATATTGTATTCCGGATTGCCGAGGATCACGGCACCGTCCTACTGAACGGCGGAGGGTTCGAGGCACCCAACTGGTCGGCGCGCGTGTCATTCGCGAATCTCCCCGACGAAGCGTACACAAATATAGGCCGCGCCGTTCGTGCCGTCGTGACTGGCTATGTCCGCGAGTACGAGGCGGTGAAACGCGCAAAGGGCTGACGGCAGAAAAGGATCCGGCGAAAGGCAATGATCAACTGGTTTGTCGCAGGGTTACGCAACCATGTTGAGATTGCCTTTTTCCTGACGCTGGCCATCGGCTATCTGATTGGGCGCCTGCATGTCGGTCACTTCTCCCTCGGCGCCGTGACCGGCACGCTGCTGGCCGGTGTGTTGGTCGGACAGTTGGGCATACGGATCGCCCCAGAGGTCAAGCAGTGTTTCTTTGTACTGTTCCTGTTCTCGATCGGCTATCGCTGCGGCCCGCAGTTCTTTCAGGGGCTCCGTAAAAACGGTCTGATCCAAGCGGCCGTTGCTGCGATTGTTGCCACCACAGGCCTGGCCATTGCGTATATCATTTCCTTAGCCTTCAGATATGAACCTGGCACGGCTGGCGGCCTGATCGCAGGCGCGCTGACTGAGTCGGCAACAATCGGCACGGCGAGCGACGCAATTTCACGTCTGCCGCTCAACGATGCTGCCCGCGCCGCCCTGACGAATCAGATCCCGGTCGCTTTCGCAGTCACCTACCTCATCGGCGTGATTGGCGCTGCATGGTTTCTGTCACAGGTGGGACCGAGATTGATGCGCGTCGATATCGCGAAGGCCTGCGCGGACTACGAGAAGCAGATGGGTGGAAGTCCGCACATTGAACCCGGAGTCGTCTCCGCCTATCGCGACATCGAGATTCGCGCCTACCTGATCAGAGAAGGCACCGGCCTGACTGGTCGGCCAGTGAGGGACATCTTTCCGGGGCTTCGCATCTTCGTCGAACGCGTGCGCCGCGGCGATCACATCATCGATGCGGACGCCGACACCGTTCTGCAACCGGGTGACATCGTGGCCATCTCCGGCCGACGCAGGCTGCTGGTTGAAAAGGTCGAGTCGGTGGTGATGGAGGTCGAGGACTCCAGGCTGCTCCACTTTCCGATCGAACAGCTGGACGTCTTTGTCACCAACAAGGACATAGCGGGCAAGACCGTCCAGCAGATCACCGATGAGTGGGCGGACAAACCTTTTGCGCGTGGCATCTATCTCCGGGGTATCACCCGCCACCTGGTCAGCATCCCGGTACTGAGGAACACCGAGATTCTGCGTGGCGATGTTGTCACCATTACCGGCAGCGAGCGCCATATCGAGGATGCAGTCCGTGCTATCGGCGTACCCGACCGCCAGGTAGAGGCGACCGATATGGTGTTCGTTGCCGCCGGCATTGTGATCGGCGCATTCGTCGGACTGCCCTATGTGGCGGTTGGAAAGCTGGAATTGGGACTTTCCCTCAGCGTGGGTGTCCTGCTCGGAGGCCTGCTCTGGGGGTGGTTTCATTCCATTCGTCCGACGATCGGCCGTGTTCCCACACAGACATTGTGGATTTTTGAGTCCCTGGGCCTGACGGGCTTCGTCGCGGTCGTTGGTATCGCCGCTGGCCCTGATTTCGTGCGCGGCATACAGGCCAGTGGTGTCTCATTGATCATTGCCGGCATCGTCGTGGTCCTGGTGCCCCATCTGGTCGGCGTGCTTGTTGGTTATTACGGCTTCAAGATGCATCCCGGACTTCTTCTCGGCGTTTGTGCCGGCGCCGGCACTGCGACACCCGCACTCGCCGCCATTCAGGAATCCGCCAAAAGTTCGGTCCCGACTCTCGGCTACGGAATTTCCTATGCCGTCGGCAATGTGCTTCTCGCACTCTGGGGCGCAGGCATCGTTGCGCTGCTCAGCTGAGGTCTGCTGGGATTCTCGGTTGTAACCAGCTCATCAAGCGGTCGGCGGCTGCAGCCCGCAAATGCGGGCCTTCCAGCGGAGCTGCTACTCCGCCGCCATTCGCGGACGCTCCGCGATTTCGGCCGCTCGCGCCAGGTCGACTGACAGCATTCGGGACACACCTCGCTCCTGCATCGTCACGCCATACAAGCGATCCATCCGCGCCATCGTCAGCGGATGGTGCGTCACCACCAGGAACCGCGTTCCGATCTCCCGCACCATGTCCTCCAGCAACGTGCAGAACCGCGCCACGTTCGCGTCGTCCAACGGCGCATCGACCTCGTCCAGCACGCACACGGGCGCCGGGTTGCAGCGGAACACAGCGAAGATCAACGATAGCGCGGTCAGCGCCTGTTCGCCGCCTGACAGCAAGGACAGGGTCGCGAGCTTCTTCCCGGGTGGTTGTGCATAAATCTCGAGCCCCGCCTCCAACGGATCGTCCGATCCGACCAGGGCCAGATGCGCCCGCCCTCCGTCAAACATGCGGGCGAACAACGCCTGAAAGTTGCGGTCGACATCCTGGAATACGACATGCAACCGCTCGCGTCCCTCGCGGTTGAGGTGTCCGATCGAGCCGCGCAGCTTGGCGATCGCCGTGGTGATTTCGTCGCGCTCAGCGACGATGACCGCCATCTGCTTCTCCACCTCCTCGGCTTCTACGTCGGCGCGCAGGTTTACCGGTCCCATTTCCTCGCGCTCTTTCAACAGTCGTTCGAGACGCCGCCGCGCCTTGTCCTCCACCTCGGGCGTCAACACGGCCGGCGGATCCGGCAGTGCTGCATCAGCCCCGAGCCGTTCGGCGATTCGCTCGGCAACCGTGCCAGACACCTGATCCGCCTGTGCAGCGGCGGCTTCGGCACGCAATACTCCCTCGCGCGCGGCCGCCAGCGCGGCCTCCGCGGCCCGGGCGTCGCGGTTAGCTGCCGCCGCGTGGCGCTCCGCGGCAGCCAAGGCATCGGCCACGCGCCGATGTGCCACCTCTGCCGCCTCCAGCTGGTCCAAAGCGTCCACCCGCCGTGCCGCCACGGCCGCCGGTGCCCTTTCTAAAGCCGCGTGCTCAGCAACAGCCGCCGCCAACCGTGTCTCGAGGTCCGCCACCCGCGCTGCCGCGTCGGCGGCGCGCGCCGACCAGTCCACACGTTCCGTTGCGACCCGCTGCCGCCGTGCGGTCCGCAGTGCATGCTCGCGCAGCAGCGTCTCGTGCGCCGTCCGCGCCGCATGTTCCTCCGCGCGCGCCGCCGTCAGCGCCGTCCGTCTCTCATCCACAGCCGCCCGCAGCACGTTGAGGTCGGGCAACGCTGCATGCGCCGCATGCGCCCGCTCCAGACCCGCTTCGGCCTCCACGTGCTCCGCAGCATGACGGGCGACCTGTTCATCCAACGCAGCCAGCCGCGCCGCCACCGAGGTCGCCTGGCCGCGCAACCCCGCCAGCGTCGCCCGGGCACGTTCGAGGCGCGCCTCCGCCTCGCCCCGCGCCAGCCGGCATTGCTGTTCTGCCGCCGTGGCCTCCGCTGCCGCGGTTTCCGCCTCGGCTCGTGCTGCCCGGGTAGCCGCCGCATCCGCCTCAGCCGCCATCAACTGAGAGCGCAACGCCACCAGCCGATTGCGCTGCTGCAGCCGCACCGCCGCCGCAGTGGGCGTGCCGGCACGCATCGCATAACCGTCCCAGCGCCACACCGCGCCGGCGCGCGACACCAGGGTCTGGCCCGGCGCCAACGCGGCCTGCCGTGCGTCGCCCGCCGCATCGTCCTGGACCAGCCCGATTTGCGACAGAGCACGCGCAAGTGCAGCCGGCCCGCGCACGCACTCGGCCAACGGCACGGCACCATCGGGCAGCGCAGGGACTGGATCGAACGGCGCGAGCTCCCGCCAGTATCGTGCTGCACTGGGGTCTAGCGCCGAGGTCAGCTCCTCGCCCAACGCCGCACCAAGCGCCGTCTCCAACCCATCCGGAACGTCCAGCGCGTCCACCATAGGCGGCCAACGCTCGCCGTCCTTGACCGCGAGCACGTCCGCGAGCGCCTGCGCCTCGGCCGTCAGCCGCGCACGCGCCGATTCGGCCTCCGCTTCGGTCTGCCGAGCACTTGCCAGCGTCGATGCTGCCGCGGCCCGCACATGCTCTATCTCCTCGAGCCTGCCGCGGAAGCCGGTCACCGTCGATTCGGCTGAATCCAGTTCGGCCTGGGCCGAATCCAGCCGAACGCGGTCCACCTGCTGCGCTGCGATGCGTTCGCGTTCCTCGGCCAACAGACCCGCCTGCTCGGCCAGCCGGCGCGCGCGCTGCTCGGCTTGCAGCAACAGTTGTGACACGGACTGCGTACGGGCGCTCGCGTCTGCGGCTGCTTCCGTCGCGCGATTGGCCTCCGTCTCCGCGGTACGCGCCGCTTCAGCTGCTCTCTGCACAGCCGACTCAGTTGCAGCGGCATGTTCTGGATGCACCGATTCCGCTTCCAACAGGGCTGTCTCTTCCCCGCGGAGCCGTTCTTCGGCTGCCAGAGCATCGTGGCGGAGCTGCTCGGCATGCGCCAGATCCCGGCGCAGCTGCTCCAGTCGACGAACGGCTTCGGCCAGAGCCGTTCGCGCCCGCTCTTCTTCTGCTACAATTTGCTCCTGGGCCACCCGATGGCGTTCGAGCGCTGTGCGGGCCTCTCCTTCGCTCGTGCGCAACGCCGGCAATCCGGCCGCGGCCTCCGTCGCCGTCGTGGTCGCTGCCGTTGCCGCCGCAGTCGCCTCGGCTGCGGCGATGCCCGCGGCGTGCAGCGCCGCCTGCGCCTCGGCACGCGCCGCCTCGACCCGGGCACGCTGAAGCGCCAGCAGCTCCGATTCGGCAGCGCGAACCGCTCCAGAGATGTTGCGGTAACGGCTGGCCTGGCGTGCCTGACGTTTCAGCGCCCCGAGCTGCGTCTCCAATTGCCCGCGCAGATCCTCGGCGCGTGCGAGGTTCGCCTCGGCGGCACGCAGTTTGAGTTCCGCCTCATGCCGCCGGGCGTGCAGGCCGGTGATGCCGGCAGCTTCCTCGAGCACGGCCCGGCGCTCGTCCGGCCGCGCACCGACGAGCGCGCCGACCCGGCCCTGGCTGATGATGCCTGAAGCGCGTGCGCCCGACGCCAGGTCCGCGAACAAGGTCTGCACGTCACGGGCACGAACCTCGGCTCCGTTCACGCGGTAGGTACTTCCGGAGCCGCGTTCGATCTGCCGGCTGATCTGCAGCTCCGCTTGCTCGTGAAACGGCGGCGGCACGGCACCGGCGGTGTCGTCGAGGAACAGCGTGACCTCGGCGATACGGCGTGCGGTGCGCCCGACGGTGCCAGCGAAGATGACGTCATCCATCTCACCCCCACGCAGGCTACGGGCGCTCGCCTCGCCCATCGCCCAACGCAGCGCCTCCACCACATTCGACTTGCCGCAGCCGTTCGGGCCGACGATTCCGGTCAGGCCGGACATGATCTCGACGCTGACCGGTTCGGCAAAGCTCTTGAAACCGGCAATGCGCAGGCGGCGGAAACTGACCGGCATGGCGGCTACACGCCCGGTCCGCGAAGCGGGACAGGGCGTCGAACGTTACGGCGCCGGTGAGCAGCGAAATGCACGGTCCTTATCTCCCTTGCGCGTCGGGGATCAGCTTCACGAACGCACTGAACGGCATCTCCCCCGCATATTTCTGCCCGTTGATCACGAAGCTCGGAGTCGAGTCGATGCTCCACTGTTTCTGCGCATCCGAACGTTGCTGCAGGATCCAGTCGCGCAGGCCAGTATCGGCGACCGCCTTGTCGAACGTCGCCCGGCTCATCCCCGCGAGCGCCGCAGTTTTCCACAACTCGTCCTTCGAGTTGACTCCCTCGGCGAACGCCCAGCGATCCTGGTTGGCAAAGAGTGCGAGAACGAACGGTTCGTAGCGTTCGGGCGGCAGGTACCGCGCGACCTGAGCCGCCAGCAGAGCCACCTGGTCGAGCGGAAAGTCGCGGAATACCCAGAACACTTTACCGCTGTCGATCAGCTGCTTTCTCACCTGCGGGAACGTCTGGTTTGCGAAGTCCGCACAATGCGTGCAGGTCAGCGAGAAGAACTCCTGCACCGTGACCTTGGCGTCATGCTGTCCGACGCTGCGGTCGGTCTGCTGCGGGTTCGCCGCGGCCAGGGCAAGGCACGGCGCCAGCGCGCCCGCAGTCGCGGTGCACAACAGGATCCGGCGGGTCAGGAGCATCTTAACCTCTATATCTGGTAATGTAGGGTTGGCTCGGTCAGGCTATCGAGGCCTTCCCGCGCGGCGGATCGCCCGCGAGCACCGCACGTCCCAAGGCGGCAAGGGCCTCGCGCAACGCGCCCTCGGGCAGGGCGGAAACAGCAGATTCGGCGGCCGCAGCGACGGCGGGCGACACCGGGGCTGGTGGCGCCGCAGGGCGGGGCACTGGCAAACCGGTCTGCACGAACCGCAGCGCTTGGACGGTCGGACTTCCGAGGTGGATGTTGATGCGCTCGATCAATTGGCTGGCGTAGTGTTGCAGCTCGATCGCGACCGGACCGGAGCACGTAATCGTGAGAGTGCTCCCCGCCAGGCGCCGCGGCGTGCTGACCGATGCCAGCAGCGGACCCACGATCCCCGCCCAGTCGGCCATGACCTGGGCGGCCGCAGGACTGATGCGGCGGAACACCGGTCGGGTCAACCTTGGCACCAAAGTGCCCAGCGGGCGCGGACCGTAACGCCGACGCTCCATCTGGTCAGGTTTCGGCTGCTCCCTCGCCATTCCGAAATGCCCTGTCTGCCGGACCGGTGATCTGCGCCGTCGGACCCGCGGGCACAAGCCCGCGTTTCGCCCTGCCGGCGCGGCTCTGTCAAAACGTCACGTCTCATGCCGACGCTTACCCGCCCGAGGGCATGGGGATTCCGTTGCCGACGGGCTCCACAGCCTCGCATCCACGCCGCGTGCCGTGCCATACGCCGATCCGTGAACGTTCCCGCCGATTCGCTGCTGCGCTGGTACGACCGGCACCGTCGCCGGCTGCCTTGGCGTGTCGAGCCCGGCAACACGCCCGACCCGTACCGCGTCTGGCTCAGCGAGATCATGTTGCAGCAAACCACGGTGGCGGCCGTCATCCCTTACTATGACCGCTTCGTCAGGCGGTTCCCGAGGATCGAGGCGCTGGCCGGCGCATCACTCGACGACGTGCTGTCGTTGTGGGCCGGCCTTGGCTACTACGCGCGCGCCCGCAACCTGCACGCCTGCGCGCGCGCCGTCGTCGCGGCCGGCGGCTTCCCACGCGATCCGGCAGGCCTGCGCGCGCTACCCGGCATCGGCGCCTATACCGCCACCGCCATCGGCGCGATCGCCTTCGACACGCCCGGCGTCCCAGTGGATGGCAACGTCGAGCGCGTGATCTGTCGGCTGTTCGGGGTCGGCGACCCGCTGCCCTCCGCCAAGCCCGCGCTACGCAAGCTGGCCGAGCGGCTGGGTGCCGATCCCGTTGCCGTCGCCCGGCCGAGCGACTTCGCCCAGGCGTTGTTCGATCTCGGCGCCACGGTCTGCACCCCGGCAACGCCTGCGTGCGCCATCTGTCCCTGGATGCAAGCTTGCGTGGCCCGCCAACAGGGCATCACCACGGAGCTGCCGCGACGTGCGGTGAAGAAAGACCGACCGCTGCGCCTCGGCGTGCATTTCTGGCTGGAGGACGCCGACGGTCGTGTGCTCCTCCGCCGACGTGCCGAGCACGGCCTGTTGGGCGGTATGGCGGAGTTGCCTGGAACGCCGTGGCGCATTGCGCCGTGGCCGCGTCAGGAAGCGCTCGCCCACGCTCCGATGCCCGCCGACTGGCGTAACGCTGGCCAGGTGCGGCACGGCTTCACTCACATGGAACTGCATATTGATCTCTACGCCGCGCAGGTGCGGCGCATCAAAGCGATTGGCTTCCTGCACCCCATCGAGCGCCTCGGAGATGCGGCGCTGCCCTCGCTGATGCGGAAATGCGTGCGAATGGCGTCCGGTGCACGGTGAACCGTGGCAAGGCCGCAGAGCCATGGCGAATATTCGCCCACCGGCGACAGATCAGAACTCAGATCCGTCGCCGGTCCGTCTTGTGCGCCCGGACTGGCAGATCGGTCTCCCAGCCGCCGCCAAGCGCTTCGTAGAGCGCGACCAGATCCGTCGAGACATTCGTTGTGCTTTGCGCAAGCTGCTGCTGCGTCGATAGCAGGTTACCCTGCGCAACCAGCACCTGAAGGAAGTCAGCGACGCCCTCCTGATACCGTGTCTGCGCGAGTGCGAGCGCACGGCGGTTTTGGGCCTCGGCCTGAATCAGCTGGTCGCGCCGTGCTTGCTCGGTCTGATAGGCCGTCAGCGCATTGTCCACGTCATGCCAGGCCTGCAGTACGGTTTTCTGGTAGTCGAGCACCGCCTCCTTCTGCTGCGCCTGGCGCAGATGCAGCGTCGAAATCAACTGGCCACCCTGAAAGATCGGTATGGTGACGCCGGGGCCGGCAGCAAATTGCCGCGAATTCAGACTGAACATCTGCGCCGGAAAGATGGTCTGCAGGCCGATGCTGCCGTTGAGCGTTATGGATGGATAAAATGACGCCACCGCGACCCCGATATTGGCGGTGGCGGCGTGCAATTGGGCCTCGGCCTGCATGATGTCCGGGCGGCGCCGCGCCAGTTCCGACGGCAACCCCACCGGTACGCGCGGCGGCACCGGTGGCACGGGCTTCGGCGCGGCCAGTTGCGCACGGAGCGCGTTAGGCGCCCGCGCCAGCAGCAGGCTGAGTGCGTTGATGTCCGCTGCTTCTTGTGCCTCCAGCGAGGGGATCTGCGCGGCCGTGGTGCGCACCTGGGCCGAAGCATTCGCCACGTCGAGATCGTTGGTCACACCGCCCGCCGCGCGCTGCTGCGTTAGCTGCAGGCTTTGCTGGGACGTGCGCAGATTGTCACGGGCGATGCGAAGCTGCGTCTGCACGCCGCGCAGATCAACGTAGTCCCTCGCCACCTGTGCCAGTGTCGAGAGCAGCACGGCGCGCTCAGCCTCGCGCGACGCCTCCACGGACGCCTTAGCCGATTCAACCGAGCGCCGTACAAAACCGAACAAGTCGACTTCCCAGGTCGCGCCGAGTCCGTATTGGTAGACGTCGAACGCCGACAGACTGCCACTGTGCAAGCCACCGGCAGTGTTGCCGGATGCGCCATTGGCGCCGAGCGGATTGGGTGCTGTCGCAAACTCGCCGAAGTTGCTGGCCTTCTGGTGCGTATAGGACGCGTTGGCATTGAGCGTGGGAAACTGTGCCGACTGGGCGACGCCGAGTTGGGCCTGCGACTCGGCAACGCGGATCGCGGCGGTGCGCACGTCCAGGTTTTGCCCGGCGACCTGCCTTTCCAACCTGGTCAGCTCCGGGTCTCGGAAAAGGTTCCACCATTCGGCGTCGATCGGCGCAGCGATCGGGACCGAGCGGACCGGCGTGACCGCTTCTTTGGGGCCGGAGAACCAAGACGCCGGCGAAGCCCAGGTTGGCGGGCTAAAGTTCGGACCTACCGTACAGCCGGTCAGCACAAGAGCCGTGCCGGCCGCAAGAACAATCCGCAGCATCCACCCCCGCCTGGGCGTCCTCGCCCCGCCATATCCCGGACAACGGACGCCGCCGGGCTCAACTCATCGCTGCGGTGTCCCTGCCCTATGGCGCTGCCGGGTGCAAGGGGCGCGGACGCGACGCAGCCGTGCACGCGGACGCGAGCGCACCGGATCCGACGCACTGTGGCACGGGGTTTCTCTATTCTCTGTTCATTCTGCCAGTTTTGCAAGCAACCGCGCGTGGGTTCGGATTCCATGGCGGAAGCATCGTTGCTCGAACTTCTCGTTCGGACTGTGCACCTGGTCGTCATCCAGGCTGAAGCCGATCAGCAGGCTGTCGATGCCCAGCACGCGATGCAGCGAATTGACGACCGGAATTGATCCGCCGGAGCCCATCAAGAGCGGCTCGCGGCCATATTCCTCGCGAAGCGCGGCCTGCGCTGCGCGCACCCAGGGCGTGTCGGTGTTGGCCTCGATCGCCGGTGATCCGGAGTTCACCTGGTACGTGACTGTTGCATCCTGCGGCAGCCTCTCGGCGACGAACCGCTTGAATTGGCCGAGCACCTCGGCCGGATCCTGGCCGGGCACAAGGCGGAACGAAATCTTTGCGCTGGCTTCCGAGGCGATGACGGTCTTGCTGCCCTCGCCGGTGTAGCCGCCCCAGATGCCGTTGATGTCGGCGGTGGGTCGCGCCCATAGACGTTCCAACGCAGAATA
>Ga0123355_10019877_pt1 | contig 10702 bp, 8 predicted proteins | sample TergutEmb28metaG_3_FD_89872 | JGI IMG/M metagenome (GOLD analysis project Ga0123355, IMG submission 89872) | Embiratermes neotenicus P1 segment gut microbial communities from Petit-Saut dam, French Guiana - Emb289 P1 | ecosystem: Host-associated > Arthropoda: Insects > Digestive system > Gut ...
AAAAATTTTGCTGTTTTTGTGATTAAAAAAAAAAGAAAAGTTTTTTTTTTTTTTTTTTTTTTTTGCTGGTCGAATGCATGTCTTTGGACAAAAGGTTTATAATTTTATTTTCAAACAGAAAGTAGTAGCAGCACCACTTAGTCTCACATTTTCCTCCTTATCGCATTCCTGGAGGAGGTCTTTGTTAGAAATACGTCATAATTGCACTACGCATTAATAACAATAATAATAATAATGCTATAATTACCAATCAATGTGGAAGTCTCCGATACCTTAGTTTGTTCTTCAAAATTTCCATGGGCACACGAAAGAATTTCTTCGGAATTTATAGAAAATTTGGGCACGCGCCCTCGAAGAAGTTCACTAACCTTGTAGATGACTTTTTCTTGGCGTTTCGGCAAGCTTTAGACCCACTCTCCGAGAAGAAATGACGGAATCGCTGCAGAAGAATGATCAGTACATAGAATCTGGTTACAGTCAGAATCAAAGGTTTGCAATTTTCATGGTAGAGGCCTACGCTATACATCTTACTTCCTTGGTAAGTTCATGGTACCTGTAATATATAGAACATGTTAACCGTTTCAAGCCAAGTGATTACTATGTGTACAGCCAAGCATAATGCTTGAAACCTCTGCATTTTCCCCACATATTGTACTCGTATGTAGCATGAGAATCACAATTAACAACGATTGTCTGTGCATGAAACATGAACTGACTTGTCTTTATAAGGGATGCACACTGTACTATCTGTGAGGATCGAACTGCATTCTTGTAAGTAATGCAGATTAAATTTACTCTTTAAAGGGTTAGTAACTTTCATAGTCATTTGCGGATAAGGAGGAGGGCAAGATCGTACCAAAAGATAGTGCCACAGTTGCCATTACTCGATACACACAGTTTAGTTATGGACCGCAACATGCATGTATTTATTCATACACGGATGCTCATGGATATTTATAAACGTTCTTTTGTTTCAAGCTTGTAGTTGTATCCATTTATTTGCACAATAGATTCTCACGATTGGAACAATTGCACGATAAATAGATAGCTCCAAAAGCCAGCACTAGGCCAATTATATAGGCTATATCTGTGTCAAGCAGCACTCCTCTCAACCAACATCTAATCTTTGTAGATTACCATTCGTCCTGCCTTAAAAGAAATCGATTAGGCTTGCGCAGCCTAGGACTTCCCACATCCACTTCCGAACTAGGTTGCCGATTTTCACGAAACTTGGTGTGTACATTACACCAATGGGGGAAATCCCAAACTGTTTATATCCCACAACATGGCGGACGCGCCAGAAAGTCAGGCGGCAGCGACATTAGCGCCCCTGACCACAGGGTCTTGAAATGACGAATTATGATAATTCATAGAAAAAATTGCGGCTTTTATCAAAGTAATACTCTTATCGAAAATAAAACGACAACATAGGAATGCTTTTTGATTCCCTTCCGGACTGATAACGATAATTAATAAACCTTCGGAGTCACTGAGGTAAAATTTGTTTCGCAGATGTGCCATGATCATATCTTCGTATTTTGTATGGAACACTTTTTTTGTGAGAGAGCAATTAGTGATATGGCTGCGATATGAATCTTCGATGTTACATCCGACATATTGAACGCACTTAAATAATACACCATTTGCAAGAGGAATGGCAATATGGGACACGTAACGCTAGAGATTTATGCAACAGGAAAACAGGGTTTGTGAGGCCAGTTTGGAACTTCTTTTTCAAACTCAGAGAAGTAACGAATGATTGGTTTCATCCAGTCCACGGTCGTTAAGGCGCGTGACTTTTTCAGGGACAAGGCTACGAGAAAGTATGTTGACCACTGATCGGACGAGTGGTTAACATGGTCTAGTTGAGCAACAATAACCCACAAACGACAACAGATCGATTTTAAATTAACTTCCATGTTGGAGCATACTTTTCTGTAAAATCGTGACAACATTTCATATTAATACCCGCATCTCATCCTAAAGTGTCGTCCAGAATTTTCTGGTCTACATTTCCCACTCTAAGAAAAAGAAACGGATGTGCGGAGCGATACCAAAGTGACTTGCATTAAGATTGCCAATTGAATTTTAGTTTCATAACCCTGAATAAATATATGAAGTTTAATATCGAAATGATATTAATGACGTAGATTAGTATATAAATACAACACGTCAGTCGATAACACAACACTTTATTTATATACAAAAATAGTATATTTTGTCAGGGCGACATGTTTCGACCTTATAAGGTCATCCTCAGGCCCTCCAAGAAGACAGATCCAATAGCTGTTTATGTTTATGGATCTGTCCGCTTGGAGGGCCTGAGGATGACCTTATAAGGTCGAAACATGTCGCCCTGACAAAATATACTATTTTTTATATAAATAAAGTTTTGTATTATAGACTAACGTGTTGTATTTGTATGTTGTAACACTTCGGGATGGAAAACATCAAATTTATATTCGATCAGACGTAGATTAGGTTTACATGCTGTCATTCCTCAACCAGATTTTCCATTTACAGTAACTTCTGCATCAACTGGAAATTTTTTTCTTCTGAATGTTACTACAGAATGTAGAAAGTGATGACACATGATATTTATGATTAATTATTTTGAGGTACTCTGGATACAAGCTAATCGATCACAAATATACTACAGATGTCCGAACAAAATTAAAATAACTTATTCTCATCGTTGCACCGTGCATTTCGTATAATTACTTTATTGTCAACCAACAAATGCACGTCCATAAAATAACACACTAAAACATACTAAAACACTTAAAATCGCTCCGACATGTTTCGATCCTTAGATCATCCTCAGGGAGCTACGTTATTCCTTGCTAAAGTCACTTCAAAAACATTCTCTCACTAAGTAACACACGACGAACACCATAGCCGGGCGCATTTCCAGTAACGCAATCTTACACAACACTACATGCTGCCACAACACGCTGCTAATATAAAGGAACTTTATGAATGTTTTTGAAGTGACTTTACCAAGGAATAACGTAGCTCCCTGAGGATGGTCTAAGGATCGAAACATGTCTGCACGATTTTAAGTGTTTTAGTGTGTTATTTTATGTAAGTGCATTTGTTGGTTGACAATAAAGTAATACAATAACTTACGTGTATGTTACTTCCGTACTAAAGAAGAATAAGAGAAGCGCGGCTAGTGTGAATATAACTTACGGTTGAAATACAATTTGATGCTTGAAATCCCGTTGTGTTTACATTATCAGTAAATAATAAGCTATTTCATTCCCCCCAAAACTATCTGCTCATTATAACATAGCTACGCGTTGAGGTCAGTGTGCGTGATAAAAACACGAGGTAGACATGGCAAGAAAATACTACGTCAATTACATACTTGGTTACTATGACAAGGAAATTAAATCAAAACAAAAGGTTCGAAGACAAAGATATAAAAAATGAAAACATCTGATAACCTTTCTACAACACGGAATGAGTTGAAGTCGAACAAAAGAAAATAATTAATGAATAATACATATACCTCATGTGAACTCTAATTCTAATACACAACTTTTAGTGAGACAGTAACCACACCTCAAAGTATTGTGAAGTTCCGTTTCATTAAATTTCGATTTTATAATACCGATTTCAGCAATTAAATTTTAATACTTCACTATTTTACAGAAGACAAAATACACGATAGCTGCCACGGTATATGAATAAGTAGATAAACAAATGTAATTTTGAGATTTCACAAAGGTAGGGTAGAAGAATTATGTTTGGACGGAATATTTGATTGTCTGTTGATGAAAAACAGTCTTCGGTTTTATATATATATATATATATATATATATATATTCTGCTATAGCGTCAACAATGTGTAAAACTACAAGCCAACGAATTGTAAGCCATCTTCACAGAGACTGATGATTTCCCTTGAAAAAGTAACAGGCCAAAAGCCTAATTTTTAGTGGAATAGTGATGATGATGATGATAAAGATGACATATTACGCTTTCGTAAAATTCAAGCAATTTTTAGATCATTCTCTGAAAGTACTACATCCTTCGACATACCCGTTTTTAATCTTCCCAAAGTCCTCTCATGAACTACCGTCCCTTAATATTCCACAGCTAATTTGCATATAAAAAACTTTAAAATAAACCGTAATATGTACGAAATATCGGCTTCAAATATCAACATTTGTTTTCAGTTTTTGTGTTTACGTTGCCACGCTGCTGTTTTTAAACTTAAAAGTACTTTGCTAACTCGCAGCAATATATTTCAGATTGTACGACAGATGAATTTCAAACTTAAACTTGTGGAAACTCTCATATATAAATTATGTATCACGATTCACCTCATACCTCACAGAGAAAATATTTCGTGTCCTTTATAAACATCAACTGGCTATTTCTATGTAGGGAATTGCGTATGTTAAAGAAAGTGGTATATTAGGAACCACATTTCTTTAAAGCAGGGATTTTGAAACTCAGTTTTGCGATCCACATCTTTTTCTTGGAAGCCTTATAATGGATCGCAAACTGCCAAAATATTCAAGCTTGCAACTTTCTATATTTAACGAATTAAATTTATTCAGAAGGCAATAAAACTAGCAATTTATAATTGTGTCTAATTACATAGAATTATTATGACATACAATTGTGACGACTTGCTGGAGAGCTGAGCAGGTACTCAAAATCTCTGACGTGCAAAGTCAGTTCTATTTACGATTCTGGGACATGGGCACTAGAAAACAATGCGAGAATCAGAGATTAAATATTTATACTTCATCTTTCTCTAAAAGTTGCTCTGAAGTTTGTTGCGACTTCACAGTCCAATTTCTCATAGTCTGCTTACACATTTACGTTATTGTGTTCTGTAAAAATGTGAAAATTTTTCATGCAGTCTTTGCCCATTCTGTTCAGTTTCGTTGACTAAAAATGAGGAGCTTGATGATCTGTACTACTCACCCAGTATTATTCGAGTGATAAAATCGAGAAGAATGAGGCGGGCGTGGCATGTAGCGCGTATGGGGGAGGGGAGAGGCTTATACAGGGCTTTGGTGGGGAAACCTGAGGGAAAGAGGCCACTTGGGAGACCCAGGCATAGATGGGAGTATACTATTAAGATGTATCTTCAGGTTGTGCGTTTTGCAGGCATGGACTGGATCGAACTGGCTCAGGATAGGGACAGGTGGTGGGCACTTATGACTGCGGTAATGAACATACGGGTTCCATACAATGCGGGGAATTTTTTGGCTAGCTGGAAACCTGTTAGCTTCTCAAGAAGTACTCTGTTCCATGGAATAAGTAAGTAAGTAAGAAATCTCTGGGATTACATACTTGCAACGGACACTGTAAGATAAAGAACAGGACCAATTTGTGCACGCGTCCCAGTCTCTTCATTACAAGACGTTGACACAGTGACAAACGCACGACAGTATTTCACACCTCACCGAAATCAGGTCCTTCTAGATCGCTGCTCAGATTCTGCAACGCTACTCTGATGCTAACTAAACTGACGAAACTGGGTCGAGTGAATTTTCTTTTCTTTGCCTCTTTGTTGAGTTGCACTAGAAAAAACAAGGAGATGCCGTTCCGCTTAGATTCTCTGTCACATCAAAATACTAGAACGTGTCCTGCTTCTTTTGGACTTCAGAATGCAGGACAATCAGATTTATCGCCTTTCTGTAGGATTACTTGCCTCTTTGCACCTGCAGTCGGCATAGTTACGCAGAACATATCAACCTGCACGTCTCGGAATGTTGCGACAAAATATTATTCCATACTATATAGCGAAATTAGGCTCAAATGGCAATTGTGTGAGATATATGTGACACTGTCAAGAGGGCGGCCGAGAGCGGGTTCGGGCCTTGGCAGAAAAAATTTCGGGCCCTCCAGCAAGGGGGGACGGTCTAAAAATCTTTACGCTAAATCAGAAAGAATGGTGAAGAGAGTAAGGTGAAGAAGACTGGATCTCATTTGCAGAGTGATTTGGGCTTATTCTGAAAGGTTTAATTTGTGCAGTTGACATATAATGACAGTACCGAGAAAGACAAAAATATGCAATATATTAGGGGCCAGACCCCCATTCCGGACCGCCGGGCCGGCTACCCCCGCCCCCTCGCTCGTCGACACTGTCAGCGCTCTGCAGCTTCCTTAAAACACAAAACATTTCTCGAAACTGCCAGTGGATGATTTGGGCTCACATAAAACTTTTAATACCACCGTGACTACAAAATCTGTGACATTCAAGTTCCGATGAGGGGGGCTGTGACCCGGTAGCCCCCTCCCCTTGGGTGTGCCCCTGGTCTAATACATGTTAGACTAGTCTTCACGACTCAGTAAACTTATTTTAATACTTGTAAAGAACAAATGTATATTTCTGTGACAGGTTTTCAGGATTTCCCACTCGTGTGTCGTGCTTTAGCCTGCAGTCCGGACACTACTCCAGCCTAACCGCACCTAACCTCCAACCTACACCAAACCAAGAACGAAACGACCAATGTGGTAATCAACATTATAGTCGCAAGCTCCTGATGATGGGTATAGTAGTGCCCGAAAAATGTTGAGCCTATAAGAAGTACAATAAAATAATAAGTGGCATCTAGTTGGTTTTTATTCTTCAGTTATCACAATGATGCACGGTCCAACAAACATCAGATTCCCACCTTCATTACCAACACTTCTCATACTAATGTCCATTAGTCTTTTGTACCATCGCTGAGAGTAGATGTGAACGCTCAGTAGCTGATGTCGCGTCTTTTGGATCCAGAGATTACTTCTTGTACGCTGCGCCATGAAAATCAGCTTCTAAACATCTCTTAAATGTGCCGGATTTCACCAGTCCAGGACTAATGTTTTGCTAATTACACACAGAAAGAATGTGAAGGTAGAATCCGTTTACCGTGAAATATTTATAACAAATTGCATGTCAAAGGAAGCCACCACTTGCAACCTGTGCGCTTGCTAACTGTCACAACTCAGAACCAAGACATAAAATTAATTGCAGGTTCCGACATGTTGCGGGTTTTAATGTCAAGGACGAAATGCGAACAAAGAACTAATGACGAATTGTCCTAATTTATAATGAAGATATTGTAATTAGTTTATTCATGAATTTTTTAGAATTATAATCACACAATACAGTATGTTATCAGGGCGATGAAATCTAGAAGGGTAAGGTGGTCGAGGCATGTAGCACGCATAAAGGAAATGGGGAATAAATAAAAACATATATGGAATTCCTGATAACAAATTCAAATGTGAGAATGATATGGTGAATATCTGGATGATGTACGTAATAGATGTTCGTACTGAAAAAGCCACTGGTGAAGGGAATGAAGGACATGATTAGTATTTTGGAACCTAGTGGCTACTTTACCTACCACCAGTTTTAAAGTTACAAAATTCTGCGTTCTTCCCACGGAGTGTATTTATATGTTATGTATAAATCTCAGAAGAAAGAGCGGTTTTTACTGTATACATTAGAAACTGACTAGTTGTTACAACCAAGACGGACTGTGTTTACTGGTGGTATGAAATTTATTTTGAAGATGGGAGTGACAGGTTTCCCGAAACGTCGGTAACCAGCTGCCAACCTTCGCTGTTTCGCACCTTCAGAAGACCGAAGGCCTAGAGTAGATATTAATTTATGCCACGAGTTCGAAGCCGGATTCATAAAAAAAATTAGTTGTCAGAAACGCATTTGTAAAAGAATCGCCTTCGCGTTTGTCAAATTGAACTTGAGGTCGGCCAATAGGCCTTTCGAAACAGGCCCTCGCAAATTATTGAACAGGAAATTATGTTACAGTGCTCGAAATAGTTTACAAGTACGGAGGTTAAATTTGGATTTATCGGATTAGACAGTTGAAATGTGTTGAATTAAGTATGCGTGTTGCTTAGTGGCTGTGACAACAGAACCAAGGGATGTGGAGATCAACGGTGAGGAGCTTCAGACCATTATCTGAGAAGAGGAATTTTACTGAAGTTGCCTTCTAACGTATGTGTGTTAATACAGAAGAAAGAAGACACTTATAAAATGCACATATAATGGCAATAACAGAATAGTTACAGACAGTGTTGTAGCTATGTTCTGTGATACCTGGGATCGTGTCTTGTGGTCGCATCTAAGGTAACCAGTTTGAGCGTTGAGTGAGAGGATGTACGTGTAGGTAGGTGTACGGTTTTCCAAATTAAACCGTAAAAAAGTTATGCGTGTGTGTAAAATAATATTAATATATTTGGAAATAATCTGGATTTTAGATTTTTCGGGTAATAGTAAAGTGACGTTGCTGATAGGAGCTTCGAAATGTCCGCACATATGTGACTGTCGACAGTATGCTTTTTGTACGCTGGAATTTGGGAATTCCCAGTATTGCCAACACGGCCGCCCGACGGGAAGGACCACGGATTACCTGGAAACAAAGATGAGTAAAACTGCACTACACTGCAGCAGTGCATCAGTGCCAGCAAAGAGAAACGATACCTGACGTCTAACCCACCACGGTAAAAGTTCAATGGACTCCTGTAACAAGGTCGTGTGGAACCAAAAGCTACTTGGACATCGTTACTTTTAGCCGGCATGGCTCAGTGGCTCTGTTTACTACCATATACGTGTAGACGGCAGAGAAAGGAAAATTTGCCTGCAAGTTTTATCACATAATGCGATGTATTAACATGTGGAAGAATGTATAGATAGTACTACTCAAAGTGATGAATATGATTTTGTGTCTCTGGTCTGTGTGAGTGACTACAGAAATCTTATTCTACACGGGACCATAAATTGGTCATACATACAAAAACACTGTTGTATCCCCATTCCTTGCCGAGTGGTAGGCAAGGGAGTTAGGGTTTGTTCGTGTCTGAAAATTCCAGTCAGCTAAGTATGAGGTTTTATTGCTGATAGACTTAGAGTGCTCACAACAAGGTACCAACTTTTGTGTCACTCTAATTTGGGGATGACTCAAGTCCCCTACCTTAGAAGGTTGTTGCCAGAGAACGTACGAAGAGAAGAGTCTGTGAATACACCCATGTTCAAATCTAGTTACGCTGGCACAGAGCAGCAAGCTGCTCCAATTAGTGCAAAAGTTGAAGACTCACTCTCTTCAGTACCATGTCCTATAAATTCTGCACAGAACTCAGTAGATTATTTTGTTACACAGAGTAAGGTTCACAATACGATTTCGTATGCAGAGCCCCTGTCGGTCGAGTACATGGTTACAGTCATGGATCAGAGTTACAGTGAGCGAGGTTCATAGCACAGTCTCAAAAATACAAGTACCATCAGAAGTTACAATCTACATTAGTACAATATGTAGCATAATACATGACTGCAATCAATCATATTCACAGACTCCACGGTGTCCCCTTTTTCGGATATCCAACAACATTGTGTAAATGTAATAATATTTCCACAGTCGTTGATATTTTCAAGTGCTGTTTCTCTGAAAACTTTATGTAAGGGTAAGAAGAGAGCCAGACGTGATTTTGATGGGAAAATTGAAAGACGAATTGGTGAAGACCTAGACGAAGGTGAAGAATATTAAACTAGATCACCAAGGTATAGGTTTGTACAGCGTGCAATTGTTTCACGCATCTCGTCATAAGGAGAAGCGGCGGACTCTTGGAAACATGCTAATGGACCCTACGGTTGCGTAAAGCTGGGATGAGGAACTATTTTAACTGTTCCACGGAATTACAATTATAATTAAATATTCCAAAAAAACATTGATTGCTAATTATCAGGTGCTGTGTAAAATTGCATTACAGAAGGATCATTAATGTTGATGGAATTTTATTCACTCGGTTCCAGCATTCCTACGGTACAACTGTGTTCACCTCGAGTTCTAGGTTAGTTAGTGCGCCAAGCATCAGTGGCAAGTATTATTCTCTGTGTGCTAATAATCCGTGGCAAAGAGAATGAGGTAGTCGGAATGCCTTTGATAAACTTGCGTCATCGCAGGAGTTTAAAAGTGGCTAATTCGGTGTGGTGTTGTTTGTGTTTTATGTTCGTCAGTTCACAGTGAATAATTATTATTATTATTTTAAATTTCACAGACAGTAATAGTGTACGTAAGTTATGCTTTATGTAGTGATGTTTGACTTGTTGTCCATCACGTATTTCTGATTACTTATTGAATACAGTGCATTGCAATGTACGAAGAACTGCATGACAAACTTATGAACTTTGTGTTTAGTTGCTTGGGGAAATTAAGAGGAAGTGTGCAGTCGTTGGCAAGGTTAAAAAACCACAGTTCTAATGCGTGTCATTGTTGTACTTGGCTTTTGAGAGGTGTATTTGTATACCAGTATAATCACAGAATTTTTCTGTATGCCTACTTATGTGTATGTTGTGCTTTCTATTATATTATTCTGTAGGAAAAGTCACCAGAGGAGGAAAGAACACTGGTATAACAAAGAGAGGGCACTCTTTGCCATCTAAGGTGAACTTTTAACTACAGGAACTAACGGATACTTAGCTCACCACTGTCCTAGAACAGGTAATCATTGCAAGTATAGTTTTTATAATGTAAAGGTAATAGTCATTTTGTGTAGTATGTGTATTGTGTTATGATAGCAGATAATGCACTTACTTACTTACTCCATGGTGCAGAGTCCTTCTTGAGAAGCTAACTGGTTTGCAGCTAGTCAAGAAATTCCCCGCATTTCACGGAACCCAAAAGTTCATTACCGCACTCACAAGTGTCCACCACCTGTCTCTATCCTG
>Ga0123355_10019878_pt1 | contig 10702 bp, 3 predicted proteins | sample TergutEmb28metaG_3_FD_89872 | JGI IMG/M metagenome (GOLD analysis project Ga0123355, IMG submission 89872) | Embiratermes neotenicus P1 segment gut microbial communities from Petit-Saut dam, French Guiana - Emb289 P1 | ecosystem: Host-associated > Arthropoda: Insects > Digestive system > Gut ...
CGCCATCTGTCTCTATCCTGGGCCACCCCAATCCAGTCCATATACCCACATCCCACCTCCTGGAGATCCATCCTAATATTATCAACCCATCTACGCCTAGGTCTCCCCATTGGTCTCTTTCCTTCCGGTTTCCCCACCAAGACCCTACACACTCCCCTCCCCTCACCCATACGCGCCACATGCCCAGCCCATCTCATTCTTCTCGATTTTATCACCCGCACAATATTGAGCGAGGAGTACAAATCATTTAGCCCCTCGTTATGCAATCTCCTCCATTCCCCCGTTACCTCATCCCTCCTAGGTCCAAATATTCTCCTCAACACCATGCTCTCAAACACCCTCAGCTACCTTTCCTCCGGCAATGTCAACGACCAAGTTTCACACCCGTACAAAACAACAGGCAAAATTCTTATAGTAATTATGTCGTTAATATAGCAACAATATGCACAATTATAACAACATAATACATGTATTAATATCAACACTCTCCTGCATATTTCGGCGCTTATTGCGCCATTTTCAGGCAGAACTTTACCGTAACCAACATGCTACGAAGAGAACGTAGACACAGAAACGACACCACAGTAGGACAAGGGGCCACTGCAATATCTTTGGCACCAAGCGGACTTTTTTTAATTCTATGTTCATGGTTCCGTTCATCGCTGATAAAATTTTTAAAAATAATTATCCAACGAGCTTCAGCAGTCTATTTATTATTCTGCAAGTTCACTGTACATGTTTCGGATGCTAAACACACCCATCATCAGGAGTACACAAAACTGTAACTACACCCTCCGATACTGGTCATATGTTTGTGCGGCTACCTCCCTCCAAGCTTGGCCACGTTAGAGGGAGGTAGCTGCACAAACATATGACCAGTACCGGAGGCTGTAGTTGCAGTTTTGTGTACTCCTGATGATGGTTGTCCTTAGCACCTGAAACATGTAGAGTGAACTTGCAGATTAATAAATAGACTGCTTTGTGTTGCATCTCGTTGGACAGTTATTATTAAAAAACCAAGCGGACCCCAATAAGTTGTATCAGTCAAGTAACATATATTGCCACAACACCTGCAATAAACAGGATTAGCCGTTTTTCTACAAACAAATATAAAAACAGTCTCACACAAGAATTTTTATCACTTTAAGTCTCATGTTGAAAAAAAAAATTTTTTTTTTAATTGTAAATAAATTTTTAAACTCGTACATTCTGCAACTTAAGATCTGTAATCAAAGTAACAATAGTTTTGAGGATACGACAAAGTTCCCCTGAAGATGGCGCAACAAGGGCCGAAACATGTAAGACAGCGTTGATAATAATACATGTATTTTATTGTATAGGTGTGTTTTGTTGGTATACTATATATAATTACTAGGACATTCTGCTTTTGGCGTGATTCGAGTTTGATTCCATATTTCATCAAATTCACATTCTACATTCTACATTCCACGTAACACTTCACTGCCAAAACACAGGGGCATGATAGGATTTCGGTTCAGGTATTTCCACATCCCCAACACGGATGTGGAATTGTGTTTTACAGCGTTAGTAAGTGAAACAGGTAGATTGTACTCTTTCAATGTGCCTCCTCTCAGTGCCTACGCATGCTTTTAGTAGAAAATAACTGTGACAGTCATCGTTCCAATGGGATAAGAGCATCATTAGAGACGTAATGAAAACATGCGAATGCATTGTCTTCTTAGCTGCGTAGTTACGAGGCAAAGGAGAATCGTAACGTTAAAACAAAAGAACAATGAACATACCAAGGACTATGAGAGAACTGGTTCTTTGTAAATACAGCCTGTCTCACAAAATGATTATTGTTATGTGATGATAATGCTAACTATAAAAACAAAAAAATCTTTGAAATAAAAGGAAGAGGAGACTTACTCATTCTATTTTGTAAGAGAAAACCTTCGTTGTAGAGGGTAAAGGAGGAGCAAAAATTGAAAAATTTGAAAAATTTATTTTCTCTTTAGTAAGAAACATGAATCGCATGAAATTTTTTCAAGTTCTTCCACCTGAATACAGGCAAAGTGAAAGTAACGTAAATTAAAAGTCATAACTTTTCCTGGTCGCTTTATAAAACTTGCAGTTCACTTCGCATTCTCACGGTGAAAAATTATATTTTTCAAAATCAACTTAAAATCCTCTCGCTGTCGCCTATTCGTACTGTGAGCGTGATCTATTTAAATCCCTACTTTACCAACTCTCAAATTTTTATTGTCCTACGTTCACATGTGGCATAATATTGCACTCAACTGTATCTACCTAGTATATTTATTTCAGTCACGAGAAAGAAGCCTATTGAAATTCCAATACTAAGTTTTCGCGATTATCAGCATCAGTATTCAATTGTAAATATAAGGTATATGGAGAAAACACTTTCTGTACAGGTACAATTTTACTTACTTATTTACTTACTTACTTACTCCATGGTGCAGAGTCCTTCTTGAGAAGCTAACTGGTATGCAGCTAGTCAAGAAATTACCCGCATTTCACGGAACCCGAAGGTTCACTACCGCACTCACAAGCGTCCGCCAACTGTCTCTATCCTGGGCCAGCCTAATCCAGTCCATATACCCACATCCCACCTCCTGGAGATCCGTCCTAATATTATCCACCCATCTACGCCTACGTCTCCCCAGTGGTCTCCTTCTCTCCGGTTTCCCCACCAAGACCCTGTACACACCCCTCTCCTCCCCCACACGCGCCACATGTCCAGCCCATCTCATTCTTCTCGATTTTATCACCCGCACAATATTGGGTGAGGAGCACAAATCATTTAGCTCCTCTTTATGCAATCTCCTCCATTCCCCCGATACAGACACAATTTTACATATTTTATAAAACTTGCATTTCACTTCGCATTCTCACTGTGAAAATTTACATATTTTATATATATATATATATATATGTAAAAAATACAGGTACAATTTTACATTTATAAAATACATTTGGTGTAAAACACCTAAACTAGAAACTGGAACATTTCTGAAGAGAAAAATACGTTTACATCAACATAATTATTGAACTTAGTTGAATAAAATATTCATTAAGATATGCTGCTATGTAGAGATAAATTTCTTCAATTGTGGACAATATTTTATTGGTTCAAGCATCTTTTCCTATACCCTTTATTCCTGCCGCCCTCTGCCCCTGTTTTTAAGTACTACGCACTTTGCTGTTAACGCAAATGTGACACCGTAGGCTACCATGTTCGAATCTTGGATAATAGACCTTCCACACTATTTTATTGGTTATCAACTTTCTATGAAGGGGCGCCTAGACAGAATCAAGCAGTTGTCTAATACTTCCACATAACTAGTTTTAGACTTTTTTTCATGCTCATCAGCCCTTGTAGGCTTAGGGCTCCTCATCGTTGAGGTTTCGGGATCACACACTCAGACACACCATACTCGGTACAACGATCTGTCCGTTGTATAGACCTCTACCTGACAACATACACCACTTAGAGGAGACAGAAATCCGTGCCCTCGGCGTGATTTTAACCCGCAATTGCAGCAAGCCAGCGGGCGCAGACCCATGCCTTAGAAACGCAGCCACTGAGATCGGCAGACCGACATAGCCTATGTACAGTAGATTTTAATGTGTAATTTAAAATTACTATAACCAAATCCCAGGCAAATTAACGCAGACTTACTTACTTACTTACTGCATGGTGCAGAGTCCTTCTTGAGAAGCTAACTGATCTGCATTAACGTAGACTACCGAATTATAATTCAGGATCTCGCAGTGCGTCAAAACTTTGATTTAACTGTCGCTAACTCTTTTAAGTTTTAATCTCTTTTCTCGGTAATTAAATCAGCAATAACTCTGTAAGATTGGTGATCTTATCCGTGGACTATTAAGAGCACAGTCTTTTGAAATGAGACACAGTGTAGTGTGGTAGAAATACACGGACGTCTTATAAGACCCTTTTCTTTCTATAATTTGGTTATCATTGTGATGGAAGCAGCGGGTTCATCTAAAAAAAATGGATACAATTTTACAAGACTACACGGACTGGTAATCCAGAAGACTGTACTTGCCATTAGTCCTGGCCAAAGAGGCTGCAAACTGCGATGCATTCAGACAAACTCAGCAAATTTTATGGAGCAGTGAATACCAGGACAGTTCTAACGTCAGAAACGAAGTGACAAAAGGAATGTGGCAAGATATACACCTGAAATTAAATCCAAAATTGTCATGGCAAAAGCAGCATTTAGCGTGAAGATATTCTCGCCGGAAACTGACTTAAATTTAAAGATGAAAATAGTAAAATGTTACGTTTTGAGCATAGCTTTGTCTAGTGCTGACACTTGGACACTTCAAGAAGGTAAAAGATAAAATTTACCCTACACCAGGCCATGAAGGCCCAAACCGCTCGCTAGATGAGTTTGAGTGGTAAGCATCACGCCCTGACCGCTTTACCCCAAGGAAAGAGACATGGTACTCCCTGTACAGAAGGCTAGGTGAGTCCCACCTATCCCAACTATCAGGACTCGAATCTCGGACCGTCCAGCCCTAGCGATTCGCCATACCGACTGAGCTATCCATGCCCACAGAAATTTCGGAAAGTAGATCGGAAATACGTCGAAAGTTTTAAAAAGTGATTGTGGAGAAGGACAGAGACGATCAGTCTGCCAGATCGTGTAAGAAACAAAGAAGTATTACATAAAGTCAAGGAGGAAAGGAATATCCTACATACAATAAAAAAAAGAGGAAGGCTAACTCTATTGGTCACATCTGGCGTAGAAATTGCCTTCTAAAATACGTTATTGAAGGAAAGATAAAGGAAAGGATACTAGTGGCGGAAAGACGAGGAAGAAGGTGGAAGCAGCTATTGGATTACTTTAAGGAAACGAGAGGGTAGTGGAAATTGAAAGAGAACTGTATCGCACTCTGTGGAGAATTCATTCTGGAAGAGGCTGTGAACATACTGTAAGACATACTGCAGAATGAACGAAAAGAAAGGAGCGCAAAAGCCATTATTTTAAGTATCCAAGTGCGCGTCGTGAGTATATATGTTTCTAACAAAAGAAACGACATTGCATTCATTGAAAGAAAGAAAGAAAGAAAACAGTACGGGGAGAGAGTAACAGACGGAAAAATAAAGAAGGAAAAAAGAAGCTCACACTGCAGAAGTATAAAAGGTAAAAACAAAATCAGCAAATTGTTTTCTGAAGTAATTTTTAAGTGGCAAATCAGTTACAAATTCTATCTCGAGCCATATTTTCTGTGTACTTCTTCAAAAATCAATAAAACATACTAATAACAGTGCATTATTCTGAGACACCTGGATGAGGATTACATAATCAAAGTTGAAGCTTCAACAAAAACACCCCCTTGAAATGGAATCAGTAATGTGCTAATGTACGTAAGCCCTGCCACCAAGTGTCTTAGTATCCACTGACAGCAAGTAATGGGAAGGGCCGCCTTTTTGCTGCTTCCACCTCAACCTGAATGATTCCATAATGGATTCACTGCTACCTACATTTTCCTTAACAGAATAAAGTAAAAAAGAAAAAAAAAGACACGATAAAGAAAATAAGAGTAAAAGGGGGAAGGAGGTTTAAGTTCCACAGTTTAACCAGAACACGTCATTAGGAAATTAGGAGACGAGGGGATGGCTCCCTGTACTTATTCTAATCTGAGTCATCGGTACTGTCATGTCTCCATTTCTACAGCAGAACGTCATTTGTCAAAACAACCTTTAAGGTTGGAGATACCTTTTTGGACTCTTGATGTACGAGCAGTGTTCGAAAGTGAGTTCAGTCTGCCTACAATATAAAGCGTACTTCGAATACTGATTTATTTGTTAATCACAAAATATTTCTTTTCCTATTTTCCATCCATTCGTTTACCTAGTAAAACACTATAAAAATCCTTGCTTTTTTCTTAATTTTCTTCTTTTTTCTTCTTCTACGATGTCAAGATATAGGCTTCAGGCCCAGCTTTGTGTTTCACTGCTTGTAGGATAACCTTTCTAGTCTCGCAACATCTGTTCTCCTCTTGGGCAGTCTAATATCCTCAATGGTTTTTGCATTGGCTCTCCTATTCTTACTTTGATTCCCTCTTTGGAAGTTTGTTTAATTATTTCTACCTCCTTCCATTTTCCTTTCTGCCCTTTCTGAACCTACTCATAAGTTTACACTACGTAGTATCAGTGAAAGATTTTAAGCTCTTGGTTCCGTGCATCGTAATTCGATGTTAATAAAAATCCAACCAGATGCAACAGTATGCAGATATTTATTTACTGCTAAGTCACTCTACATGTTTAGGGTGTCACAGCACCCATCATCAGGAGTACTAAAAACTGTAACCGCAGCCTCCGGTACAGGTCAGTATTATGACCTGTACCGGAGGCTGCGGGTACAGTTTTAGTACTCCTGATGATGAGTGCTGTGACACCCGAAACATGTAGAGTGACTCTGCAGTAAATAAATATATACATACTGTTGCATCTGGTTGGATTTTTATTAACATCAGTGAAAGAGTCCCTTTCAGAACATAAGGAAGACCTCCTATAAACAAAAGTATGTACATATGCACGTCGCATGGCCAACAACGCCATCTGTCAGACACTGGCAGTTTCTTACATATTAAAGTGCGTACTTGTCGAGGATCTGTAACAATCACCGCCATCTTTCAGAAACTGACAGTCTCTCGGAAGTCAAATTATGTAAACTTCGAGGTTCTTTGACGTATAACGGCATACGTCACACATATTAACAGTGACTACGACGTATGTGAATAAATATTATGCAAACCTAGTCGTTCGATCACAAATCATTTTTGAATATACATATAATGTGTTAGAATGCGTAATTAGTATGACTGCAGAAAGATCTAGACTTACTAAAGCAGAATACATTACAATAAAATTCCTTTTCTTAATAAAAATATCACGATTATTTAAATTTGTACTACATCCTTTCGCCTATTTGGAAATGACAGTTCAAATTGACGCAAGGTATAATATTACTATTTATATTCCTGAATTATTTACAGACATTTAATAAAACCTCTTGGACTAGGGAATGACCTTCGTCTACAAGATAAAGGAGCCACTGAAGAATTGCAGATTTATGGATATTCCTCGACTAGAATTAGAAGTGCCTCTTACCGGCCATCCGTAATATAAAGTGACCATTTCATACTATCATTGGTACTAAGCATCCAAAGCACAGTAACTAGTGTAAGTACAAAGTTACTTTATATTATTAAAATTTTACGCTCTGTCCACATGGCTTACTTATGTGGCTAATATAACTTTCGGAATAAACAGCAGTCGTTTCCTTAAACAGCAATAACCAGCCGTTATTTTAGTGACGAAATAATGCATTTCCCGTGAGGTATAAATTGACTAATTACGCACATCTTAATTACAGGTACGTAAAACCCTTACTTCAGACGGACAGTAAGATTTTTGCCTCATCAGAATGTCAGGACAAAAGTGCCGTTCTTGGTCAGTAATACTCTCTGCCGTCTAGAGATACATACTGTTTGTTGTGCCTTACATTCCCCATCTTCTCCATACAAACACCCTGCTCTTTATGAGTTACATTTTCCACTGTTTGGCCACACGAGTTATTCTTATTTCTCCTGAGTTACATTCCCCATCTACTTGTCACATAAGATTTCCTGAGTTATATCTCCCAACGTCTGGCCACATGAGTTGTTCTGATTTTTCCTGAGTTAGATTCCCCATCTTCTGACCACATAAGATTTTTCTGAGTTATATCTCCTAATGTCTGGCCACACGAGCTGTTCTGAGTTCTCCTGAGTTACATTCCCCATCTTCTGGCCACATGAGATTTTTGACTTACATTCTGCACCGTCTGTCCAAACGAGATGTTCCTTGTGATTATATTTCCCAACACCTAACCACGTACCTTAAACACAGCGAATTGCATTTCCCATACTATAAGCTTATCAGTACAAAGACCGCAAATAAAAATTCGCGTGCTGCTTTACTCTGGCCGATAGTGTCCTTCGGCCTTAAACGAGGAGTGAATAGAAGAGGGGCTACGTTAGACAGACAGGGTAACTGGGAGGAGTTGGGCGACATGATTAGGGGAGGCATTCAATTTATAAGTCAGAGACAAGATTTTTCTGTTGGTAGCCATTAGGACAGACATGTCAGCAGATTCTGTCAGCTGTAGTTGATGGCCTTTTTTTGTGTGCGTGTGGGCATATCGCACGGGATGGTCGAAAATGTGTTATTTCTAAAGGCTATTTATGATTAATTACAAAGAGGCAATGGGAAAAGTAATCATACCAGAAATCATACGCCACAAACTTATATTCTAAGAATTCCAAGGAACTTGGGCATCTATGAAATGTTTCTGGATTAAAACAGAATGCATCTGCGCCAAGTTTGGAAATTTTTATTCTTTTCCGCCCAGTAATCTAGCTTATTGCGATTATTATAATAAAATAATAAGGAAATGAAAGCACAATTACATTAATTTTATCATTTTGCCAAAAATAAGCACATGATTGTAGTAGTAGCAGCCTAGCAGTGATGTTCCAAAAGTAATAAGAAAGAGCTACAGCACTGCAATTCAGATATAAGACAAGGAAGGAACTATACAACAGTTTATACCTCAAAGGACCAAGTAAATAAAATGAAAGTTATCTATATAATGCTTCAAAATCACACTTTTAAAAACGCGCGGTACTCCGGCGGTATTCGAACTCACAGTCTTAGCAAGCGAGCGGCCGAAAGACGTACGCCTTAGATCGCGCGGCGACCGGAATCGGCCTGTATAAAAGTTAAGGCAACCACAATTTCGTTATACAAGTTGCTCCTCTATAAACATGAAATTATAAAACTTAGAACCGCCTTAATTATCTCTGGATTAGCTCCCGTGACCTACAAAATCAACCGCATTCACAACAGCGTAGGCCCCAACACTTTGAAAACTACGAAAACCTAAACTGAAATTAGAGGCGGAACGTTCAGCTTAATCTTACGATCTGTAGAAGTGGGCAGCACATTCCTCTGGGACGTCGGTTTCATTTACCGAGCGAAACACTAAGAAAAAGAAAAGAAAAAAAAAAAAGCGGCCTTCACAGCCTGTGCCTCACGGTTCGTTTTGCAATGCAAAACGGTGCAGGTAAGTTTCTTCTCAGCGTCAGGCACATACACCGATAGTTCGCATAACTCTGGAGATGGCTTTGACCGGTCTCTGAACTCGTGTTACCTTACATTAATATAATGGCCTCAAAGTGAAAATGGAATACTATTTTGAATTCATTGTGCGCAGTAAACGGAGATCTCCCCACCCCTCCTTCCTGACAGACGACCTTTGCCCTTGTACGCCCAGTAAAGAGCAATTACCGCAATAATTGTTCGCCGCCACATCACAAGCACACCCAGACACACACGCAATCCAATTTCACTTTATCTTGAAGTTGGTACGACACCTCAATTTTACTGAAGACAAAAAAATGTACCAAATTACAAAAAGCAAGAACTAAATTCCACGATTCGGTAGTACAGGGTTTTTCATAAGTCCGTGAAACATTTTAAAAATTCGCAACAAATAAACAGTAATGATTGCATCTTTCAACAAGACGACTCTCCGGCTCACTACATAGACGTGCGAGGGTATCTCAATCGAAACTTGCCACAAAGGTGGATAGGACGCACAGGAAAAGAAGATGACGCGTTAATGCGGTGGTCACCTCGGTCCCCGGATTTAACCCCGTGCGACTTTTTCTTCTGGGAGGTTTGTGAAGGACACTGTCTTTGTGCCTCCACTCCCCGCTAATCTCCAGATTTTCGGAACCGTATCACCGCTGTTGTGGCTCTGGTCGACCGTGATATGCTGACACGCGTGTGGAACGAGATGAACTATCGCATAGATGTCTGTCGTATTGCCAAAGGTGAACACATTGAGCATCTGTGAAATATGTAAAAAAAAAAAAAAAACCGTGGAGAATTTCTCTCTCTATCGGCGTAAGAACTACCATGATCCGTTGAGTAGTTTATTTGTTGCGAATTTTTAAAATGTTTCACGGACTTATGAATAACCCTGTATTTATATGTTCGGAACTGTCAGGTTCGAATAAGATGTTTTACCATTTCTGCACAATCGCTAATCTGGAAATAAAATTGCTATAAGTCTTGGAAACATACACATAAATTCGACGATAATATGATCACAGGATTTAGAACGGGAGAAGCGCAGTCAGTCATGTTTCTGAATGAAAAGACGGGGTTTGCGGAATGAACGTACTGAAACAACAACAGCTGTCACAGCGCATGTTAGCCTTTTGAAACGTATTGCTGCAAAGACAGAAGCATTTTGCCATCACCGGCACCTAACCACACTGAAAACAGTAAGTTAAGAAAAATAACCGAATATTAGGCCGAAAAACAGCTGAAATGAATTATCTGTGCTTCCCTGCAGTCTATTCAGGCAATAACCTTAAAAAATGAAAAGTAAACACATTATGCTAAACATCTGTATCTGCTGATCTGTATTGGTCGCAAAATGGCAGAGTTCGAGTTTAAAATCGTGAAAGAAGTTTAACAACTTATCGTTCCGTTTAGGATAGAGAGACATTACTTACTTACTTACTTACTTACTTACTCCATGGTGCAGAGTCCTTCTTGAGAAGCTAACTGGTTTGCAGCTAATCAAGAAATTCCCCGCATTTCACGGAACCCGAAGGTTCATTACCGCAC
>Ga0123355_10019879_pt1 | contig 10702 bp, 4 predicted proteins | sample TergutEmb28metaG_3_FD_89872 | JGI IMG/M metagenome (GOLD analysis project Ga0123355, IMG submission 89872) | Embiratermes neotenicus P1 segment gut microbial communities from Petit-Saut dam, French Guiana - Emb289 P1 | ecosystem: Host-associated > Arthropoda: Insects > Digestive system > Gut ...
ACACACACACACACACACACACACACACACACACACACACACACACACACACACACACACAGACACACACACACACACACACACACACATACACAGACACACACACAGACACACACACAGACACACACACCCACGCACGCACGCACCCACGCACGCACGTTGTTCTTCAAGCTCCTTCATTGTCACTTTGTCACTAATCCGACGATCAGTTTGTGCATGCGCTAAGTTCAGTGGATGTAGCTCGACGACTAATGCTCATAGCGAAACGGGACAAATGGCAGTTTGTTGTCAGAACCTGACACTTGGTGCACTCAGTAGCCGCAGCGCGCTCCCTATGCTGGTTGGCGCCATATATAAAGAGTTCAGTCTCTTTTTGAACGCACCTCGTATAGACGAGGTTTATTCAGAAAGTAAGTACCGTTTTGCTGTAAAAAATCGATTAAAGTTTCGTATAAAACTTTATTGTTATCAGATTCTACATTCTTGAAACTATTTTTCCACATATTCGCCGCCATTATTGAGGCACTTATCGCAGCGGGGCATAAGGTTTTGTATACCCTCCTCATAGAATGCGACCGCCGATAACCCAGATGACTACTGACAATGTCATAGAGTAGAGTCCTTGAAATCTGAGGAAAGTGCAGGGACAGATCAGAAATTGTTAAACGTCTGTCGTCACGCACCCTTTCATTGACCTTACGCACCAAAGCATCATTCACCAAAGATGGACGCCCACTTCGCACCTCATCGTGCACGTTCTCTCGTCCTTCATTGAACATCCGAACCCATTCCTAACCATGCCATCACTCATCGCATTGTCACCATACACTTGACAGATCTGGTGATGAATCTCACTTATTAGCACATTCCTAGCTTTCAAAAAACGAATTACAGACCTATTTCACAGTCGGTGGCCCCTTCAATTGTCTTAAACATGTTTAACGCAAGGAAGAAACATAAACATAACACGGATTTCATGAAATGGCGATTGTGGCTTCTCAATTGATAGAGGAAGTCACTGCACATGCACAAAGTGACAGTCTCGAGGATGCGCGAGAGATATGTGCAGACGGTACTTACTTTCCGAATAACCTACGTATGTATGCAGTTATGTAGGAATGTGCACACGATATTTGTTGTCGTAGTTTATAATCTATCTTAAAGTGATAACATTAATTTAGACTATACGGAGTTCAGTAAAAGACCCGGAGTTTCTCGGTCGGTATAGTGACTGTCTACCAGCTGTAGGTTCAGAGTTCGAAACCCGGCTCGGGTAAAGATTATCCTTTCTCGAAAACTGCCCAGACCGGCTCTGGGGCCCAACTAACTTCATAGTCAATAGACACCGGGGTTCTTTCCCGACGGTAAATGGGTCGGGGAGACGAGTTATCCACGCACATCAAAACCAATGCTCAGGCTAATAATGTGTGGAGCTTATGTGTTTGGCTTCGCTGTATGCCTTCACGGCAGTTCTACTTGTACCTGCTTGTGAATAAGTAGACTGAGGCTTCTAAACGCCCACAGTTTAATACCGGTTCGACACACTGTGTTTCAATAATATGAATAAAATTCCGATCAGCCGTGTAGGTCCCGCGTTAATTAACCCAATTGATTGTCTTTTAATCGAATGGAATTATTAAATAACCACAGTTTTTATGGTCATTTAACCTTTCATTCCACGTTACGCACTAAAATATATGCACGGTTTACAGCGGTATAGAAGTCGCTCTGCATCGAGCCTTGCAGTGGCCGATTTAATACTCGCCGTATGCATTGCATTTGATAGTAGTCTCCACATACAGGGTGTTTCTGAATTAGGCGGCCGTATTTTAGATACGTCTGCTGTGAACACAAACAGAAAAGAAACTTTATACGAACCTGTTCTAGGGCAGTCTTTTGGGCGGCATAAGTACTTTAAATATCACAATACGGAAAGGGCGGTGTCATGTTTAAGGGTACAAAGCGGAAACTTGGAACACCCGTTGTGATAGGTTCGCATGCGTACTGTATGAATTTGAAAGTGGCAATAGCAGCCCAGTCATCCTAGGACCACTGGTACTGGCGTATGAATCGTGGATTGTTTACGTGTGTATTAATGTCTAAGGCTGTCGTAGTGGCGAAATCGAGCGTTAAGTTTTCTTAGGTGTCGTGGTACACATGTTTGTATAAAGTCTCCGCGTTGTTTTGGTCCGTAAACCACGTATCTAAAATATGACAACCTATTTTAGAAACATCCTGTATAGTCTGGGTCACTGGATGGATGACTGAGGAATATATGTTCGATTCCGTACAACAACACAAAATTCTATGAGGATGCCTTCCTTCTGAGACGTGACGCTGCGATTTACAAAAGCTTGTCCCGACGTTTCGAAGGAACATAACATTCTTATCCTCAAAAGTGGACTGTGCCCCAGAAGACTGCCTTTTTCTAGTAACACTCTTACTTCGTATTCGACAGGTCTTGTGTTTAAATCATGATCTCGATCCTGGCTACCCTGATTTTGCTTAGTTTGTGCAGGAAAATACCGGTATTGTATCTCAAGTTTCATTGCATTGTCTAAAATTGGGCTCCCCACAGCTCCCTGCCAAGTCCTTCCTATATTATTGTTCATCCATCATTCATCTTAACAAACCAAACGTAATATCCCCCCCAATGTTGCCACCCAATATGAATACTGAAGTCTCAAGATTTTTAAAGACACCTGTGTGTTGTCTATGATGCATGATGCTAAACTTACTTGAATAATAGATACAAATATGTCCTGTCTTCTATCTACAGGCAATCAGTATTTTCTCCCAAGGCGTACAAGGAAATAGTTTACCGTGCCAAATATATATTCCACTGTTGTTTATTGCTACAATTTCTTCTACTATTCTTAACTATCATAATAAATCTTTAACTTAAATGACAGAATAGCAGTCGTTAGCCTTTTATGCAGGGCGTTCCTTTTATAGTTACTCCGAGGACGGCATCTTAAACACGCCGAAAGCCTTCGATCGCCGTGGTATTCCTGTGGCAGCTGCCGCGTTCAGTGAGCGATAAAGGGTCACCTTGTAGAAGGATACTTGTTATGCAAGACTTATATATGGAGATGCCTGTGTTTATCTAAATGTATGTAATACGAGCACTGTTCAAAGCAACGTGATTATTATTTCTACCATCAGATTTAACATTTCGATGTTCTGCTTTATTGCCACACAGTGAATTAATAGCGTTTCGTAGGATTCTCAGAATAGACAGCAATTATTTCCTGAAATAAAGTTACAAGATTGGTCTGGGTAATTCAAAATCACTGTGTTTTAGGTGAAGGAGCATGTGGATTCTGAAATATTATTTATCAGAACTGGAACCTTCAAAGGTTTAGTGAATTCAAGTAGAAAAATTCTCACCGAATATTATTTTACTGTCTGTTGTAAAAAGGGGCTTCCTGTTTGTGTGTCCTACATAAATCTGTGTTTCGCGTGAACGTTCTTTTTTAATTGTGTTTGTTCTTTTGAAAAGATTGTCTTTTTTAACCCCACCAAACACTGTTCACTTGAGTCGAGGGGCATCCGAATCCCCATAAATTGTAATAAAAGTCAGCAGCACTCTCGGACAATTCGATTTCCTGTAATGGAAAAGAATCTCCGAAACTTTGCTGCGTGTTTCATTAGCTTTACGTCAGAACCGGGTGACTTCTGGACATAGTTTCCGGTGATATTGAGTGGTAAACTCTGTACTGTTGTCTTCAGCCCTGAAGACGAACTGAGTATTTTAATCCAAAACGCTGATACCAGCCTAACAGATTACAGTCACAATATATGTCTTGACTTTGACGTTCGTGTGACCGTGCATCACTAGTACATTGATATCAGCAACAAAAAAGATGCAGAAAATTTTGTTTTATTGATTCTTTTAAGCTTGCTCTACATCTTTCGAGCGACAGTTTTGCCCATCTTCAGGAGCACTTTGACTGTATATACAGCTTTTTGGAACAATGTACTGCAATGATAAAATTACAATTAATAGTACTTTGACCTGTGAGCCTTAATCAAAAAACGTTTTAGTTAAAATGTAAGCTTTGGTCTTAAAGAAGGTCAAAACTGTGTGGTCATATTGGCATTATCCATGTTTTAATGATGATGCCAATGTGACCACATAGTTTTGAACTTCTTTAAGACCAAAGCTTACATTTTAACTAACACTTTTTATGGTTAAGGCTCACAGGTCAAAGTACTATTAATTATAATTTTATCGTTGAAGTACATTGTTCCAAAAAGCTGTATATACAAAGTGCTCCTGAATATGGGCGAAACTGTCGCCCGAAACGTTTACAGCAAGATTAAAAGAATCAATAAAACAAATTTTGCTGCATCTTGTTGGTTGCTGATATCATACGTCTTGCCTGTCCTCAAAACCTCAAATTTAGAGCTTTTGGGAAGTAACTGAATTTACGCGTATTAACATCTTTTTCGAAAATTCGATTTTGTATGTGTTCTTGTGGGTCATGATACCGTCTGGTTTGGAAGGAGGGTAGAAACCATTTCGGAGAATCATGCCGTTTCTACCCTTAACTTTCCTTCGAACAGGTGGCACTAGCTTCAGCCTAGGTAACGTCGAAACAGTTAAGACAAGAGTTTAGTTCTTGACTGTTATGAAAACCTCCCATCTCGTATTCGGAGCTAAATATTCCAGGAGGCGGGGTAGCTCAGTCACTATGGTGACTAAGCTGTGGGCTGGACGTCTGTGGAGTCGTTTTTCGATTTCCAGCAGAAACGCTGTTTTCCAGATAGTCCACACTTGTTCTGCCGCTCACGCAGGCCCCTTCTCAGTAGGTACTGGGGGTTCTTTCAGTAGGTTTCAAGCGCTCGGGGCCTAAACCTAACAGCTAGTCCGCATCTAGTCCTCCCGTTAATAATGAATGGAGCTATAACTTCACTCCAACATACGCCTTCATGGCATGAAGAGGTTTTGTTTTTTTATATTTTACAAATTTCTTGTGGAAAACGATGTATTATTTAGGATTAATATGCCACAGTTTTATCTTCAGCTGTCATCTGGCCCACAGTGTGGATTCTGCGATTTTCTGACGTGTTCGCAGCGGTGTAACTGAAGATTCTCTCTTTTAGGTCTAAGCACTGCATCCGTCGGTAATCGGATCTCGACATTTGGATGGCATGTAATGCTGTCCTTATCAGAGGTCGACAGGTCCTGATGTTCTACACTTTGTGTGTGATAAGGACAGTATGTTCTACTGAAACGTCGACATCCAATTACTCATTAACACGGCTTCATATTCCAGAAGAATGTAAGCCACAATTTGGATCCCGTTTGGATTGACCGTACATGTGTAAGTAGACTCTATTGCATGAATTTCAGAGATAATATCTAAATTCAAGGCGAAGAATGACATAACTCTTGAAATGTCGACAGTACTGCCTCTATCTGCACGATATTACCCAGCAACGTGGTAAGAATTTAGTGTGAGTCTTCATGAAAGCCTGGAAATCTATTTGATATTTCCTAGTTTTGATGTGCGAAATTGAACTTGAGCGCCAGATGTATCTGTTCTTATTATCCGAGCAAACGCGACACTCTGAACACTGTGCCTACGTCTACTGCAAAGTGTTTCGGCCATTTATTTCGGCTATTTTCAGGGAAAAATTACTGTAACAAAGTGAAATGTGTACCGAGGTGGAATCCTTCCCTTCCCAGTAAAGCATTAAAATACGTAAGTCGAGTATTATTCCATGTGAACGTATAATATTAAAATGTACACAGTGGCAGTTAAAATTGATTAAAATATAAGCATTAAAGAACTGCAGATAGAAGAGATTACTCTGTTTTCTTAATTTTCCTTCATGTAGTGTGCAATGGATGTGGTCCACACGACTGGCGTTAAAGACGATTGTTAATAGCGGCGAAGAATCTTATTGAACGTGTGCTAGGGGTAAGGCGGCAGTATCCTGAAGCCTACCACCCACATGCAACTAGAGCGAGAACAGGAGTGAGTGGAGCTGTAGCTATGCTCCCTCCATGCCTTCATGGCATGCATTGGGACAGCTTGACCTTTATCATCAATAACAGTCAACCGAAAACTTTTATGCAGTCCTGTTCTAACAGCGTTTCAGTTTATCTTTGTTTGCTATGAACAATGTATAAAGCATTCAATGAGATAAAAGAAACATTACCGAGGTATGTGAATGTAGGTTTCGAGATTTACAAACAATAATATATATATATACTTGTGTAGCTATATATATATATATATATATATACTCATATATGCATGGAAACGCGCTGAACATAAAAACGAATGACACAAAAGAATTACTGGTTTTGAAACACAGTAGAATGTAAACCACACGAATTTAACAACATGGCGTTATTCCAGTACAAAGAAAAAGAAAAAAATCGATAGTGGGAACATCAAATAAGCTATTTAGCATGGGCCTAATGACCTTTGATATTAATGGTAGGTGTAATATAATTTATAACACGTGTCAGATTTCATGAAATTACTCCAATTTTGGTGGAAACAACGTCATGTAATGCATGTGCGCACCACGTAGTCCACATGGTTTAAGATTAAACAGGGCAGGCAATTTACGTATAATGTAACACTGAGGAGCGTTCGCGTAACCGTTGTTACTGTGGAAAAGCATTAAATTTAAAAGGCAAAGTTCACCCTAGAACAGGCCACGAAGGCTCGGAGGGGGAATAGAGGTATAGCTTTACTCTACCTTTAACTTCGGTTCTAGTTAGGGATGGGTGGTGAACACCACGCCCCGGCTGCTTTACCCCCGGGACAGACCCGGTACCCATTGTATAGGAGGCTGGGTGGGCAACAAGACCTGTCTGGACGGTTGCAGAAAATCTCGCCTCCCGCTGGGAATCGATCCCCGGACCGTCCAGCCCGTAGCGAGTCACTATAACGACTACGCTGTCTCGACCCACCGTGGAAAAGCAGTTAGGTGTTACATTTCTGAGTTTGTGTCTGTAGCCTTAGTTATTCAGCATGCAAAGCGTATGCGCCATATTGTCAAATTTGGCCTGTCCGGCTGTACCATATTTTTTATCATTATCTCATAAAAGGCACGATTTTCTTGGAAAAAATTATTGAACAAAAAAGTGTGTTGTGATTTCCTCCGCGACTTTTGTCCAAAACGTCATTCATTTTAAGAAGAATTGAGCGAGATATCATGAGTGTACATTGGTCTTCGTGTAAAGTACCGGTTATCTCTTTCGGCTTTTAATGAAAGTTGAACTTCCTCGACAGATTTTTCGAATCATAATCAAATATCAGAATTCACGAAATCCGTCCAGTGGGAGCCCAGTGCTATGCGAATGGACGGACAGACGGATAGAGACAGGCTGACTGACAGAAGTGACCAATCTTATAGTCACTCTTCGCAGTTTTGCGAATGCGCCTAAACACTCCGTGCTTTGCTCAGTGCGTTTTGTGTCTGTTACGTTTCCACCGAAACTTCTTGGACACTAGTTATGCTAAGCCTGCATACTAGGCTAACAGGAGCGTCTGGCTTAACTATAGATAAGCACATTTCTTATTATAAGCGACTTTTTAACTTTTACCGTAAAAGTAACGTAAAGAAATCCCATTACAGGTCTGTATAATATATTATGCACCGTCAATACACAACATACATCAAACAAGATGCAATAATTACAATTAGGTGATATTTGGCTACATGTTTCGGCCGTGACCGGCCATCTTCAGGCAACTAAGAACAAAAATTAAGATACAGTAAAAATATTACTCAATGGGATCCCATTTCGCTCACATTAAACCTTGAAAAGTATGAAAATTCTTACTTAAAACAGTGGAAATGTATAGTAAAATGGTAACACTAAACTTTCATGCATGTAGGTTTAGTGTTATCATTTTACTGTACTATTTCACTGTTTTAATCTTAAGTAACAATTTTCATATTTTATCAAGGTTTAATGTGAACGAAATGGGATCCCACTGAGTAACATTTTTACTGTACCTTAATTGTTGTTCTTAGTTGGCCTGAAGATGGCCGTTCACGGCCGAAACATGTAGCCAAATATCGTCTAATTGTAGTTATTGCATCTTGTTTGATGTGTGTTGTGTATTTACGGTGCATAATATATTATACAGACTTGATAATACACAACGGGATGGCTTCTCTCTCCAAAAAAAATCCCATTACAGGCCCGGACAGAACCTGAGGGTTCGAGGAGGTAGAGTCTCCCAGATTTCAAGACAATCGGCACATGAATGTGGTAAGGTTGACATTCAGAGGACCGTGCATCGTGATGTATTCTTACAATAAATGCCAACGAGATGCACTATTTCTCAAATTTATTTTGGTAAAGAACTCTACATGTTTCGGACAGATCTACTATCCATCATCAGGAGCTTCAACACTGTATACACAGCAATAGTTATTTGTAATGCTAGTTATGTTTACTGTCTCCTAGCGAGGTCAGGATGGAACTCATCCTGACCTCGCTAGCAGACAGCCAACATAACTAGCATGACAAATACCTATTGCTGTGTATACAGTGTTGAAGCTCCTGATGATGGACAGTAGATCTGTTCGAAACATGTAGAGTTCTTTACCAAAATAAATTTGAGAAATAGTGCATCTCGTTGGCTTTTATTGTAAGAAGGTAATAAGTTTGTCAGACCTACTCACCGGCCGCCTTTACCCCCCAGGAAACTCATTTCTGTTAGAGGCTGAGTCAACCCCATGGCCATAGTGCGGCTGAATGGATTATGCCAATGAAAAATTCCAATGACGTAATCGGAAATCGAACCCGCGATCTTCCGTCTTGTAGGGCACTGCACTAACCAAATGCGTCACCGCGTGCCCAAGTTTTTACCGTAATGTCTTAATTATTGCTATCTCTAACACTGAGCAATACATATTAATCACGAGCATTACGTTTCTATACTACGAAGGCTTTAGGGCATATTTTGGACCCCGATATCCACGGGAGTCAAGGTCACCGTTTGTTTTCGTAGAGAAATATTTCGTTTTGTTTTGCGGCCCACCAATTCGCTACTAGTGTTTTGCCGTCGGGTGCATGAGGAGTGGCTATAAATATCAGTGGGTGAACGGGTTTATTTTAATTTACAGCGATATCACTTCAGTTACCCCAGGGTGAATTGTAACAATAACTGAGCACTGTTTTGGAAATACTTTGCTTTCAAAAGGAAAGAATAACGAACGTATAATATAATTAAATTCTGTTCATACCCAAGGGCCTTGTCCTAAAACACACACACACACACAAAAACACAAACACTATTCTCTGTGAATACTGTTTCCTTTTCTCTTTGTTTTATCTGGAATTTCTCCAGAGGGTGTTTACTGTAGACCAGTGATACACATTCATATTATTTTTGTGATATGGTATGACTCTTCTATTAAAGCCGGACTCGTCCATGGTTATAAATTCTATTTATCTTTCCGAACCACTTTTGACTTTTTAAGTTTAGTTTCTGCATGTCAGACATCGTAAATTCACTTTACGTATGTCTGTTTTACAGCACGCTTGGTTTCCTTGTGCTGTTTTAAGACCCCACAGCGTTACTGTTACAGGGCAATGCTGGTAAATGTCTGCATCAGATTCCAGAAGACGGTAAGTAATCTTCTTACAAAGTTGCAATCGACATAAGTGTTAATTTCATATGTCGTATTATGAGTACAGTTCTCATTCTCAATGCCTGTCTTTCAGTATTCATAATTCTGAGAAGTTTGTTCTGTATAATGTAACTGATGAAATTTACAGATGCTTTTTTTCGGTTTATTAACCTTGTTTGTGGCCTGTGCATCTATTTATGGTCTTAAAAATGGACTTAACGACGACGTATATTAACCTTTTAAGGACGAAATTGTAGCTGTCTGATTCAAAGACGCAGCTCGTACCGCGCAGTAAACACTCTCTGTCTCGGTTGTAAAAACCTATAAGTTAATGCTGTAAAGAGAAATAAGCGCTCTTTGTTATGAGATCAACTCAAAACACACAAATGCATTGTGGGCAGCGCACAGAATTTCTGTGTGTTAAAGATGGTGCTACATAAAGTGAGACTTAGGCTGTAATAGGTTAATGTAACTGTCAGCTGGAATTTCCTAACACGTTTTATTGCAAATATACTACATCGAATTTCACAATTATAAGATTTAATGTCCGGAGTACTTACTGTAGAAAACCTCATATTACTGACGTTGCCCGTCGTAATGTGTGTTTGGCATTAACATGTAAGTATTGTTGTGTTATACATCTAATTTTAAATAATCTTCTGACGTGGGATGACCTGTAGTCGGGTGGCTAGTTACTAAGGGTTCCGAAGGATCTCTTTAACTAATTTTCATGTTAGAAAACAGATTCGGCAGTTTCGCGAGAAATATTAGTAACTAGCTACCAGACTACACGGCTTCACACTCCGGAGGCTGTAATCTTCGCAGACACTGCCTTGAGAACCACAGATCTTCCTTAGAGCGATGCGTCTGACTGCGTAGCCTCGAATTCTAGATTACAGATAGACGGACGGAGGGACGGACTTGTATAATTCTCTTTCAGTAAAGCATATAGGAACATTATACAGGTGTCCCAGGAGGAATGTGCCAGACTTCGAGAGGGTGTTCCTTATGCTAAACTATACCGATATAACCCAAAACACCTAAGTCCAAAGTGGAACGGTTACGGAGATAATGGCCAGAGAAAAGT
>Ga0123355_10019880_pt1 | contig 10702 bp, 8 predicted proteins | sample TergutEmb28metaG_3_FD_89872 | JGI IMG/M metagenome (GOLD analysis project Ga0123355, IMG submission 89872) | Embiratermes neotenicus P1 segment gut microbial communities from Petit-Saut dam, French Guiana - Emb289 P1 | ecosystem: Host-associated > Arthropoda: Insects > Digestive system > Gut ...
ACATACCATACCGATGACATGCTGCCAATACACATACCATACCGATGACATGCTGCCAATACACATACCATACCAATGACATGATGCCAGTACACATACCATACCGATGACATGCTGCCAGTACACATACCATACCGATGACATGCTGCCAATACACATACCATACCGATGACATGCTGCCAGTGCACATACCATACCGATAACATGCTGCCACATCACCGCATAACATAAGATGACGTAGTTCTTTTTTTTACCGTATTTTAACCTAAATATAACTTCCGCTAGGCTCTAGTGAAGGCTCCCTGATGATAGTACTAGACCGAAACATGTAGGAGCAAGTCAAAGTGATTTTTAATGTAAATTTAAAAACTTTGCCAAATTTAATAAAGAGTACATTTGTTGGTGAATGAACTGTATATATATCAAAATGCACGGTACAACGATAAAAAAGCCAAATAGGCCTTAATAATTCAGTTATAAATTATTAATGTTCTGGCATTACTTCCGTGAGGCCAACTGTCGGGACAACACAGGAACATAAGAGAAATATTTGAATAAAATAATAATAATAATAATAATAATAATAATAACATCCTTTCCATACAGCCTTTTTTCAGTTACAAGCTATACGGGGAACTTGCTTTTATCGATTTCAAATTAACTACAGTCCGAGATTTCAACCCAGTGTTTTTCGCATCAGTTTGGCTACTCGCCCATCCAGATGTTCGACGTGATCAGTTCATCTAAGCCCATTGCGTTATGAAGTTATTTCTTATGTGATTTATTCTAAAGACGGAAGATCTGTTTGTTCTCCATCCACAATTACAGCTGTGTTTGTGATTCACCGAAGTTGTCCTTAGCAAAACTGTTACTGTTTACATACAGCGGTGAAGTCAAACAAACAGGCAGCAATTACGCAGAGAGGTAATGTATTCTGAGCCGAGGCGTGAAGCACAAATATTATCATTACATACCTGTGTTTCCATTAGATTCACAAAGCCTAATTACATGCGATATATCTGGGAGGGGATGGGAAAATAACAACACTACAGATGCGGACGCCGATTCATTAAACTATTAATTACAGGTCTGTACCCGAAGGCTGTCTTGACAAACCAATTAAACAGCAGAAGTAGTGAAACTTCTAAACAACTCCAGGCTTTACACACTTTCTCAGCGAGATCAGAAACTTAGATAACGGCTTGTTAGGATTAAAACCGAGTGTTTATTCCTGAAAATGGCACTTGTTTTCCTTCACGGGTGCTACTATATTTTACAGTGAGGCTACCAGAAATTATAAATTATTAATTTGATATGTTACATACCGTTGTGTGGGCCGGGTAGCTCAGTCGGTATAGCAACTGGCGGTCCGGGATCGAATCCCAGTGGGGACGAGATTTTCTGCCGCTTCCAGACCGGCCCTGGGGTCCACCCAGCCAAATGTACAATGGGTACAGGGTCTTTCACGGGGGTAGAGGCGGCCGGGGCGTGCTGCTGGCCACTCATCTCCTTCTAGTGCCGCGGTCATGGAAGAGTAGAGCTATACCTCTACTCACCCTAAGGGCCTTCGTGGCCTATAAAAAAAGGGTGCAACCTACCTACATACCGTTGTGTTCGAAATCAAATTAACCAAATGGAATAACAGAGTATCCTATCCTTACCGTAAGGAAACCGAATATTAGAATTTAAAAGAGGAAGCGCTATATCGCTCTCTGTGGAGAACTCGCCCTGGAAGAGCCCTTGGGCCTGTCGTAGGACGACAGACTACAGGATGATGATGATAACCATATTAAACAAATGAAGTTGGTATGTAAATGCACATTGAGGTTAAGGAGGCACATGTTTCTTCCGGCATGCCGTCATCCTCAGACTGCAATTAAATGGTACAAAAGTCTAGTTGCACTGAGATATTTAACAGACATATTTAAAAAAAAAATGTAATGTATTAAGTTGAGAGCTCATTCGCCAAAAGTGTATACAACTTAGAAAATAATTACACCTTGTACAAGGGACGTAGTCGTCTCTTATTTAGGTCTGTCACTTGTGTCAAATTTTGGCTAGTGTTCATAGAAAGAGACAGACAGAAGGAAATGAGAGACGAAAGAGAAATTTGGCAAGAAAATGTAATCACAGTTTCAGCTTCAGAATGTACTTTCTGGGTAGGGTCTTTGATTACTTCTCAGTGTAATTACTGCATTTCTTATTCAGCTCCAGATTAGGGTTGCGCAGAGGAAATGAACTTTATATTTGTAATTATTTTACCCAAATAAACTTATCCTACGTTTCAAATGGCCCTCAATTTTAGGACCAATTAAATGGGATAATCATAATTTTTAAGGCCCAATTTAGGTATCTGGTTACGTTTTTCGGACAGATTTCAATTTGCGTTAATGTACAGTACAGTTAATAAGTACAAACCGTTAACACACCTTTATTATAGTAATTTGATAGTAACATGTTTCGGCCGTTTGGAGGCAATGAAATTATTTTCGAGAAACACGCGGTGATATGAAATGACGTGTGAGATCAACTAGAAGCAACAATTATGGTTTATTAATAATCCATTATCTCAACACGTTTTGTGCATCATTATGCCCATCTTCATGAGCGCTAGACCGTATATTATTGCATATGGTTTTCAGCACTTGATGTGCTGGCTGGTGTCTTGGGAAGCAGGGAAGCAGGCCGTGTGCATAGTGCACATGGCCTGAAAACCATATGCAATAATGTACGGTCTAGCGCTCCTGAAGATGGGCATAATGACGCCCGAAATATGTTGAGCTAAGGATTATTATTAATCATAATTGTTACATCTAGTTGGTCTCACACGTCATTTCATATTAAGGATGCACGGCCACACGAACGTCAAACGCAGTGATATGTTTGCCATCGAGGTGGCCTAATGGAGGGACTGAAGAAATTCGTTAAAACTCAGTCACGTTTGTCTAAGTTTCAAACAAAACTGGAATGGGGCACCTGCTGAACAAAAGTCACATGTATCATTGCTTGAAGCAAATTGCCTAGTAGCGTCACACACTATCCTCCGTACTGTTCCATATGTAATCATATTTCCAAAGCTACTGCGCATTTCCCTGCGTGGTTCTTTCCAAAATGTAGGCAACAAATATGGTAACACCTGGGTCATTCAACAAGTATAGGACAGTAAAACGCACTAAAAATTCAGTGTTTTATTTGCTGTGTGCAAGTATGGCAATAACCCATATTCGTTGAAACCTATCTTGTTTGTCTTTGAAGTACTTCGCCACGGATGTACACAAAATGTACTTAAGTACCGAGCTCTGAAAACGTATGGATGATTGTTGGAGGTATAAATCCACGCATTCTTAACGTTGGCTCGTGGTGAAGGTGAAGGGTCGCTTTTAAGCTTCCATTGCTGCAGGCTCGGATAGACAGTCTCTGATACCATCTGAACAGTAGGAGCACCTGAACCAGTCAGTAAACTGCGCGAGACTGCGGTACCTCCGCAACTGCCGGGAGCAGAATTTTGATTCCATAGTCGTTCTGCTTGCAGCCCAGTCGGTATACCGATCAAGGTCCAGATTCCTTGTGGAGGTTTACTGATCCAGACGTAGGTATCATTATGTTGTCTCAATAAACTAATGAAAAGTTTCAATGAATGCGTTTTTTTTTTGGTCAACTCTCCTTCTGAAGTTTCACTTTTACTCCCGTAACATATGACCACGACACAATGACATTTTCTCGACAAGAATTCTACTTGCATTTGTAAGTACCTTATGCCACTAGTTAAGCAAGATTTCACAGGACTGAATTACAACTTTCTTTTTGAGGACCACATAAAATGGTTTGGCACACCACTCGTAGGCCGACGTCACAGAACGTGGCTCCTCTGCAGCACGTCCATTTCCTTTCACCTACCGTTCACTTCCAATATGTTATCAGAATAATTTTAGAGATAACATTTAAGGCTGCTTATCTAAGTATTTTATCGTCATATTCTTTATACAGGATGGGCCACGAAAAAGTAGCCCGCCTTCCGTTTTGCACGTGTCCTTGTGATATTCTCTCTCTGGCGTTAGTATGTATATTGCGTAGAGTGTTTGAACAGTTAGTCAACAGTCGTACTGTCAACAACCCCCCTCCCCGGCTGGTCGTCCTCGATCGCATGTCGTTCGCCTGTATTATGTTCTGTATTTACGTTATGCTACGGAATCGGGCTACTTTTTCATGGTCCATTCTGTATAAGAAGGCGTACCGTTTCGGAAATGGGGTCTATTTCCTTCTTCAGGTGGATATGTTATGATGAGATGCCTAGCGTGTAGGTAGAATTACGTTCACGGCCTACGAAAAGAACCATAGAAGCATTTCACAAAACTTAGCTCATTATATATTAGCGGAGTTTCAGGTTCGAATTTTGCTTCCTGAGGGACGGAAAGTTATGCAATATTCCTCCCCTCTTTCCTTCCTTCGTGCGCTCTAGATCTAAGGAGGTAAGTGTTAGTAATTATCACAATTTAATTTTCCGGCAGTAGCATTTCCTGCACAAAAATAAATCATCTTCAATGAATTCAAGCACACGCAAATATATGGCGTTATATGAAAGAAATTTTTATGTTTTGCTGACCATGCATCTCAGTATAATCTTAGTAACTGGCCAACTTAATGCACAAATTATTGTTTTATAATAAGTTTATTACATTCCTCTACATGTTTCAAACACTGTCGTGCTCATCATCAGGAGGTCAAAATTGTATTATACAACATCTGGTATCGTCACACTCTGGGACGGCCACCTACAGAGTGTGACGATACCAGATGCTGTATAATACAATTTTGACCTCCTGGTAATGAGCACAATAGTGCTCGAAACATGTAGAGGAATATAATAAACTTATTATAAAACAAGAATTTATGCATTAAGTTGGTCAATTACTAAGAATATAACAGTAAATTTTTCCCTATACATATCGTGAAGACGTATAGGAAACTGGAGGTGTAGCTCCATTTAATCTTAATCTTGGAAGCATATATAGGTGGGTGGCCAGCCCCACGTCCCCGTCCGCTTTATCCATGGGAATAGGTAAAAAGATAAAAAATTCCATTACAGGCCTGGACAGGCCCTGAGGGTTCCAGGAGGTTGATGATCCCAGACTTCCAGACAATCGGCACATGAAAGTGGTAAAGTTGTCAGCACTACACACCGGCCGCCTTTACCCACAGGAAATATTCCTGGAACTCATTTCTGTTAGGGGCTGAGTCGACCCCAGATTCATAGTGCGGCCGGAAGGATTATGTCAATGAAAAATTCCAATGACACAATCGGGAATCGAAACCGCGACCTTCTGGCTTGTAGCGCACTGCCGCAACCAACTGCGCCGCAGCGTGCCTGGGAAGGGGTGCCTGTATCAATTTAATATACAGCTGGGTGGATTCCAGAACCTGTCTTGACTTTTTGGAAAAGAGATAAATATCTCGCCCTGCCGACTCTCCGGTTAGATGCTTATGATGAAATTGTTAACGAAGATACACGAGCCCTTCTCCCAGTGGTCAGAATGTGTTACCGGCATTTCAGGTTCAAGTCCTGAAATGGACCGACGATTCAGGTTCAAACCCTGAACGGGCTTCTTGACATTGATCCTTTGGCTGCAAATGACCTAACTAGTTGGAACAGCAGGAGTGTGAGGGCCGTTAAAGCATTCAAAAGCTTGAGCCTGGGTAGAACATCCATCAACTGTCAAGTTGGTAGGAATTTTGCAGCTCGGTGTTCTGAGTGAAATCTGAGACATTTGACATTTTTGAGGACGTAATTCATTCAGTAGGAAGCGCCAGTGAGCAACACCCCTAGATGTTCGTTTATCGTAAGTTTGGGGTCTACTGACATGCGTTAGCGCAGCCAATAAAATTTGACTTTCCAAAAAATTAAATTCGGCGTATGGGGTTTCTACAAATTTAAATTTCAACCAATGGAATCATTTCAGTACATAAGGGAGGTCTTGGCGGGGTTTGAACCTGAATCGCCGGTCCATTTCAAGGCTTGAAGCTGAAATGCCGGTAAAAAATATCTGTTCTGCAAAGAACTGATGACTTGAAGAGTAATTTCACAATTCAAGAAATTCATATGAGAGAAGTAATTTTGTTTTAAAATAACTGTCTTTTGGTTTTCTATATCGTCCCCGATAATCAGGGTGTTGCGACTGTTCGGAGAAAAGTGCTGCCTCTCCTTTCTCAATGTTACTAAATGTAATTCCGGTGGACCATGATAAGTGGGTCCTTGTCACCACGGCATGGCGCGTCCTCAGGTTGCCTCCAATATGGAGGGTAACTGCGAATATGTTGAATAAGCAGTCGAGGACAGCCGAAAAGGAGTGGTCCTCCAGCTTGGAAGATGGGCGAGGTGCTAACAACTCCGCACCTTAAAAGTTTGTCTTGTTACGAAACGCTTACTATTGCCTCGGGCCTGGATTGATCCTTTGCTGAGACCTAAGCAATGGAAAGGGACATAAAATTAGGTACATGGAATGTAAGGAGCCTATATAGTTCAGGTTCACTTACAGCAGTAACCAGGGAATTAGCAAGGTATACATTAGTTTTAGTGGGTTAGGTGAGACAAAGAGGGCACTGTAAGAGCAGGGGATTTTATATTTTTCTATGGGAAAGACAGGAAAATCATCGATTGGGATCAGGATTTTGGACACCTCAGAATAGTATCAACAGTTAAGAGAGTAGAATTTGTTTGTGACACCATGTCATATACAGTTCTGAGAGGTCGCTGCTCTAGCACCATTGTTTTGAATTTGCACGCACCAAGTGAGGAGAAAAGTGATGGTTCAACAGATAGTTTTTAAAAGGAATTCGAGATTCACAATCATATTTATCACGTATTAAACTTTTGGCGCCGGAATTATTTTTTTAAATTTTAGGACACCCAGTATATGAAATGTGAATAAAACAGGAACCAAATTATGATTATGAAACAAACTGCATTTTGGAGAGAAAAAAAACTTTGAGTATATACCATGTTTAAAATATTCAGTACCTGTGTTTGTTGAATAAATATATAAAATGTAACGTTTAGAGGTTAGCAGTGCGGTACGACCACTATAGGGGTCGTTAGGCGTCAAAGGGTCAATAGATAGGAGCATACTCGATGTACGATATTTTAGGGGAACTGACTGTGATACTCATCAATATCTGACGGTTACAAAACCTTAGGGAAAGACTGGAAGTAATTAAACAAGAAGCCCATGAGTTTGAGGTGAAGGGATTTAATCTCAGGAAGTTGAGTGAGCTGGAGGTTAGGAAACAGTATCAGATTAAGATCTCAAACAGGTCTGCAGCTTTGGAGAATTTAAATGATAACGAGGACATAAATAAGGCCTGGGAAAACATTAAAGAGAATATCAAACCCTCAGCTAAAGAGAGTGTGGGTCTGTACGAATTTAAGCAGCAAAAACCACGGTTTGATGAAGAATGTTTACAATTTTTAGATGAAAGGAAGCAGGCTAAAATGCAGTGGTTACAGGATCCAAACCAAAGCAATGTAGATAATCTAAACAATGTAAGAACTGAAGCCAGTTGACATTACAAGAAAAAAGAAGGAATATCTAAAAGCTAAAATTGATGAACTTGAAACTAACAGTAAGATCAAAGACATCAACTTGTACAGGAGCATCAATGACTTTCAGAAGGGTTACCAGCCTGGGACTAATATAGTGTAGGCTGAGACGGAGAATATGGTTACAGACTACCACAGTAATTTGGCTAGGCGGAGGAACCATTTCTCTCTGCTACTGAATGTACATAGGTTTAACGATGTTAGGTAGACAGAAATACATACAGCAGAACCACTAGTGCCTGAACCGTGTGCCTTTGAGGGTGACATGGCTATTGAAAAGCTAAAAAGACACGTATCACCAGGTATCGAACAACTCCCATCAGAAATGATTAAACCTTGTGGTAGAAAACTCGATCTGAGATCCATAAACTTATTAATTCTGTTTTGTATAAGGAAGAACTGCCCGAGGAGCGGAAGGAGTCGATCTTTGTAGCTATTTATAAGAAGAGTGATAAAACAGGCTGTATTAACTATAGAGGTATTTCACTTTTGCCAACTACATGTATAATTTTATCCAACATCCTGCTGTCAAGGCTAACTCCGTTTGCAGAGGAAATTACTGTGGATCAACAGTGTGGATTCCGACGCAACAGGTCAACTACTAATCATATATTCTGCTTTCGCCAAATACTTGAGAAAATATGGGATTAAAATGAAGCAGTGTATCAGCTGTTTATGGACTTCATTCAAACCTATGATTAAGGTAGGAGGGAGGTACTGTTTGATATTGGCATTGAGTTTGGTATCCCCATGAAACTGATAAGGCTAATAAGAATGTGTCTGAATGAAACCTATAGCAGAGTCCGAATAGGCAAGCATTTGTCTGAAATGTTTCCTGTTGAGAATGGTTTGAAACAAGGAGATGCTTTATCTCCATTGCTTTTCAACATTGCTTTACTGTATGCTATTAGGAGGATTCAGGTAAAATAGGATGGCTAGAAATTAAATGGTACATATCAGCTTTTGGCTAATGCTGCTGCTGCTGCTGATGATGATGATGTATTTGGGAGAAGTGTCATTTCTGTAAAGAAAACGCAGAAGCTTTTGTAGCTGCTAGTAAGGAGAAAGGGTGCTGATAAAACTACGTACATAGTCACGTCTCCAGATCAGAATACAGAAGGAAGTCACAATATCAAGGCTGATATTACTACCTAAGGAATAGTGGAAGAGTTCAAATATTTGAAAACAACCTTAACGAATCAAAGTTCTATTCAAGAAGAAATTAAGAGCAAACAATTCAGGGAATGTTTGCTATCATTCGATGTAGAATCTTTTGCCTTACAGTCTGTTACCCAGAAACATAAAGATTCAAATTCACAGATATATATATTTTTGCCTGTTATTTTGTATGGATGGGAAACATGGTCTCTAACATTGGTGGAGGAACGTAGGCTGAGGGTGTTTGAGAATAGGGTGCTAAGGAGAATATCTGGGCCTAAGAGGGACGAGGTAACAGGGAGTGGAGGAAACTACATACTGAGGAGCTTAATGATCTGTATTCCACACCAAATATTATTCAGGTGACCAAATCGCGAAAAATGGTGTGGGGATTGCATGTAGCACATAGGAGGAGAGGAGAGCTGCATATAGAGTTTCGGTGGAGAAACCTGGGGAAAGAGAGCCCTTGAAAGTCCCAGGAGTAGATGGGAGGATAATATTAAGATGTATCTTCAGGAAGTGTGATGGGGGTATGGACTGGATTGATTTGGCTCAGGACAGGGACATGTGGCGGGTACTTGTAAACGCGGTAATGAACCTTCGGGTTCCGTAAAATGAGGGGAATTTCTTGACTAGCTGAGAATTGATGAGTTTCTCAAGAACGACTCTCTTCCATGGAGTGAGTAAATAAGTAAGTACGTAAGTATTTATATAAGTAAGTAATTCAGGGTGGATTCTGTAGATGGAGGCAGCAGGTCCCTCCGAAAATTCTCAACAAACTGATCATCCTACACAGGGTAACAACGCTCAAACGCTCAAAAAGCCATCACTTGAACAACGCCTACCTTTAAAACCTGGACACCTAACGTTCATTTTATTGCAATACGGCAATTTGTGTCATCTGTGCAGCGACGACGCTCTTTATGTCACCCTCTGAAGTTCACACAGGTTTTACGCAACATATCGCGCTGTGTGTTATCATCATTGTATCCAAATTTATGGAACCCTGAATTTCTGCAGAAGGAACGGAGCAGGTAAGTTATCCAAAACCAGTGGACGTTTCTCAATTCACCTGAGGTCCCCAAACATTCACACGCCTGTCACCACTTAATCAATTCGTGTCACATGTAAAGAGTGATGTTCTGGTCTTATGGTCATTTTTCAGTAATTTGCCAAAGGTGTATTCGTTTTCTTCCGTCCCCATATACACCTCCCCTCCTTTTTTTAACACATTTCCTCAACATTTAATTTCTTCGCTCCATCGCAACGTAAAACCAGAACCGAGAAACAAACACCTAAACCGATGCAGAATCGTTAGGAGTTGCTAGCGAGGAGCGGAGGGGCGATCAATAAGCTGTAATACATTTGCATTTGTTTCGAATAAATACGGTACATTTGTGTACACCAGAAATATTATGTTGCAACTTTGTGTGCGAATTCAACAAATTGCTCTGGCGTATCGGTTCGTTTTAATATTTGTTTTGTAACACGCGAGAGAAACCGTAAATAGATCGGATTTTGCGGGCTATTACATTCGTTATTTTCCACATTTCGTGTTATATGGCTTCCATCTGGTTAAACGATAAAAATATACGACATATGTCCTGTAACACAGCTGGCACGTTTGAGGCTTCACCTTCCGATTGGTCGTTTAAGACTATGAATTTAAAACAAACCAGAGATCGCTGCATAGCGGATAGAAGTTTTTTTTTTATTCTTGTAATATACGTGTACGTACAGCAGTTGAGGAAGATTAGCTGGAAGGAGAATGTGGCGTTCAAAACTGCCTACAGTATTTGAGTCATAAATCCTTGGTGGAAGGTGTTACTTCGATGATCTAGCCGTTGGTATGAGTAAATACTAAAAAGAAATCTAAACACACACAAACACACACACACACACCACACACACACACACACCACACACACACCACACACACACACCCCACAC
>Ga0123355_10019881_pt1 | contig 10701 bp, 13 predicted proteins | sample TergutEmb28metaG_3_FD_89872 | JGI IMG/M metagenome (GOLD analysis project Ga0123355, IMG submission 89872) | Embiratermes neotenicus P1 segment gut microbial communities from Petit-Saut dam, French Guiana - Emb289 P1 | ecosystem: Host-associated > Arthropoda: Insects > Digestive system > Gut ...
ATTTGATAAATGCCGACTCATCTTGGATGTTCAAAACGTCCTTGATGTCCTTCTCTATATAAGTCTGAAAATAGGAACTGTAAAAATCCGACCAGTCGTGCAAGTCGCATTCGATTTCATGCAGCTCTGGGAAAAAACCTTTATGGATGAATGAAACTATTTTTGAATAGTCAAAATTGCCGCTCTCCTTCCCTCTCTCGTTCATATGTTCTGTTGTAGGCAAAAAAGGCTGGCGACATGCAATACCATCAAGTTCTCTCATAGAAAGCCCCAGCATTTTAATAATGCCTGCCCGTCCCGCCAAGCTATCGCTTATATTTTTCATCAGCTTCAAGCTCTGCGAGCCTGTGAGATAAAACTGACCTTTCGTTTTATCTTCGTCAACAATATCCTTGATATAATCAAAAAGCTCTGCCGCTTTCTGTATTTCATCTACGATAATGGGTGGCTTATTCATATCAAAAAACAACGACGGATTCTCTTTTGCACTTTCACGCACAAGTGGCCGGTTTAGCGTAACGTAATTTATATCTTCGTAGACTTCTTTCAGCATGGTTGATTTGCCCACCTGCCTCGCGCCCGTTAAAACAAGAACAGGCTTGCGCTTTGAAATTCTTGCGACAACAGGCTCTATATGTCTATGAATATACATTTATATTGCTCCTCTCACGCTAAATATTGATTATTTTGGAGTGCAATTCCATTATAATCAATTCATTGTAAAACATCAAGACTTAACCGAATTATAGCAACTCGGAAAAATCAAATGTTCTTTTTTTAGAACATTTGCCACATTTAAGTCTAACCCCTGCTATACTCAATTTAGCAGGGGCTTTTTTATATTTTAAGCTAGAGAGAGGATGAGCGCATGACCGATACCATACTGCTTATAGATGACAATCCCATGATAATGGAAATAAACCGCAATGCCCTTACAGGCTATGGCTATCGCGTGCTGGAAGCAGGCAGTATCAGCCAAAGCCGCACGGTATTAGTACACGAAACCCCAGACCTAATTATGATGGAAGCAAAGCTGCCAGACGGTTGCGGCCTGCACTATTGCCGTGAAATACAAAACATGAAAGATATACCCATTATGTTTGTAAGTATGCTTAATACGACAGATGACGAGGTGGCAGGGTTTGACGCAGGCGCAAGCGAATATGTACCCAAGCCCTACACAACCGATACGCTGGTAATACGTATGGAAGGATTATTGCGCCGTGTACGGCGTATGAGGGGGCGGGGGTTTTTTCCAAAACGGCTAAAAAAGTGAGACAATATAAATATAACAATATACTATGCGGAGGTGTAACCACACATGGATAATACATATATCCCCGGTGATGTACTGGTTTTTAAAGCAGTAAAAGGCAAGAAAATAAAAGAAAGAAACTTCATCGGCAGGGCGATAGCCCGCCTAACAGACTCGGATGTAAGCCATGCGGCATTGGTTTATAACAACGAAAAAATGGTGGAAATGGGTTCTAAAGGAATCCAAATATCACCACTGCCAAAAGACACCAAAGATTCTATATATCAGCTTCGCCACACAGCCACACTGGACATGAAAAAAGTTATTGATGCCGCAGACAGCTATGTAAATGATAGCGTCCATTATGATTATCCATCGCTTGTAATACTTGCCGGGCTGATTATCTACAAAAAACACGGCATAAAACGCAAGCACCAAAAAATAATCAATAAGATTTTGGGTATCGCTTGCTTGTCTTTAGACAGGCTGCTGGACAAGATTATCCACGATAAAACCAGCAAATCAATGATGTGTTCTGGGCTTGTATATCAGTGCTTCTATAATGCAGGAGGCGATTATCGCCTAAACATCGAAAACCCTGTGATTTTCCACGACTTATTAAAGGAGCAAAGCCAAAGCAGGCCAGCCCGCTTAATTGATTTGATAGAAAACACAGGCGATATAGATGAAAACACCGAAAATATTGAGGGTTTTCAACATCCGCTCCTTGACGCAAGTGAAATAGACGAAGAACAGTTAGCCAAGGAATTGCTTGATGCGTTGACAGATGAATCGGAAGAAATTGAATGTGCATACTTGCCCGGCAGCGGACTTGAAGGTTCAGTATCTGCCGCCAAAAAATTCCTTGACTTACTTAAAAAGATTTTGAAGGCGCTTGGTACGGATATCCCGCTACCGGCATTGTTTGTTACACCGGCAGATTTATGCTACCACACAACTAATCTTAAAAGGAAGGATGAAAACAACACATAGTCACACAAACACGGTTTATATAAAATGTATTTAATGGCCGCTCATGCGGCTCATATAACAGAAAGGGGTATAAACTATGGACAAAAATTATCATTATTTTGCGGTAAAAGCCATTGCCCACACAGCGGGTTTTGGTGAAGCAGAGGCTCAAGCCATTGCGACATATTCACAATATGTTGATGACTACAACGAAACAAAACCACGCATATTTGAAGATGTTCCAAAGCGTGCAGTACCATTTTGTATACACGATCCAAAAAAGAACAAATGGACATTGCTTTCAGTCACAACTTGTCTTGGGTGGACAGATTACTACGCCTATATGCAAGAAGAAAAGCAAAGAAACATAACTGTACCATTTCACTTTATTACAAAGAATCCATTAAGTGAATATACTTGTTTTGGTGAACATGATAAAGACCGTCATACTTTGCGTGTCGAGAAGGCAGATATGAAAGGATCCACGAGATTTGTACCGCTTATATCTGCGATGTTGTGCCGCGCCAGAGATCAGTTGTGGATAAAATGGAACAACGAAACAATAATGCGTATTGGGATGTTGCTTCATATTTTTGCTGATACGCATTCGCACCAATCTTTCTCAGGCTTCTGGGGATGGGAAAATCATAGTTGGATTTATCAAGTGAAGGATAAAAAAGATAAAAAAGACATAACAAAGAAGTACAATAGAAATTTTTACTACACGCTTCCGTCAATAGGACACGCAAATGTAAATACATCTCCCGATGACTCGTTTGCAATAATTAGCCTCGCACAAAAAAAAGATGAGCATGATGATAAATATTCCAAAACAATCTCTAAGGATAATACGGAAAGATTTTTACTTTTGTCACGTGAGATTTTAGATTATCTGCGGATTTGCTTACGAAAAAACCCTGTGAGTGATTCTGAGTGGGATAACATAGAGCCACAGTTTAGACAAGCACTTATAGAAGCACGAGGCAATGATGTAGAGCGTACAAAAAAATGGCAAAAATATTTCCCAGGGGTAATATTCAAATATGATTCCAATAAAGTGCTTAATGAGTCTCTTTCTCTTGCAAACACTCAAATGAGCACAGCAGAGCAAGAAGCAGCAGAATCGATAGGAATACACCCTAATGTGTTTGCTTTAACAGGCAGTGAGGAGTTCTTCATGTATAATATTTTAGCATATGAAATACGACATGAAGTCAACTACGGAAATAGAAACTTTGACAGTCGCGAACGGCATATTGTTGAAGCAGAAGCAAAGCTTAAGGAGTATATGCAACTAGAAGCAGCCGGGCTTACCATTGGCGATAAAAAGCAGGACAGTTATCTATAGGAGGGACAACGTGTGACAAAGAAAAAATTTGGCAATACCAAGAAGATGATTGCATTGTTGCTGGTGGTGGTTATAGCTGTTGCTATTATACCTACCCAGGCAACAGTGGTAAGCGGTGCGGAAATGTCATTGATTTTGCGCCTGATACCCCGGCAGCGTATGAATATTTACCGGCTTTGTATGGGGAAGCTGAACCCGCTTTAATTGAAAACATGCCGGATGAATCATCCCCACAGCCATATGATGAAGCACAGCTAGGTTCAGGCGAAAGCGTATCGGAGGGAATATCCCCGCGGAATCCCGTCAGGTATGATTTTGAATGGCGCAGAGCAGTAGATGGCAGCCTTATTGCTCACGAAATCCGTTTTGGTACTGCCGGAACACCTGTAACCATTGGGCCATCAGGCGCAACCACTGGGTTTACATTTGACCCGGCCCATCCAGGCAATATACCAAGCGACAGCATTGCCGCGAATGGCAGCACAGTACTTAGACGCTTCTATACTTCGAATACTGATACACCATACAGATTTGAACATCGGCGGTCATCTGACGGTAGCCTGCTTGCGTCCGAAGACCGTATCGGCACAAGTTGGGTAATGGCAAGCATTCCCTTGGGAACCTTTCCGGGCTACACATTTGACCCAGGGCATCTAAACAATTTCTTGAATGAGCGTATTAGCGGTAACGGTTTGCTGGTATTGCGGTGCTATTACACAGCTAATACCAACACCCCATACAGATTTGAATGGCGCCGTGCCAACGGCAGCTTAATTAATGAAGAAATCCGTACAGGTACTACTGGGGCACTTATAACCATCGGGCCAGGAGGCTTTTCGGGATACGCGTTTGATGCCGCCAACCCAGGCAATGTACTGACCGGAAACATCGTCGGAGATGGCACCGCAGTGCTGGTGCGTTTTTATTCAAGCGTGACTCCGGTATCCTTTGCCGGCGTGAATGCCAACGGTGCAAGCGGTACGATTACCACAACTCAATTGACCCTGGACTTTGATGTAAACCCGGTCAACCTTGCGGCAAATGATATCACAGTATCAGGCGGTGTTACCGTTACCGGCATATCGGGTACAGGCACGACACGCATAGTTTATATATCAGGCTCATGGGTTGACGGCGCAAGTGTAGATGTCAGTGTAGCAAGCCCGACAGGGTTTAGTATGACAGGCGGCCCGCACCCTGTAGTCCTGCATCGTGCGCCTACAGGCGGCGGTGGTGGTGATTCCGGCAGCGGTGGATGGACACCAACCCCATCACCCCGGCCCAGCCCTAGTCCGGCACCAACCCCAACACCCTGGCCCAGTCCTAGTCCGGCACCAAGCCCAAGTCCCACTCCGACCCCTGTACCGGCCTTGCCATCTGTGCGGGTAGAGGTATCCCAAGGGCTAAAAACGGAACTGCAAACGCTTATCGGGTTTAGCGATATCGACATCAATATCGAAACATCTGCACCTGACACAATAGGCGGCTTTGTAACAGCGGATATTTCATTCTCGGTAGACAATGCAAACTTAAACCGCATTCTTAATGACGAGCTACCCAGTTTATTACAAATGCCGGGCGTGTACTACACTGTCTTTGCGGACTTATCCGGCTTTATCACCGCCGGTGTAAACTATCACAGGATAGTGGCACTTTATGACGGTGCAATAATTGGCGGCGGTATAAGTAACCAGGATGCATGGGCGAGCAGTTCGCGAAGCGAACGACCAGCCCGAGATATGATTTTCTCGGTAAATACAAGCAATATGGGCGAGTTTACAATTTCCTATGTAGCCAATCTTAGACGGTTGGTGCTGTCGCTGGATTCGTTCACTATAAGAGACTTAGCAGGCAATGCCCCAACCCAGACTATGGATATCCGGCCCGTAATACAAAACAATCGGGTACTGATACCCCTACGCTTTATAGCAGAAGCATTGGGTGCGGAAGTTGACTGGACATCAGCCACAGCGGATAGACCGTTAACTGTTCATATAACGCTAAACGGGCAAACCCTATCCTTTGGCATAGGAGAATTAACCCCGCAACTTGCGGCCCTGGGGCTAGACGTACCCGCACAGCTTATGGATAACCGTACAATGGTACCGCTTAGGTTCGTTGCTGAATTTTTCGGCGCGGTGGTAAGTTGGGACGGCGATACAAGTGGTATTGAAATTATCTGGAGTAGCGACATGGAAGCGTATTTTGACCGCTAGGCATACGTACCTATAGAATGGGCTTCATAAAAAAGGTTAAAACTGTTTCATAATTTTAAGTATAATAGAGGATAAGGCGGTGTAAAACCCGCCTTTTTCGTTGTGTGATAGGTTCAACAAGCTATTCCCCATGTCAAAATAATATGGATTTTCCTATCTATCTATGTTACAGTGCCAGGAAACACAATAAATCGTCATTCAAGGTGGGAAAATAATTGAATCCAGCATTACAAGCACCCTTTATGGTGGCAGGGGGCCTCGGCCTTTTCCTGTTCGGCATGAAGATGATGTCCGGCGGTATCGAAGTCCTTGCCGGTGACAAACTCCAAAGCATCCTTCAGCGGGCAACCTCAAACAGAGTCTTTGCCGTAATCGTAGGTATCCTTGCAACCATTGCAATCAACAGCTCAACGGCCACAACCATAATGACCGTAAGCTTTGTCAACTCGGGACTTTTGAATTTGACCCAGTCCATAGGGGTTATCATGGGAGCCAATGTGGGCACAACCTTTAGTTCTCATCTAGTGGCTTTCAGGGTTGACGCATATGCTCCTATATTTATTTTCATCGGCATAATCATGCATTTATTTTCCAAGAAGAAACTCGTTAAAAATATCGGCTATGTCGTACTTGGCTTCGGAGTTTTATTCTTTGGGATAACCACCATGGGCACTCCTCTTCGGGCTCTAGCCGACGACCCATCCTTTAACGCAATGCTTACCACCTTCGAAAACCCCTTCCTTGCTATCCTTGCCGGTTTTATTTTCACAGCAATTATACAGAGCTCTTCCGCAACAATGGGACTGCTGGTTACGCTGCATGTAGCTGGCGTGCCAATTCCCTTTACAACATCGGCCTTTATCGTGTTGGGTACTAACATCGGTACCAGTATTACAACGGTAATCGCGTCTCTTTCCGCTAACCGGGAAAGCAAGCGGGCTGCACTCTTTCATATTATGTTTGACGTAATAGGCAGCACCGTATTTGGGACGCTTATTTTCTTCATCCCGGGTATATTGACCTGGTTCCAAAATACCTGGACAGAAAGCGGCACCCAGGTGGCAATGTTCCATACGGCATACAATTTTGCCACAATGTTCTTGATTTTGCCCTTTGTAAGACAGGTTGCAGCACTTATGGAAAGAATCGTGCCAAAAACAGCCTCGGATGCGGTGGGTACAATCTACGAAAAAAAGTTAATGCATCTAGATACAAAAATCCCCCAAGGCCCCGGCCTATCCATAAGAAATGCCCATCTTGAAATCAGCCGGATACAAAAAATCGCAAACGAAGCATTAGAGCAAGCCCTGGAAGCATTTTTCGAAAAAGACATAGACAAGGCAAAGCAAGTCCTACGCAACGAAAAGGTCATTGATTGGCTTATACGAAAAACATCGGCCAAGCTGGTCCGAATCAACAACGCGACCCTGTCCCAGTCTTATGCAAAAAGAGTGGCAAAGATGTTCCGGGTTTTATACGATATAGAAAGAATCGGGGACCACGCAGAAAACATCGCCGAATACACCATCTTAGTGAGTGAAAACGAACTGGTATTTTCCGACCAGGCAATCGAGGAGCTTAAGCAGCTTGGCAGCTTGACAACCAGCCTCACAGACAAAGCCTTGACCGTATTCGAAAAGAATGATTTCTCTCTGACCCCTGAAATACGGTCCATTGAAAAAACAATAGACAGCCTAAGGCTGGAATATACAGAGAATCATATAAGCAGAATAACAAACGAAATCTGTGAGCCTAGAAGCGGCGTAGTATTCACAGATATGATAATCGACCTAGAACGCTGTGCCGACCATGCAAACAATATAGCGGCGACAATTGCCCCGAGAAGAAAGCGGAATAGGAATAAGAAGGATGGTCCCCCGCAAGTGGATGAAAGTCCACAATAACATGGTATGCTTAACAGAGAGTCCCCCAAGGAGGTGAGCATAATGGATAGCATAATTCAACAAGCAGTAACCTTATTGGAAGGTTTCAACGAAAAAGAAATGAATTTTGCCCTAGGTGTGCTGAAACAGATACCCGAGAGGCACATAACCGATGACAGCTATGTCTGTGACTATGGCTACGTCCATGGAGATTTCAACGACGAAACAAAGGAAGCCTTTGAGGAATGTGAAGAAATCATCCGGCAGATAGAGGCAGGGGAAAGAGTGCCCCGATTCAACAGTGTTAGTGAACTAATGGCAGACTTAATGTCAGAGGATGAAAATGATGAAAGCGATTTATGGGATAGAGCAATCAACAAAGTTCCGGCGGCAGTATAGAAAATTGATGAAGCGCGGCTACAATGAAAGCCTGTTTAACAAAGTCCTTACCCTTCTTGCCGCTGGGAAACCACTGGCAGAGAAATACCACGACCATGCTCTCCATGGTGAATACACAGGATACCGGGAGTGTCACATAACCCCTGATTGGCTTTTGGTGTATAAAATCAAAGCCAATGTCCTTATTTTGGTTTTGCATCGCACAGGAACGCATTCGGATTTGTTTTAGTCACTTGCTTTCATAAGCTGTCATTCAGCTCGACACTGGTAGCCCCTTCTCATGGAGGGGCTTTTGTTATGACAAAAATCTTAGACTCAGTCTTAGAAGAATATTACACACATCGTGTATAATGAGCTCAACGAACCGGAACCGCAAGCGTAGCAACTCCCACACACAAGTTGCTAGCTTTGTCCGAGGCGGTTCGCAAACCAACAAGAAAGGAGGTGAAACTATGGCAATAGAAGCCAGACACCTAAACGGCACTCTTAGGTTCGAGGATAATCAGGAAAATACGATACATTCTTATCATCGTATTCGTCCCAATATGCAAAGGATTCAAGTGGAATCCTTCCTATCTTCTGTCAACCTGCTAAGAGGCCAAACTGGCGGCAATGCCTTTCTGACCATCTCTACCCAATTGGTAGACCCCACGTCAGAAGGGTAAAAGGCAATGCATCGCAGCATAAAATTACACGAAAGGAGGTGAACAAATGACGTCAAGGCATAACGCAAAGCTGACCTTCTACTCCAATCTAGGAGAAAAAGTACGGCTCAACATCCCTCGCGCAGATGGGACTTTAACAGAAGCCCGTGTACGCGCAACCATGGAAGACATGATAACAGACGGGATTATCCTGACAACCAACGGCACTCCCACCGGAATTCACAGTGCGGCGTTGGTATCAACCACCAGGGCACCACTGGTAAATGCATAATCCATTTCGATTCAAGAAGGAAACATCGCTGTCAAAAGCCCAAATTCATTCCCACGCGAAGCAGTCGCAATGGCGGGGCTTGGGGCAGCCACCATTAAAATGAAAGGAGGAGCTATATGAGCGAAACATCTAGAAGGCTAGTGCTCAAGTACAACCCAGGCCAATATTCATTCCGCCATTTTGACATTCAAGCCACCAACGAAGAGCTTCATGACTTAGGGTTGCAGTTGAACTCTGTCCAAGAAGATGAAGTACACCAAATCGTATTGGTACAAACTTTGCAGCTTCACTAAATGCGAATATCCATTTTAATAGGAAGGAGGTGAGTCCATGATTAAAGAAACCGCTGTTTTGACCTTTAGAACCTCTGAGGAAGGCAAAAGAGTAGTACGGATTCCAGACCCTACTGCTATAATCACACAGTCTGTCGAAGATTTAGCAGTAGACGGGATAATGTCTGCCAATCCTTTTGATGAAACTCTTGGCAGCTTGGAAGAGCTAATAAGCTCCGAGCGTTTGGTTGTAGACACAACGCCGTTGATAACGCCAACTGCCGCGTAAAGAAATAGCATAAAGATGAAGCAGTTTCGTTAGGGAAATATCCCTAGCGGAGCTGCTTTTTTATTGCAAGAGAAAGGAGCTTGATGTTTATAAAAGAATACGCATATGTACGTGTTTCAACGGCTGACCAATGTGAAGCAAGGCAGCTTGCCATTATGGAAAGCAAAAAAATACCCCAGAGTCAAATATATATAGACAAAATATCAGGCAAGGATTTTCTGCGGCCTGCCTACCTTGCTCTCATAAAGAAGTTAAAAGCCGGGGACTTGTTATACATCAAGTCTATCGACAGGCTGGGCCGTAATTACGAGGAAATCCAAAATCAATGGCGATACCTCACTAAGAGCAAGAGTATTGATATAGTGGTACTGGATATGCCAATACTAGACACCCGCCAGGGAAAGGATTTATTGGGCATCTATATCGCGGATACGGTTTTGGCACTACTGAGCTTTGTAGCACAAAAAGAGCGAGAGGATATACGCAGCCGTCAACGAGAAGGGATAGCCGCCGCCAAAGCCAGAGGTATAAAATTCGGCCGCCCTATAAAAAAGCCCCCGGAAAACTTCGCCGGAGTGGTGAAGCTGTGGGAGCGTGGGAAAATGTCATTTGAGGAGGCACTTGAGAAAACAGGGCTTAAGCAGGCTACATTTTATAATCGGTTGAGGGAGATGCGGGGAGGAGAGAGGAAATAGCAACTATAAAAAGGTGTACTTTTATATAGTTGCATTTTTAGACATAATTTGCTTGCTTGGAAAATATACCATGCAATAGTAGGTTTTGGCAACTACGTCTGACATATACAACAAAATCAATATATACTAGCTGTTACCACTGATTTTCATTTTCTATATGTAAAAACACCTGCTAACAAGAATTCGAAATTCTTATTAGCAGGTGCTTTGGATTTAAGAGTGAGTGCTTTTATATAAAAGTACACCTTTTTATAATGGAGGGAGATGGATGTAATTTTTGAGAAAGACAGTATTCCGCATTTATCAATAAATCATTAGGTGATTGCGAAAAGCAGAAAAGAAAAGCGGTCGCACATGGGATATAATGGTAACAAAGAAGAAGACACGATAAAAAAGCCCACATGACGGAAGGAAGTTGTATAAGAGAAGTTAAGCG
>Ga0123355_10019882_pt1 | contig 10701 bp, 8 predicted proteins | sample TergutEmb28metaG_3_FD_89872 | JGI IMG/M metagenome (GOLD analysis project Ga0123355, IMG submission 89872) | Embiratermes neotenicus P1 segment gut microbial communities from Petit-Saut dam, French Guiana - Emb289 P1 | ecosystem: Host-associated > Arthropoda: Insects > Digestive system > Gut ...
CTATTATACTGAAAATATATTATACAGTACACTTTATACTATTAAACTGAAAATATGTACACAACGTTTTTACTATTCTTCTTCCAAATTTTCAAAGTTTATTCAAGGTAAGTCTCTTCTTCTTCAGTAGCTGGCCTCTGTCTCTTTGCTAAAGGAGAAGTCAAAAATCTGTCCAAAGTTGATTGAACTTCTCTTAAGCTCCTGGAATGGCCTGACTGTTCATGTTTGCTGCTTTATGTTAGTGCACGCATCCACTAAAACATTCGTTAGCCGAGTCCGAAAAACAGCGAAAAAATCTTCTTTAGCCAAAAAATTCGTTAGCAGGGTCACTCGTTAGCCGAGGTATCACTGTACTTTAGTTTGTATGTTTCTGTGTGTTTCATATCACATATGTTTTTGTGTGATGATAATTTTCTGAGACTGAGACAATCATTAGGTTCAATTTAAACATTATGTAAGATAAGACTTTATATGTTACCAGTGTGAACCAAAGCTGAACTTGTTGGACAGTGCTTAGTGTAAAACTTCCACTACCAGATTTAATGAAAATTCTTTAATGGTTTCAGACAAGAAGCATGCAGACAGAGAGAGAGGTAGATGGATGGGCTGATAACTGCACTTTTCAAACAGTTTTTAAAATTGTTAATCAGTTTTTGGCTCAGTATGTGAATATTTTCTTCTTTATCTTGGAATTTTCTTACATTTGTAAGTTTGCTGTTATGATCCTCCTTAACCCTTTAAACGCCGAATTAAATCCCATCTGCCATTTGCTGGCATTATTAGAAGCTCACCATATTCTCCACATTAGCAGGATAAGGGTTAATACCAGGCGCTGAATATTTCGGCTTGCTTTAACAACATTTTATTTAATGATTATACTTCTTTAGCCATTTAAACACCCAGTTAAATCCCATCTGCCATTTGCTGGCATTATTAGAAGCTCACCATATTCTCCACATTAGCAGGAGAAGGGTTAATAATGATAATTCCTGTCCACCTTTCAGATCCTCTCCTTGTTTTACATAACTGTCTTCTTCAAGGAAGGTTTGCATATTGTGATGTGACTTATGGGATTCATATTTGATACCAGGTGAAGTTGTGGGAAATTTGTGGTGGATAAGGTGGCACAGGTTTGGTTTTTTCTCTGAGCACCTCAGTATTTCCCTGTCCCTATTGTTCCAGCATTGCACTGTACACCTTTGATGTCGCGCGCGCACGCGCACATACACACACGCGCGCCTGTGAACGCGCACACGCCCATGCGCGCGCACACCCACCCGCACACGCCAACGTGCACCACGCACGTGCACACGCACATGGGACACAGAGAGATAGATATATACGGGACTAGCACTGAATTGTGTCCAGTGTTGGACTTTGTTGTTGAGATTTTAGTTCCTAATGTTTTATTTGTTTTTCTGTGTTGTTATTTAGAGAATGATGTGCAGTGGGCATCAACTGAGGATCGGGAGCTGTGGGAGGAGGAACAGAGGAGACTGGACAGGGAGTGGTATGCAATGGATGAAGGGTATGATGATGACAACAACCCATTTGCCAATCTGAGTGAGGAGTACACAAAAAAGAAGGAAGAACAGTTAGAACAAAGAAGGAAGAAGCGAATGTCAGCGCAGCAGCGACAGATCAACAAGGTGACTTGTTCATATAGTTGGCTTCTAATATGGTTGTCCTAAAGAACATTCTTAATAAAGTTACTAGGTGTGGGAATTTTTTTTTTATAGATTATAATGTCAAAATGGACTTGCCAGTACTAAAGTGTGACTAGAGTGGAACGGTGCATTGCAGTGGAGTACACTTATTGTCCAAAGGCATTATTTGCTATTATGCAGACAACTTTCACTCTGGAACACTCAGTACTAAATATCATTGCACTTGGTTGAGTACTTATTGAGATGAATCAGTCAGACAGATGGATCTGGTATTCCATTGTTCTTTCACTTACGAATTGTGTGCAAGTATTGCATAGATATGCTAGGCCTCATATTTTGTTGTGTGAGTGGACTTTGTTATTTGACACAAATAATGTGTTTCCAGGACAATGAACTTTGGGAACGAAACAGGATGCTGACGAGTGGTGTGGTCCATTCTGTTGATGTGGATGAAGACTTTGATGAAGAGAATGTGGATCGAGTGCATCTGTTGGTGCACAACATTGTTCCTCCATTCCTGGATGGCCGCATTGTATTCACAAAGCAGCCGGAGCCTGTAGTTCCTGTCAAGGTAAGTCTACATGTACCAATTTTCATTGCCTTCCTATGGTAAGAAACTCTGGGAAGAATTTTGGTTAAATATTTATATATTTCTACATTTGTGAACCCTCTTCAAGTAAATGGAGTGTCTATAATTTAACATGTTACAAACAGTATTAAGCTTGTTATTGGATATAATTTACACCACTTAAGATTTATCAAATAAACATCAGAATTGTTTATGGTACTGGTAATTGTCTTTTGGTGCCCATACAAGTGTGTATATCTCATTTCTCTAGTTACAGTAACAGCAAATATAGAATTCACATGGCTGCCATATTGTATATTGCATTCCATACAGAAGTGTACTTAAAACTTAGATGCTTACTTCGAAGTTATTTAGCACACAAGAAATATTACTAGGGTAATACAATGGTGGAGGATGGAATGGGCATATTTTGCAGTATGCATATGGGGTATGAGAAATGCAGATTTAATAGTTGGTAATATCAGTACTCATACTCCTAAAACAATTGATTTTGGTGGTGCTGCACATAAACTGTGCAATGGTATGAAATTTGTACCAACATGGAATTTTATGGTAATATAATTCATTCAGTGACTTCGGTGGTCTAGGGGTAGCGTGCTGACTTTTGGTACCCAAGTTTACAGGTTCAAACCCGGCCGAAGCCGTCGGATTTTTGGGGCGAAAAAATCCTCAGCATGCCTTGCTTCGGAGGGGAAGTAAAGCCGTCGGTCCCATGTCATAGATTTGTGGCATGTAAAAGATCCCTAAATTTATGTGGAAGTTGGAATTTATGCAAAATTACTACCGGACATCTTTCTCGCCCACAGTTCCACCTTTCGCTGCTAGGATCTCTCGCGTCGTTGTGGACGGAGGCACCTGGCGGTTAAAGTGGGAACGTCTAAAGGCGGTGGAAAACAATGACAAACTACCCCCAAGAACTATCCCAGGATGCAGTGTGCCAGAGCCATACTGGTCACATGACTGGGCTCTGGTTCCTGTCAAGCCTGGCCTTCAAGGCTGAATACTAATGATGATAATTCATTCCAAGAATTAGATGCTGGGGATTGAATTTGACTGTTTTGTGTAACTGTGAAAGTTTTAAAAGAATTTGATCTATAATATGTGACACAGCAGGAAACCTTGTCATTGAGAGGGTTAAAGACAACAGGGGAAGGCAAAAATCTTATGTTTTGTGTGACTAGGATCCAACTTCAGACATGGCAATGGTTGCAAGGAAAGGATCAGCACTTGTACGGGCTTTCAGGGAACAGAAAGAAAGAAAGAAGGCGCAGAAGAAACACTGGGAGATAGCGGGAACCACAATTGGCAACATCATGGGCGTAAAGAAGAAGGAAGATGAAAAAGATGATAGATTGATTGCAGATGATGAAACAGACTACAAAACGGACCAGAAGTTTGCAGATCACATGCAGGAGCCTACTGAGGCATCTAGTGAGTTTGCAAAGAAGAAAACCATCCTTCAGCAGCGGAGGTATCTGCCAGTTTTTGCTGTCCGACAAGAGGTGATGTGCAAGACAGTTCCTCTTCATGCCACTGAATTTAGAAATTCCTAGTGCAGAGATATAATTAATTTTGTTCCGACGTGTTAGGGAGGTCCCATGCTTGTAATGCATGTTGTCTCTTGGAGGGGATGAAGGTTTTAAAGACTAAGGCTAACCTGAATTGTATTTAAAGATTCAGTTCATAAGGCATGGTAAACAGATCATCTCTGTTATAGAACCCATCAGTTACCACTGTATAGCGAAATAATTGCTGTTTGTTGTGAGATCCATGCAAAACACATAAATATGCTCTGTAGGCAGAATATTTAATTTTTGAAAGTGAAACTGGTGGTACATGAAGTAAACATTGGGCCTTAAATAGTAAATAATTCGTTATAAATTGTGTCCTATGTGCTTGGAACCATAAGGTTATATGCTGTCTGTGTGAATAGTTGGATCAGCAGTTCCCAGAGGATCATAGGAATGGCCATTAAGACTGCCAGACTTGTGCTGTTTGGGTTTCTTTTTGTGTGGGGACCATCTGAAGAGCTTGGTGTTCCCAGAGAAGATGTGGGATGTGGACAACCTGTAGTGCAAGGTGAAAAGAGTGAAGAGGTGTGGGGTGACTCGCTGGTAAGCATGTATCAACCAGAATGACAAGCATGTAAAACATACCATTTAAAATGGCATATTTTCTTATGGTTCCAAGTAAATGCGACATCCTTTAGATTTCTGACGATGTAATTAATTCTGCCAGCAGTCATTATCACACATGTATTATGTTATGTTGGTCTAGCTGCTCAATGTGATACGAGAGAACAGTGTGGTGATCATTGTGGGTGAGACAGGAAGTGGTAAGACAACACAGCTTACACAGTACCTTCATGAGGATGGCTACAGTCACTATGGCATGATTGGCTGTACACAACCTCGCCGTGTGGCAGCAATGTCTGTAGCAAAAAGAGTTTCTGATGAAATGGGCACTCATCTTGGAGAGGAGGTGGGCTATGCCATCAGATTTGAGGATTGTACTTCAGAGGTGAGTTTTTTGTACTTCTGAAAAGTACTGTGTGTTAGTATCAGCACTCACTCATGTTTTCAACATCTTGTGGTGAAGTGGTGAAGCCTTCTCTGTTCTTCTCTCTCCTTTTTTATCTGTATTCACCAAGTCTCAACTCCATGCTGTACTTAACCTTATTTTTCTTCATCCCAGTGACTTCTTTTTTTATGCTTTTGGAAGAATTCTGTTGTCATTTTTATGTAACTTAAGTTTGTACTGCTGTCTCCTTCATTTTTCCAAATTTTTTGCATTTTGAATATTGAAATGTATAATACAGGAAGTGTGACCTGGACACTAACACAAACAGCAGAGCAGATGCTAGACACGTTTGAAAGGAAAATATTGTGAAGAATATATGGCCCAACACAAGAAGGGGGATGCTGGCATCGCAGATGGAACAATGAACTCTGCAGTTTATACAATGAGCCAAACATCGTGGAGGACATTAAAATCAGAAGATTGGGATGGGCAGGTCACGTAATAAGAATGGAAGAAGAAAGGATTCTAAAAAAGGTTTTAAACGGAAACTTCTACACCACAAGACCAGTGGGAAGACCAAGAACCTGATTGGCAGATGTTGTCCAGAGGGATGCATTACAACTGCTGGGGATAAAAGGGTGGAGGAGAAGAGCTGAAATCAGGGACGAATGGAGGTGTCTTATGAGGGAGGCCAAGGCCCGGAAGGGGCTGTAGCACCGTATATGGATGGATGGAAATGTATAAAGCATACTGATTATAAAAGTACCAGTAGAACAAAGGCTTAGAGGTTTCTGTGTAGGCTTTGTAGTTTGCATGAACTGGATGCATACTGGGGCCTCTTGCTTGTTCATTTTCATCTGCAAGAGGGGAAGTGTGATGTAGATGTTAAGGCATATGTGACTGAGATATTGTGAAGAATGGTAACTGAAGCAGCATGTCAAAGCAACATGCAGGGAGTCAAACTCTGGCACTCCAAAATCTAAGTAGTAACAGACTCAGTCAGTATCCATTTGTTTATTCATTCATTCTTGCATACATATATACAAATTTGTACCTCTTCTCCCAAACCATTTACAGTGAAATCACCATTTCAGATATATGTAAGGGACAGTAGATATTAATTTATTTTCTGAGAAGTGAAAAGCCATGATTTTACATTACATTATCTTGAAAATAGGGTTTTTTAGGGTAATTTACACAAATATAATTACGTGGTATATCTTTGTGAACAGAAAACAATGATAAAATACATGACTGATGGTATTCTTCTGAGGGAGTCCCTTCGAGAACCAGATTTGGACAACTACAGTGCCATTATTATGGATGAGGCTCATGAGCGTTCCCTGAGCACAGACGTGCTGTTTGGATTGTTGAGGGAGGTAAGTACTGAAGTGAGCTTTATTCTTTCTGCCAGGTTTTATTTGCTGGAAGTGTACATAAAATAGAAATTCAGAGCAGTCCATACTTTTGTGTCAACATACATTTATTGGCTTCAAAATATTTTGATGTATTAGCCATATATATGTTCGATATGGAATTATTGAGAAACCCTCAGACCCATTTATCTTCAAGTTACTGATATTATATGTATAACAATGTATGTGTCTTTACATACCAGAATGGATCACTGCCTATCTGCTAAATGGCACTCTATTTTCATAACCATTTAGTAGTTTGGATTTGTAAACAGGCAGGGTTAAATGAAAACAGTGTACTTTATATTCATATGAAATGGAATTGGTTTATTGTTGACTAAAATGTTGTTAGTAATATTTGCAATATTTTTGTACTAACAGGAGACTTCTTTAAATTCATGGTGTTATTGTTGGTTTGTGGAGTTTGCCTGATCTTACAAGCAGGCACCATTACACATATCACATCGCTTTGGTCCTGTGTGTTTGTTCATTTATTGTTTGTTGATGACAAGATAGCTTAATTGGTATAGTAACAAGGCTGAGGAATCAGGGTTCAATTTCCAGCAGTGGCAAGAGTCTTTTCTTTAATCCGCTTCCAAATGTCTACTTGCTCTGGGGCTCCCCCCACCTGTTGGGTGGTGGGTACCAGAGAAAATGTTTGTGGCATATTGCTGATCATTCAGCTCCATCCACTCCCCCATTTGCTTTCATGGTGTGGACTGGGACACCTTTGTTTTTAACAGACCATATTGCCTTATCCACGCATAAGAAGGTGTGTCAGTCAGAAAATTAAAGCATAATGTTTGGTTACCAAGCTTTTTCAGGAAGCAAAAAAGGTAATCCCAAAATCTGGATGAAACATTAATTAATTAATTGATTAATTAACCATTTAATTTATTTTAGTTAATAATGGTTCCAGTGGCTAATATTGTGTAGTGCTAAATGGTAGGATGGTTAACCGTTTGGCGCCGGAATTTCTTTTTTAATTTTAACACACCCTGTGTATAAAATGTGAATAAAACAGGAACCAAATACGTTAGATTTATGAAACAAACTGCGTTTTGAAGAGGAAAAAACAGAGAGTAAATACCATGTTTAAAATATTCAGTACCTATATTTGTTGAATAAATATATAAAATGAAACGTTTAGACGTTAGCAGTGTGGTACCACCACTATAGTCTTCGTTAGGCGTCAAAGGGTTAATGACTGAATGTGTAAGGTCATGGAAGAAAGCAGTTGTGGCCTAATTTCAGGATTTTTGTGGTATTTTCTTGGAGAGATTGAGAGAAATAAATGGGTCTCTCAATAAGGATCGCAAATTCCATGTTAAGATTTGAGTCTGGGATCATCTGAAAGCAAAATGTAAGTGGTGCACCCATCATGATGATTGGCAAAATTAAAAATAATAATGTGTGATTTGGAATTTTCACGGCATTGACACAGATTGAAGTCTTATGGAATATGCTGCTACTTCAGTTGATAATTTGTTACTGATGTTTTGAAGGGGGTTCCTGTCTTCATATTCTAGAGTATCCTGAAGGTAGAGGCACAGGTTCCTCTGAAATGTCATAACATTGCTAAAACATGTTACTCTTGACATTTTACATTATTCATGAAAATATCTGGTAGTTGCAGTGGGCAGTTTTTCTGGTGACACTTCAGGAGGGAATTTGAATTGCAGCAGATAAAGATAGGCAGGCCTAATCTGATGTGGTGCTGGATTTGTAATAACAGCTGGGTAATCTATGAGATAACTTGTGCTCATGTTTAAACATGTGACAACTTTCATAGTCACATGTCAGATATGAGACAGAAATTGTTTTGTAGTGATATCATTTGTTTCCCTTGTCAGAATCATTTAAACAACACAACTAATTGAGAACATCCTGCATTTGTTTTAAAACTGACACTGTTTAGGAGTTTCTTTGGCGGTTGATTCCCGTAAAACAGAATGATCTGCAATAATTAAATGCAGATTAAGGATGAATAATTTTCATTTTAGTTATAAAATTATGCGACTAATATTATTGGTTTATGCCATGAAACATATCACATTTAGACCTAGTTTTAAGTTTGTCAGGTTTTTCCATTAGCCCAGATATTCCACCCAGGAGGCAGTTTTTAATTTTTGTTACTCCCCTAAACATTGACATATGCTGAGATTTTAAGATCCCTTTACACCTTTAATCTATGTCTAATGTCTAGTGAGTGAGACAGACTTCTAAACAAATTCTGAGTCCAGTATTATCATTGGTATCAAACTCCAAGGGGCAGAATCTTACTTTAGGAGCTAATAGATCCTCAGCTAGGTGTGAAATTTTGTACATTTTATGAAACTCGGAGGTTCATTACTGTGTTTACAAGAGCACACAATGTTCCCTTATGTTGAGACAGATTAAAATCCGTGCTCTTTTTTAGGCATTTAACTTGCAAAGTTTGTGGCTGGGAACATCAGATATAGGTAATGTTACATCTGGGGTTTGTGACTGTAGGTTTGAATATGCTAAGGAGCAAATATTCACTCTGAATATACAAGTAGGAATGCAAAGGATTGGTACTATAACCAAATATGTGGCTTGGCCTCCTTGTGAAGGCATAGCTCCATTCTTTCATATCCTTTGGCATTAGATAGAGGTAAGTGTGTGGCTTTATACCATGACTGTCTTAAGGATGTCACAGTAATGTAGACAGTGTATGTGATATATGTAATGGAAGAATTTTTTGGTAATTTTTGTGCAGTTATTGTGAAGTTCTGGAACCAGTTGAATGGTGGTGGTGTGTGTGCAGGGATGTGGAAGGAGGCTATCTTGACCTGTTGCAATGTATTGTCCTGGCATTAATGTGGACACACTAAGGAGAACCAAAAACTTTCAACACAACTGAGATTCTGAGTATTTCTCTCAAGTCTAGATTTTGCTGGTACAAAATCTTGTTTAGTAAAACATCTTGAAGTTATAAGCTTTCTTCTGGGTAATTCCCCGGCATCTGAATTTTATATGCCAGCGTTTTGGAACACTCTGTCTGTTCCATCTTCATAGGCGGGTAGGTATGAAGAATAACTGTGGTTGAGAATGTTGGGGTATTTGTATGGGAAAAGGTTTGGCTCGACCCAATTTTATATGCCATCGTTTCGGAACACTCTGTTCCATCTTCATAGACGGGTAGGTACGAAGAATAACTGTGGTTGAGAATGTTGGGGTATTTATACGGGAAGAGGTTTGGCTCGAGCCAAACCTTTTCCCGTACAAATACCCGAACATTCTCAACCACAGTTATTCTTCGTACCTACCTGCCTACGAAGATGGAACAGACAGAGTGTTCTGAAACATTGGCACATAAAATTTAGGTGCCAGGGAATTACCCAGAAGAAAGCATACAACATTCAGAACACGGTGAAAGTTTGAAATCATGAATCTTGAAATTAGATGTTTGAGTGATGTAAAATATGCCAGTGATTTAATGGAAGGACATGACTGAGTAGTGAGCCCATCCTGTGCAGTGATGATGTAACTAGAACGTTGCTATTCTGTGTTAGTTCGCTGTCTCCTGGTTTTTGTGAGCATCCATGCTGCTGCACTAGCTTTTAAGTTTGCCCACTTTGCCGTATCACTGGTCTGTCAAAACAAAGAAGAGGTAGAATTACTATGTTGAATGAACTTGAGAGTCAGTAGTTCTGTGTTAATTGAAGACTGAATTACGCATATAGTTACTGTAGTGAGAGTAGGCTAATTGTTACTGATGTAGTGGAATTAACACCTTGCTTAGCATTGCTTTGCTAATGACATCAGTATTGATACTTGCTGAAGTGACGAATGTCAAACGTGAGTTCTTGAGACTTTGGTACCAGTTATGGTGGGCAGGAAGTATCAGCAGTTTTCTATTTTGTTTCATTTAATAATGCTGAGTCAGCTACATATTCTATATGTAATAGCATCAAACAGGCATGGGATGTGAGTCAAATATGTAATCTCTGTAGAAGGCACCTGGAGAACAGATTACAGTTAGGCTCTGAGGTGCAAGTAAGCTGTGTGTGACTGGTTTTGTTAGCAGGTTACAGAATGCTAAATGAAAGACATACATTGCTTTGTGAATCACTTGGATGCAAGACTCAGAGTTTTCAGTGACGTACGACTGGCACAAATAGACAATTACATGCTCCTGGTCTTGTTTCTGTTGAGCCTCATTTTATTTGTATGAGGCATGTGACATGCTTGAAACAGTGCTTTGCAACCTGTGTTTGTAATGTGGTGGAAATATTTTGCCAGTTTTTTTGTTTTGAGTACATTTAGGTAACCAACAAGCAGATGAAAGAAGCCTTGATAGCCTGCTCAGTTTAGTTAACTAGGCTGCAGTCTGGATGACTGGAGAATTGGGAATGTTTTACTGACAGGAGCAGAGATATGTCCATTTGCCATTGCATTCACACAGGAGCAGAGATATGTCCATTTGCCATTGCATTCACACAGGAGCAGAGATATGTCCATTTGCCATTGCATTCACACAGGAGCA
>Ga0123355_10019883_pt1 | contig 10701 bp, 11 predicted proteins | sample TergutEmb28metaG_3_FD_89872 | JGI IMG/M metagenome (GOLD analysis project Ga0123355, IMG submission 89872) | Embiratermes neotenicus P1 segment gut microbial communities from Petit-Saut dam, French Guiana - Emb289 P1 | ecosystem: Host-associated > Arthropoda: Insects > Digestive system > Gut ...
TCGTAGTATGATGCGTCAACCAGCCCACGAACAGTAGCGGCGGCTTCCGGGCCTGCTTGGCGTAATTGCTCAATAAGCCCTTCATCTAAGCCACGTTCCGTAAGAATTGCCATGTTCTTGCTCCACTCTTCGATTGTGGCGGCATTTGACAACAAGTTGTTTGTCAAGTCAGACACAGATACAGCAGCTTCCTCCGTAACCGTCCTAAATGCATTTGTGGTTAGCCGTTTGTAATTTTCAAACGATGCATTCATTCTGTCGAGGGCTTGGCCCTGTGCTTCTTCCCATTCTTCAGCTTTTCGTATCTGTTCTTCCATTTCGGCAGTAGCGGCCGCCATAGCCGCCGCCGCTTCTTGTTGCTGTCGTTCTAAATCTGCCAGCACATCGGCATGGACTTCTATACCCGCCGCCAAGTCTGCTTGCATTACTCTATTGGCGTTCATTGCCGCAACATAAGCATTTTCGGTTTCGCGCAAACTTGCAAGAGCATCTTCTAACGCCTTTGTGTCACGTCGTCTGCGTCTCGAACCGTCGGCAAGTTTGGCTTCAATGGAGCTTATTTGACTGCGAGTGTCCTCCAGCCCAAGCCCAAGTTCTGTGTACTCGTAACTCAGGCGGGTTAGTTCGCCACGGTGAAGGTTATACATACGTGTGGCATGGTCTATACAGGTTGCGAGTTCTTCGTATTGTTCGGCTCTTGCTTCCAAAATTCGGACTTCATGATTAAATGTTTCAACTGCATTGGCAGACGCATCCAACAATGCCTCTTGTCGGTCGCGAAGTCGGTCAGCTTCCTCGCCCACCGCTTGATATTCTTCACCAATACGCCTTAACCAGCGTGTCAGAAGGGCAATGCCTGCAATGAGGGCTGTTATGCCGGCTAAAATCCAACCAAAGACAGGTATCGCCATTATTGCCTTAGACATTATGGCAAAAGCAACAGATAAGCCTTTGGTACCCAATGCCAAAATGCCTTTTGCACCTGCGGCCGCCAAACTCTTGCCAGAAAAGAGGGCAATCACTTTGCCTAATTTTGATGTTGCTAACATGTTTGCTTTTTTAGCCATAGTATCGGCTTTTGTTGCGATTGTACCTGCGGCGGTGGCTTTCGCTTTAGCCGCTTCTGCTACTGCCATTTTTCCACTCGCTACCTTAGCCGCGGCTAGTGCCGTCGTCCTTGCCTGCTCGGCTTTCATTGCGGCGGCGGTTGCCTTGGCGCTTCCTGCGCCCGCAGTGGTTTTTACAGCTTCCGCTTGTGCGGCAAGTTTTAGTGCTGTTTTTTCTGCGGATTGCGCTACGGCTCTGGCCGCAGACGCCGCATTAGCGGCTGTAGTTGCGGCGGCATTTGCTGTTGTCGCAGTTGCCTTGGCGGCTTCTGCCGCACTTAATAATGAGGACGCTGTTTTAACTGCGGCAAGTGTTGTTTTTAGTGTTGTATACGCCGCTTTCATTGTACCAATGGTTTTTACAACCTTACCCATAACCATGAGTGACGGTCCGATAGCGGCGGCAAGCATCGCCCAACGTATGATGTTTTGCTGGGTGCTTTCGTCTAAGTTACTAAACCATTCCACAAGACGGCCTATGCCGTCAACGCCACGCTCAACAAACGGCATTAGTGCCTCGCCAATTGTTATACCAGCATCACGCATTTGGTTTTGCATGACCTGCATACGGGCTTCCATGGTGGCATATCGTTCTGCCACGGCATAGGTCAAAAAGCTATTTTCATTCCACGCTACGTTGGACCGATAAATGGCGCTTGTCATAGTATCGTAAGCACCAGATAAGCCTAATAGCATTTGTGACATATAAATACCGCTTAACCCCATTTCGTCCAAGACAAGTAGGGAGTTTCCGCCTTCTGCTTCTAAACGGTTTAAGCCACCGATAAACGCCGTCATTGCACTTGTGGCATCTTTTTCAAATTTACGTGCGAACTCATCCGCACTTTTACCGGCTATGCTCGCAAAACTATCAAGCCTGTCGCCACCAAGGGCGACAGCCATACCCATGTCGCTTATGAATTGTGAAAATGCGCTACCCCCTGCCGATGCACTAAGTCCGATAGCAGATATGGCAGTAGATATACCCATTACATCTGCTTCCGACATTCGGGCTTGCGAGGTTGCGCCAGCCATTTTTTGGCTCATTTGCAATATTGACGCTTCTGTTGCGGCGAAATTACTTCCTAAATATAAAATGGTACTTCCCATACGGTCAAAGTCACCCTGAGAAGTACCCATAATATTCGCAATAATAGCGAAACCGTTAGCTGCGCTGTCCAGCGTAAGAGTGGTAGTGGCTTCTACGGCAAGCATTGTCCGGGAGAAGTCCTCTAAATACTCTTTAGCAACGCCAAGGCGGCTACCAGCTTCAAAAACAGAGGCAATGGCGTCGTGAGTATGTGGTAACTCGCGAGCCATTGCCCTTGCAGTTTCTTCTAATCGTTGTAAATCTTCTTCTGACGCTTTGGTAACTTTGCGTACACCAACCCAAGCACTTTCCCAGTTCCTTGCGGTAAGCACCGATGCTGTAGCAATACCCAACAGGGGAGCGGTAACGCCCAACGTTAGGCCTTTGCCTAAGCTGTCGAGTTTATCTCCCATCCGTGAAAATCTATTTTCTGCTTCGTTAAAGGTTTTGCCAAAGCCATTTTGAAGCATAGCGTCTAGCTTAAACGCAATTTTATATGCCTTTGATGGCATGGCAAAACCCTCCTTCACTACCTGTTGTTTCGACTGCGTTCAATTTCACGTTGACGTTCTTCCGCATAATCTGCAAAAATGTCAAATTCTTGGTACAGATCAACCAATGGAAGTGACCGATAATAACTTGGAGTTTCGTTCATTTCCTTGGCTAGTGTAATGATGTGCTTGCAAATGCTCTTTACTGTGTTTCGGATACTGTCGAGGTAGGGGGTTGGTTCGTGGTCGTCCTCGGTGTCGATGTCGATGTTTTCCCAGACGCTGGTGTTTTGGTTTCCGATTCCTCGTCCGGGTCCTGCGAATCCCCATCCAACAAAAAATTCTGTACCTCTAGGCACACTTGGGTGTAGTCTTTTGCACCCAAAGACCTTATTGCGGCTATCGGTAAGCCCGAAGCTATTGCCGCAACTTGCGCTTGGTATTTTTTGTTCATTTCCGGCACAGCCATGTATTCTTTCTTTTGTAATTGCTTGCGAGCGTCTTTTTCTGCCTTTTCCAAGTCATTCACCGATAAATTTTCTAAGTCCAAATTTATTTCGGTTATTGTTTCACCGTTAAAGGTGATAGGCTTATTCAATACATATGTTTCCATAACAACCTCCTGATTTTTTACGCCAACCCTAAGTTCTGGCGTGTTTTTGTAAGGTAATCAACTCCGTTTATGCGGCAGATGAACGCTAACTTGTCAATCTCAACCATTTCTTCGCCGTCTATGCTTATATGCACATAGATAACCTCGAATACTCCGGACGTTCCCATCTGGGTTGCGACATTAAGATTTCCAAGGTTTAGATTTTTCGGAATACACCTCATTACGACTTTCAAGCCACTTTCTGTGAAAGAGCCGCTATCTTCGTCATAAATTTGGACAGAACCCCTAAAATCAAAGTGGTATGCCTTTGGTGCAACAAAACGGATGTTTTCTTTTACCAATGACCGCCAGTTTACGGTTGTGGTTAATGATTGGAAATGTCCTGCGACGGGTGTATCTATTGGGCCTGCAATACCTGCACCCTGCATAGCTTCTGTAATAAACGCAAGGTCGGGCAATGCTACGTCTGCTATCCCAACCATGTCCTCCGCATCATCGTAGCATTTGAAGTTTTTTAGCTTATCCGGTATAGACAATGTGTTCTACTCCTTTCTGTTACGAGCCAAACAATACATTCAAGTATTCTGGGTCGTATTGTAGTATGAACTCCGCATCTTCCAGCGGCGGCGGCGGCGATATGCGAAGTCGGAACACCGCACTACCATCTAGCAGGCTGGTGAGAGGGTTATCGTCTCGCAAAAATTCTGCTCGACCGCCTAGAATAAACTGGCGTGACGCTAACCCGTTTAACCAGATGTTGATGCTGTCGATTATGGTTTCGATAACACGTGGTATTAGCGGGAAACTAACCTTTCGCCAATACGTTAGAACAATCGTATTTCCTACCCAAATGAACATTCGTCTAATAGGGATAAAAGCGTCTTTGGGGTCAGTGTTCCCGGGGAATGCGCCGGTGCGATTGCCCCAGCATACCCAACCGTTGGTGAAATTTATTGCCGCCACAATTCCTTGGCTGTTCAAGAAATTGGCTTGGTCTACACCCAATACAACTTCTTCGCCATCTTCGTAACACAGCCCGTTGATACGCAAGTTCTTGTTCGACGGCGATACGTAAGGCGTGTTGCTGTTTTCGTGGTCAGTCCTACCGATAAGGCCGGCGAGTTGCGTTGAGTAGTTGAATATTAGGTCGCCCAATCGCAATTTTGGGTAACAGTTGAACTGCCCGGGGAACACGAAATTGTTTAGGTTCTTAAACGCCGGCACATCTGTAAAGTGATGATGCACCATATTGCCATCGTCGTCCTCTAACATTGTTGGGATGTCAATAAGAGCAGGGCAGCGGAAGTGACCATTAATGTTAGACGCTCTGGTTTCCATAACTGCGGCAAGTATTGGGTCGCCGGACGCGCCCGGTGCAAGCAATTGTCCCGGCACAAGCCTAAAGCGTGGGAATATTTCATTCATAAGCTCCATACCAAAGTTTTTGCCTGTTTGCACATCATAGCCGCCGATATAATCCCATATGTCAACTTTTTCTGGTGCAAGTTTTACGTAACTGAACAGTAGTTCCTCGTTTTCAGATATGCCGCCATCTGCCGAACGAGTGTTAATTACCACAAGTCCGTCACGGTTAAATGAAAGCGTGTAGTGCTGACCTTCGGTATATGCAACACCGCCTGTGTTTTTTACTACCACAGTATCTGCAAGCACTCCATCTACGTTCAGTACCGCCGTTCTGCCGTTCCTGCCGCCCAATGTTACTTCGTGATCGTCAACATAATCAATATGGATTTTGGGGTCGAGCACGTTAACGATTACAATTGGAGATACTGCATAAAGGGAAAACTGACTGAAAATCACTTCGCAGGCTGTGTAATTATCCCATATTTCTGGGCGTTGACTGAAACCAAATGCCCTTGTTGCGTCACCAACATTAAAGCATAACTTTGGGACATGGGTTACGGCATAGGGGTCACGCGCCAAATGCACCGGAGCAGTCACAAATGCAACAGGCATGGCGGCGTCTACTCTAACTGGCGGTATGATTGGTGTCGGGTCTTCGGAAATATAAATACCATGTCTAAAGGACATTTTTTAGTGCCCCCTCTCGGATGCGCAGTTGCACCTGTTGGAATAGCAAGTATGCTGCGCGACCTTGCTCTTGCAAGTCTACTTTGAATTGCGGCACGTCTTGACACTCTACAAGCAGTTCTCTCATTTCGGGCAATGCTTCAAAGAGTGGGTCCAAATGCTTCGGCATTTGACATTCCTTGAACAGTGCGCCGGTAAAAAGTCTCCCGCCGGGTACGTTAGGGCCAAGATACATTAGTGCCTTGGTTTGTTTTTTATTTGCAGGTTTTTCGACTTTCTTTGTCCTGCGTGTTGCAGCATTTTTATGTGGTTTGTTTCGCCCGGTTCTAGCCGAAGTATCAGTTCTCCCACCACTTGCAGTTGGTTCAATGGTTTCGTTTATGAAATCACTCAAAGCCATGCTCCTTTCCAAAAAATAATTTGCTGGGGTTTGGCTGTGGATATGCAACATGCCATTTTGTACGGCAGTAGCCCTCCCAGTATGGGTAAATTTGCTCTGGAATCATTTCCGCTTCGTAAAAATCATCCACAAGACTGTACTTGCTGTCGATTATCATATTTGCGAATAAAACTTGTGTGGTGGCCTCTATCAAATTCCATAAGTCACGATAGCCGCTCCCGTCGTCAATTCGACGGCCTGTTTCTTCGTCATACAACCCCGGAGCATATACGCCAAACATTATGTCAAGCGTAACAGTACGAGTGCGTTCGCCTTTGATATTCTCCTGTCTGTATATCCGTGGCAATATGAAAGGAAACTCTTCAACTTCTCCTTCGTCCTCGTCAATGCTACTTGGTAAAATATAGCCGGAGCGCACGACTTGGGGATATTTCATGATTTCGTTTCCGCTTGTATCGACAGACTTTAATTTGTATCTGTTGGCCACTTCTGCTTCTAGGAAGTTGCATATGGCATCATGCATAGTCATTGGCGTTATCATGACGACACACCTTCCCTCTGCGTTAATAAGTGGTTAACTTGGTGGTCTAACTCTTTGTTAAACCGTGTGGCTGCGCCTGCTTGTATAACCTTCGTAACATCTGCATCGCCAAGCATTTCGGGAACGCTTAGACCTCGGGCGTGTGTTAATCTGTCGCGATGTTTGCCAATGCGCCGAAGAATACTTCTGCCACGCGAAGGAGTTGTAGCCATGAACGCCTTGCTAACGCCACTCTTGCCTCTTTCAGTGTCGGCATTTAGATACATACCGCCACCATCACGCCTTGGGCGCAAGAAAACTGCCTTGCCACCTTTTACGCCGGGCATTGTATTTGGGTCACGAGGAAAATTTCGTGCCAAGAAACGCCCACCTTTACGGCTAACAGTAATACTCAAATTGGTCTTTGATGCTTTGGACACCACCATTCGTGACCTTACCGTGTCGCTATCCACAAAGAATGTTTTTGATGTTTCTCTTGCTCCGTCGGTCTTAATCCCTGTTGCGGCACGATTTAAGGCACGTTGGATAGCGGTTCGTGCGCCGTCCTTTACGTGCCTTAGAATCTGTTTTGCATCTTCCACACCTTGGTGGTCAATATCAAAATGAATTTCTGAGTGTTTATCAGACAATTCTACCGCCCCCTCTTGCCCTCAATGGTAAACTCCAGCATTCCCATATCTTCTGCTACGGCAAGTACCAGATACCGCTTTTTGTCAAATGCGAGTTCGGATTCTAACTTGGGAATGAAATCGAAGTTTTCGAGCCAATGTTCTTTTTTAACAAAGAACACCAAGCCGTTCAGATTCACATTTTCTACCTTGTCACGCATTTTGCGTTCTTGGTATAGTTCGCTATCTACAATGACTTGGAGTTCTTTTGCAGGGGAAACAACTTTGCCACGTGTGCCCGAGATTTTGTGAGTTGTAACAAACTCCTTGGCGGTGGCATTAAAAAAGACAGCGTCTAAATCATTCGCTATCTGGTCTTGGAATGTGTGCATTATTCTGCACCGTCGTTGTTGTTTTCGGTATTACCTTCCGCATTGTTTTCTTCTTCGTTATTTTCGTCGCTGTCGTCCTCGTTATCATCATCCATTATTTTATCAATGGCTGTGTTTACGAGTGTTGCTAATTGCGCAACGGCAATATTACTGCGGAAGCCCTTCACGCCGACTATTTTTGCATATTCAAGCAATTGCGGCTTTTCCAATGCCTCTACTTCATCAACAGACAAGTATTCGGGCGGCACGGGGAAGTTTGTTGTTGGAGCATTTTCATCTTCGACAACCGGGGCTGGTTCGTCCTCGCCTACTGGCACGATATACCCCCTGTTAAGGTAGCGGTCAATATTCCGCTGAGTTACAAGTTCGGCTGTAATTATCGCACCTTTACGATATGTCTTTTCGCCTACCTGCAAATTGACTTTTTTTACAACAAGATATTGTTTCATGCCGCACCTCCTATAGCACGTCTAATGTGGCCCATGTATCCAAGTCCTTTGGACAAGGAAGTGGGCGGGAAGATATTTTCAAATATCTTTCGGATGGTTCTTCTTGGTCCCACTTTTTTGGCACACGTTTTTTAGCGTGACTTCCGATTTGAATGTCCTTAACTACGCCGTATAGCATTGAGGTAGGTAAGTTGAGTGGTGCAACCATAACTTTGCCTCGTGGTACCAACGTGTGAACCTTGGGCTTGAATCCTCTGTCCTCCGGCATAACGCCCGGATAATCGGGATTTTCATTATCATTGTCTGCATATTTTGCATTATACGCATACAAATGTAGATTTACTTCGGCCAAATAGCCCATGTAAATTGCGCCATTGGTCAAATGTTCTGGTGCAATAACACCCATGTCATACCTTTTGTTGTCGAGGAGCTTTTTGATCTCTTCATTTCGGACTAGATTGCGCATAGATTCTGCATCGCCGATTGCCACTTGTGCAGTGTGGCCGGATTGTCCGACAAGTTCTTGTGCCGCAAATAAATCGTTAAGTGGGCGGGAACTCACAAGGTCAGACCATGGCACATCAACAGCGGTATTGTTGTCGAAGTCAAAAGAGATTACTTCATCAATGCCTTCGCCTACAACTGGTATTTCAGCGTTGAACAATGCCATTGTCGCCATCCATTCTTCGCGGCGGGTGATTGCGTTGTCCAGTTCCACCATGTCGTCCATTAAAAGTTCCGCTTGCCTTTTGTTAGGGTTATAGCCATTAACTTGTGCTTCGCCCGGCAGACGAGTGTCAAGGTCATCTGTAGTCAGCACCCGTTTTGGTGCAACAAGTGGTGGCTTGTATGTCATGGTTTTGTAGCCTTGTCTTTCCAAGACTTTACTACCAATACGTGGGTGAACGAATGGTGCCATAGCCATGCCGCCCTTTTTAACATCAAATTCTACAGTTTCAGTGAAGAATGTTTTTGCGTGTCTGAAAAACGTACTTAGTATGAACGTATGCAATGGTGGCAACTGCTCCACCATTTTTATCATCGTTCTTGGATTATAAATATCTGCCATTACAAATCAACCTTTCTATACTCTTGTTCCTCTGATGATTAGACCAATTTCGGTCATGCGGCGCAGATGCAGGTCTGCGGTGTCTGTACCGCCAAATTGCATATACCTCTGGTTAAATTCACCTTTGATATACATAACGGCGGGTGATGTGGCACCTGTTTCTACAGCAACGTCGTCGCAGATAATACCAATTGCCAATGCCGCTTTGCCTGCGCCGCTCGAATCAACCAGCGCATAGCTTCCGTCGTCTGCTTGTGCAATAACGTCACCCTGCTTAAATTCTGCGGGGCCTGTCAGTTTGATTGCCTGTGCTACCGTCGGATAGCCTCCAGCAACCAAGCTATTCGGGTCAAATCTTCCTTTTTCAGCCATTTGTAGCCCTCCTATCGTTGAATATTCTTTGCAATTTCGGCTGTCATTGCCAAAAGCGCTTCTTCTTCGCTTGCATCGTCTTGCGGTGCGCCTGCATTTCCAACGCCGTCAAGGTCTTTTGCGTCGCCTTTAGCGGCCGTTAGAGCGGTCGTTCCTTTTGCACGTTGCGCTTTGACGATTTCTACAGCAAATTGTTCTGCTGTAATGCCGTTTGCAATCGCATCATTTGTTAAATCCTCCATGCCGGGAAGGGCAAGGGCATCAATGCCTGCAATACGGGCTCGTTCGTTTTGGACACCTTCCTCAACGCCGGCATTGAATGCGGCATTGTAAAGGTCTGGATGTTTGGCTTTCAAATCTTCCAAAGACATTACACTTTCCTCCTCTTGGTTTGCTTGATTATGTGGGGTTGCCCCATTGTTACTAACATTGTTTTGTGGGGTTATCCCCGCTCTTGATATGCCTTTGTTTGAGGCAGTTCCTAACATGGCGACTAAAACATCTTTGTTTTGGACTTTGCCGAGGTCGATTTTAAGACCATTAAAAAAGGCTGCCTGCATATCTCCATCAAGATAAGCGTCAACCTCTATTTCTTCGGAAACTTCGTCGGCGAAGCCTTTTTCAACTGCTTGTTTGCCAGTAAGCCACGTATCATCATTCATCATTTGTAGCATTGTATCTCTATCAATACCTGTTCGGGCTTGGTAGATGTCCAGCATACTTTCCGTTACTACATTGAGAATGTCGATAGCTTTCTGCAAGTCATGGACATTGCCTGCGGCACCAACCGCCGGCAAATGTACCATCCAGACAGAGCCGAGGGCTGTAACAATCCTGTCACCGGCCATTGCTATAATCGTGCCGGCACTTGCCGCTATACCATCATTGTAGGTTATGATGGTGGCTTTATGGCTCTTTAACAGGTTCATTATGGCATAAGCCCCAAAAACACTGCCGCCGTTTGAATTTATGCGGACATGAATAGTATCAACGTCCCCGAGGTCGGTTAGTTCTTGTCTAAACCTATGCGGAATTACGTCGTCCGGCCAGTTCCACCAGCCAAGGTCGTACTGCATTATGTCGCCGTAGATATACAAAGTGGCTTCATTTGGTGTATCGGCACTATTTTTGAAATTCCAAAATTGGTTTTGTTTCAAGCCTAGTCACTCCTTCCTTGTTGTTCGTCGTAGATTCTGAATAAATCCACACGTTTTTGTTCTTCTTTTATGCGTTGCTTATGGTTTGCATTGTAGTCCGTGCCGGTCATTTCTGCCGCTTCACGCTCGCGTGTGCTAATTTCGGCATCAATGCGACGTATAGCGGCGGTGGCTTCTCTTAATGGGTCGATTTGCCCTTGGGATGGACCATGCCAATCTGCTTTACAATAAGCTGCTTTAATAATGGGGTCGTCGAAGAAACCCGGGGCATAAATACGACCAATCGCAACTGCTTCTGTTAGCCACTCTTCATAGATGGGCTGGCAAAAAGCGTTCGCAAACCATTTTCGCCTCATTCTAA
>Ga0123355_10019884_pt1 | contig 10701 bp, 24 predicted proteins | sample TergutEmb28metaG_3_FD_89872 | JGI IMG/M metagenome (GOLD analysis project Ga0123355, IMG submission 89872) | Embiratermes neotenicus P1 segment gut microbial communities from Petit-Saut dam, French Guiana - Emb289 P1 | ecosystem: Host-associated > Arthropoda: Insects > Digestive system > Gut ...
GGACCGTTGACTTCGGACAGGAACCACGTAATTCCCAACGCAGTTCGTCTAGTTGTGTGTGCCAAATGTAACGTGCACGTGGCACTGGCACATGTCTGGTTCTCCATCGTGCCACATTCTGCCGGCTGCTGATAGAACTGTTGAACAAACAAACAAACAAACAAACCGACACACTACCCAGCCGTACATTCCAGTTCATTGACTGGACGTCATTAACATTTCCGATCCTTTCATACATTTATGAGAAATGCAAAACTCAATCATCTAGTAAAGCAACGTCACGCGAACTGCGGCTACGTGCGAATTAGATGTGGGCTGAAAATGTATTTATTTACCGACTTTCGGGAACAATTGAATAATGGTTACCGTTGGGATTTTCATATCCCACCTAGCAGAGCGTGCGACCCGAGAATAGCAGGTGGTGTTCCGGGAGCATTCCTACAGTGCCTCGCACTTCGTAACACGATGCAGCTTCCGTTCCATTGACCGAGGAAACGGTGATTGTTTCCAGGACTGCTAGATACGTTTTTCCAAAGTTTTCGGACCGTATATGCGGTCCACGCTTTCCCTAGACGGCAACATTCAATCACTGTTACCCTGGGGGTTAAAGCGACTGAAGCATGGAACTTTCCTTCAAATTCCCCAAATATCGAGATTCAGTTTGTGTGGAGGTAGGCTACATCTACTGCCCTAAACAGTCAGGGAATGGCGTTGAATATTAAGGCGAATATTTACTTACACATCTGTGTGTATAGCAAGACAGAAAGGTTTGTCCTATTGCACTGAGTCTTTGTAGCCGAGTGGTCAAATTATGCACTGCCAGTTTAACATTCAGCAATTATACCTTCTACACACAGTGGAATTTTGTGTTTTGTGTGGAACTGAGAAGAAACAGCTAACAATCCCAATACAACATAAAGTTTTTGACTTTTATAACCGAAACAGAGTGAGTTTCCTGCTCGGTACGCGGTAATTATTTTGAACACAATTCAGTTTGCCTTTGTCCAGCATCAATCGCGGCAGTTACAGCAAACAAGACAATCCAGTTCCAAGATATGCACACATAAACACACAAATACGCACACACACACACACACACACACAAACACACAACGTGCAGGGACAGTTCAGAAAACCAACTTCACAAATGGGCATGTAGGAACCGCAAATCGTCGTATTGTCTGCACTAGTCATATTCTACTTCATTTTCCGTTTACCTTCTTAATATTTTGGGGCCTGAATTATTTTTTTTTAATTTTAGCAAACCCTGTAAATAAAATGTGAATAAAAAAGGAACCAAATCCGTTAGATTTATGAAATCAATTGCATTATGAAAAGGAAAAAACGGAGAGTATATACCATGTTTAAAATATTCAGTACATGTATTTGTTGAATAAATATATAAAATGAAATGTTTAGAGGTTAGCAGAGCGGTGCGACCACTAGAGTCGTCGTTAGGCATCAAAGGTGTAAAGAACAGGGAAAGAAGTTCAAGGTCAACATCATGCGTGTATTTGAATATTCAAATGTCGTTCCACAACTCCGTCTCAGCCACTAGCCAATTATTTCCAATTATCGCTCAACAACTCTGTCTCAGCCAACCGCCCTACTGTACATCCAGATGTCTCTCCAAAATTCTTTCTTAGCAACTCGCCCTGTTGTACATACAACAGTCGTTTAACAATTGCTTCTCAGTCACTCGCCCTTCTGTTCATCCAACAGTCGCTACAAAAATCCTTCTCAGCCACCGGCTCTGTTGTACATAGAAGAGTGGTTCCATAATAATATCTCAGCAACCCGCTCTGCTGTTCATCCAACTGTCGCTCCACAAATCCATCTCAGCCAGTCGCACTGTTGTATATACAAGAGCCAATCAGTAATTCCTTCAGAGCTACTCGCTTTGCAATACATCCAAATATCGCTCCACAACTCCCTCTAAGCCACTCGCCCTGCTGTACATCCAACTGTCGTTCCACAATTAACTCTCAGCCAATCGCCCTGCTGTACTTCCAAATGTCGCTGCAAAATTCCCTCTCAGCTTCTCGCTTTGCTGTTAATCCAACGGCCGTGCCACAATGAACTCTCAGCCACACAAAATTTTGTACATCTATCTGTCGCAACACAATTCTCTCTCAGCCACTTGCACTGCTGTAATTCCAACTGAATCTACACAATTCCCTCTCAGGAATTCGCCTTGCAGCATATAGAAATGTCTTTTCAAAATTCCGGCTAACCCACTCGCACTGCAGTATATGCAAATGTCGCTCTACAATTCCAACTCAGCCACTTGCACTGCTTAATATCCAGCCGCAGTTACACAACTCCCACTCAGCCACTCGTTCTGCTTTAATTCCAAATGTCGCTACACAATTCTCTCTCTGCCATTCGCCCTGTTGTACTTCTAACCGTCGCTTCACAATTCCGTCTCAGACATTCGCACTAATTTACATCCAACTGTCGCTCCACAATTCCCTCTCAACCACTCTTCCTGCTGTACATCCAAATGTCGCTGCACAATTCCCTCTCAACAATTCGCCCTGCTCTACATACAACTAAACATACACAACTCCTTCTCTGACACTCGCCCTACTGTACATCCAACCGTCGTTCAACAATTACTTCTCAGCCACACTCACTGTTGTACATACATTAGTCGTTCCAAAATTCCGTCTCAGCAACACGGGCTGCTGTACAACTAAATGTCGCTCCACAATTCCATCCCAGTCACCCGCCATGCTGTATATTCACCGGTCGCTGCTCAATTTCCTTTCAGGAACTCGCACTGCTGTACATCAAAATGTCTCTCCACGATTCCCTGTCAGCCACTCGCAACCGTCGCTCCACAAATTTCTCTCAGCCACTCGGAGTACTGTAAATCCAACTGTCGCCCCTCAATTCCCTCTCAGACACTCGAATTGCTGTACATACAAATGTACTTCCACAATTATCTCACAGCCACCCGCCATGTTGTATATCCAAATGTCACTCCACAATTCTCTCTCAGCCACTCGCACTGCTGTACACTCAACTGCCGTTCTACTATTCCTCCGCAGGCACTCGCAATGCTGGACATACAAATGTCACCCCACAAACCCTTTCAACCCCTAGCACTGCTGTAAATCTAACCGTCGCTACACTATTCACTTCCAGCCACTCGCCCACCTGTACATCCAAATGTCGCCCCACAATTCCCTTTCAGCCACCCGGAGTGCTGAACATTCAACTACCGCTCCACAATTCCCTCTCATCTAATCGCCTTGCTGTACAGCCAAATGTCGCTCCAAAATTCCCTATAAGCTAATTGCCCGTTTGTGAAATCAACTGTAGCTGCACAATTCCCTCTCAGACAACCGCCCTGCTGAACATCCAAATATGCCTTCACAATTCCCACTCAGCCAATTGACCTGATGTAAATCAAACTGTCGCTCATCAATTCCCACTCAGCCACTCGCCCTGCTGTACAACAAACTGTATCAAAATGCTCACCCTTTGCTATTCGCTCTGCTGTAATTCCAAATGTTGCTACACAATTCCTTCTCAGCCACTCGCCCTGCTGTATATCCAAATGTAGATACACAACAAAATCTCAGCCTTTCGCTCTGTTGCATATCCTACTGTCGCTCCACAATTCACTCGCAGCCACTCGCCTTTCTCTACTTCCAACTGCAGCTACACAACTCCATCTCATCAGCTCGTTCTGCTGTACATCCAACTGTCGCTCCACAATTCTCAATCAGTCACTCGCACTGCTGTACTTTCTACTGTAACTCCAAAAATCCCTCTCAGACACTCGTCTTACTGAACATCTCAATGTCTATCCAAATTTCCATCTCAACCCCACGCCCTGCCATAAATACAACTGTCGCTCTAAAATTCCCTCTCAGCCACTCACACTTCTGTACATTCAACTGTCGCTCCACAATTCCATCTCACCTTCTCGCCCTGCTGAACATCAAAATGTCCCTCCAAAATTCCCTCTAAGCCACTCGCACTTCTGTACATTCAACTGTCGCTCCACAATTCCATCTCACCTTCTCGCCCTGCTGAACATCAAAATGTCCCTCCAAAATTCCCTCTCAGCCACTCGCAATTCTGTACATTCAACTGTCGCTCCACAATTCCATCTCACCTTCTCGCCCTGCTGAACATCAATATGTCCCTCCAAAATTCCCTCTCAGCCACTCGCACTTTTGTACATTCAACTGTCGCTCCACAATTCCATCTCAACTTCTCGCCCTGCTGAACATCAAAATGTCCCTCCAAAATTCCATCTAAGCCACTCGCCCTGGAGTACATGTAATTGTCTCTCAACAATTCAATTACAGCCAATCGTTCTGCTGTACATCCAACTTAGCTACACACCTCAATCTCAGGCACTCGTTCTGCTGTACATTCAAATGTCGCTCCAAAATTCTCTCTCAGCCACTCGCCCTGCTGAATATCCAACTGTCGCTACAAATTTCCTCTTAGCCACTCGCCCTTCAGTACATGCAATAGCCGTTGCACAATTCAATCTCAGCCATTCGCCCTGCTGTAAATCCAACCGTAGGTACACAACTCCCTCTCAGGCACCCGTTCTGTTGTACATCTACTTGTCGCTCCACAATACTCTCTGAGGCACTCTCCCTGCTGTAAATCCAACAGTCGTTTCACAATTTCCTCTCAGCCACTAGCACTGCTGTACATCCAATTTCGCTCCACAATTCCTTCGCAGCCTCTCGCCCTGTAGTACATCCAAATTTCCCGCCACAATTCCCTCATCCACTCGCTCTGCTGTACATCCAAATGTGACTACACATTTTTCCTCAACCATTCACCCTGATGTACATCCAACGTTCGCTCCACAATTCCGTCTCAGCCTCTCAACCAGCTGTACATCCAACTGTTGCTCCTCAAATCCTTCTCAAACACTCGCTCAGACGTACATCCAACCGTCGCTACACAATTCCTTCTCACCCACGCGCCCTGTTGTACATACAATTTTCGCTCCACAATTCCCTCTCAGCCACTTGCTCTGCTGTATATCCACTAGTGGATCCAAAATTCTCTCTCAGCTAATCGCACTGCTCTACATCGAAATGTCACTCCAAATTTCTCTCTCATCCACTCGCCCAGCTGTATGCCGAACTGCCCTTAACAGTTCTCTCTCAGCCACTCGAACTTCTGTACATCTAACTGTTCTTCAACAATTATTTCTCAGCCACTCGACATGATTTACAAGTCAATGTATCAACACAACTGCTTCCCAGCTACTCCCTCTGCTATTAATTCAAATGTCGCTCAACAATCCTCTCTCAGCCACTTACCCTGATATACATCCAACTGCCTCTTCACAACTTCCTCTCAGCCACTCGCCCTGCTGCACTTCCAACTTCCGTTCCACAATAAACTCTCAACCACTCCACCCGTTGTACATCCAACTGTTGATTCACAACTCTCTCTCCGAAACTCGTCCTTTTGTTTATTGAAATGTCGCTCCAAAAATCCCTCTCAGCCACTCGCCCATCCGAATATCCAAAAGTATCTACACAACTCCACCTCAGCGCTCGCTTTGCTTCACATCTAATTGTCGCCCCACAATTCTTTCTCAGCCTGTCGCCCTGCTGTAATCCCAACCGTCCTTCCACAAATCCTTCTCAGCCACTCGCCTTGTTGCACATCCAACTTACCCTCCACAATTCACTCTCAGCTTCTCGCTGGGTAGGACAGCCATCTGTAGCTACATAATTCCCTTTCAGCTATTCGCACTTTTGAGAAAACAACTTTTGTTCCACAATTCCCTCTCAGCAATTCTTACTGCTGTAATTCCAAATGTCGCTTCACAATTCCCTCTCAGCCACTCTCATTGATGTGCATCCAACGGTAGCTTCACTACTCCCTCTCATACAATCACAATGCTGTAAATCCAAAATTACCTACAAAATTTTCTCTAAGCCATTCGCCCTGCTGTACATACAAATATGGCTCCGCAATTCAGTAACAGCCACTCGCCATTCTGAACATCCAAATGTCGCTAAACAATTCCCTATCAGCCACCTACCATTCTGTAATTCCAACTGCTGCTCCACAATTCTCAATCAGCAACTCGCCCTGTTCTATATCCAAATGTAACTCCACAATTTTCTCTCCGCAAATCGTCCTGCTGTACATTCAACTTTCCGTCCTCAACTCCCTCTCAGCCACTTGCAGTGCTGGACATCTAAAGTCCCTTCACAATTGCCTTTAAGCCACTCACCCTGCTATAAATCCAAATGCCGCTCCACATTTCCCTCTCAGCCATTCGTCCTGCTGTATATCCAACTGCCTTTCCGTAGCTTCCTGTAGGCCACTGGTCATGCTGAACTTCAAAATGTCTTCCCACAATTCCTTCTCAGCCACTCGCCCTTCTCTAAATCCAACTTTAGCTACACTACTCCCTCTTAGCCCTCGCAATGCTGTAATTCCAAACGTCGCCCCACAATTCTATATCAGCCAATTGCCCTGCTGTACACCCAAAAGTCGTTCCAAAATTCCCTCTCAGCCACTCGATCTGCTGATTATCCAATTGTCGCTACCCAAATCCCTCTCAGCCACACGTCCTGCTCTACAGCCAAATGTCGCTACACTATTCCCTCTCAGCCACTCTACCAGATGTGAAACCATTTCTAGCTCCACAATTCAAACAGAGGAAGTCGTCCTGCTGTACATCCAAAAGTCGTTCCATAATTCCCTCTCAGCCACACGTTCTGATTTATTTCCAACTGATGCTCCACAACTCTCTCTCAGCCACTCGCCATGCTGTATAACCAAATTTCTCTCCAAAATTCCCTCTCAGCTACTCGCCACACCGTACATCCAACTGTCGCACCAAATTCCCTCTCAGCCCCTCGCCCTTATGTATATCCATCTATTTTTACACAATTCCCTCTCAGCTACTCGCCCTATTGTACAACCAACAATCGTTCCACAATTCCCTTCAATCCTCTCGCCCTGCTGTACATCCAAATGACGCTCCTCAATTCCCTCTCAGACAATCGCTCTTCTGTACATTCAAATGCCTCTCCGCATTTCCCTTGCAGCCAATCGCCATGCAGTACTTCCAACTGTCGCTCCACATTACCCTCTAAGCCAATCGCACTGCTTTATATCCAAATGTAGCTACACAATTCCCTTATCGCCTCTCATGCTGCCTTGAATCCAAATGTCGTTACACATTTCTGTCTCAGGAATTCGTCCTGCTGTACTTCCAACAGTCGCACCACAATTCACTCTCAGGTACTTGGCCTTGCTGTACATCCAAATATCGTTTCACAATTCCCTATCAGCCACTCGCCCTGCTGAATTTACAAATGTCGTTCCACAATTCCTCCTTAGCAACTCGCCCTGCAGTAATTCCAAATGTCGCTCCACAATTCTCTCACAGCCACTCGCTCTGCTGTAAATTCAACTGACGCTAAATAATTACTTCTCCGCCACTGGCCCTCCTCTACATTCAAGAGTTGCACCATAATTCCTTCTCAGCCGCTCGCTTTGATGTACATCCAACGGTACATACACAACTCCCTCTCAACCCACTCCCTCTGCTGTTAATCAAACTGTAGCTCCACAACCCCCTCTCAGCTATTCGCACTTCTGTACATCCAAATGTCGCACCACAATTCTCTCACAGACAGTCGCCCTGCTTTACAACCAAATGTCGCTCCACAATTCCCTGTTAGCCACTCGCGCTTTTGTACATCCAACCGTCCCTCAACAACTACCTCTTAGCCCCTCGCACTGCTGTACTTCCATCTGTCCCTCCACAATTCCCTCTCAGCCACTAGAACAGTTTCTCATTCAACTGTCTTCCCATAATTCACTCTCAGAAACTTGACCTCTTGTACATTCAACTGTCGCTCCACAGTTCCCTCCATTTCATTCGCCCTTCTGTACATCCAAATGTAGTTTCACAAATCTTTTCAGCCATTCGCCGTTACGTATTTCCAACTGTTGCTCCAAAATTCTTTCTCAGTCACTCGCTATTTTCTAAATCGAAAAGACGCACCACAGTACTGTCTCAGCCATTCAAACTTCTGTAGATCCTACTGTAGCTACACAATTACCTCTCAGCCACTCGCTATGCTGTCAATTCAAATATTGCTCCAAGATATCCTCTCAAACACTAGCCATGCTCTACATCCAACAGTCGCTCCACAATTCCCTCTCAACCACTCGCCCAGCTGTAACTCCAACTGTACCTACACAATTCCGTCTCAGCCTATTGCCCCTCTGTACATCTAATTGTCGCTCCACAATTCCATCTCAACCACTCACCCTGCTATAAATCCAACTCTCCCTACACAATTCCCTATCAGTCAGCCGCCCTGATGTACATCCAAATATCGCTCCACAATTCCCTCTCAACCACTCGTCCTGCTGTAAATTCAACTGTCCCTACACAATTCCCTCTCAGCCACTCGCCCTGATGTACATCTAATTGTCGCTCCACAATTCCCTCTCAACCACGCGCCCTGCTGTAAATCAAAATGTCCCTACACAATTCCCCCTCAGTCAGTCACCCTGCTGTACATCCAACTGTCGCTCCACAATTCCCTTTCAACCACTCGCCCTGCTGTAAATCCAACTATACCCACACAGTTCCCTCTCAGCCAGTCGCCCTGCTGTACATCCAACTTTCGCTCCACAATTCCTTCTCAACCACTCGTCTTTCTCTAAATCAAAATGTCCCTACGCAGGTCCCTCACAGCCACTCGGCCTGCTGTAAATCCAACTGTTCCTACACAATTCCCTCTCAGCCAGTCGCCATGCTGTACATCCAACTGTCGCTCCACTATTCCCTTCAAACCACTGGCCCAGTTGTACATCAAAATTACGCACCACAATTCCCTCTCAGCTACTCGCCCTGCTGTACTTACAATTTAGTTACACAACTCCTTCTCAGCCACTCGCTCTGCTGTACATCCAACTGTAGCTCCGCAATGCCCTCCCAGCCTCTCGCTCTGCTTTACTTCCAACGGTCACAAACAAATTCTGCCTCATCCACTCGTACTGCAATACATCCAACTGTCGCTTCACAATGCCCTCTCAGCCCCTCGCCCTGCTGTACATAGTAAATTGTCGCTCCACATTTCCCTCTCAGCCACTTGCTCTTCTGTTCATCCCGCTGTCTCTCCACAATTTTCTCTCAACCAAACTTCCTTCTATACATCCTACTTTCTCTCCATAATTCTCTCTCCACAATTCTCTCTCAGCCACTCTTCCTTCTGTACATCAAACTGTCGGTCCACAAATCTTCCTTAGCCACTCGCCCTGCTGTACATCCAACTGTCGCTCCACAATTCCCTGTCAGCCCCTCGCCGTGCTGTAAGGCCAAATGTCGCTCCTCAAATCCCTCTCAGCCATTCGCCCTGCTGTACATCCTATTGTCGCTCCACAATTCACTCTCAGCCTCTCGCGGTGCTGTAAAGCCAAATGTCGCTCCTCAAATCCCTCTCAGCCATTCGCCCTGCTGTACATCCTATTGTCCCTCCACAATTCACTCTCAGCCCCTCGCGGTGCTGTACAGCCAAATGTCGCTCCTCAAATCCCTCTCAGCCATTCGCCCTGCTGTACATCCTATTGTCGCTCCACAATTCTCTCTCAGCCTCTCGCCCTTTTTTACCTCCAACTGTCGCTCCACAATTCTCTCCCGCTATCTATCACAATTTCGATACCCTAGCCTCCCATTTCGTCGTTATTTTTAATTTCATATTCTTTGCAATAAAAATGGCCATTGTTCAAATATTTGTGGCGAGAAATGTAGAGCTGCCGGAACACATGTTGTATAGTTTATAAAGTCAAATTACTATATAATAAAATTTCTCAAAAATAAAGATAAATTATTAAAGGCATATTTTAGACATAAATCGCAACATTAAAGCCATGGAAAATATTATTAAGCTCTCCGGTTAATGGACTTGACATATGAAGTTGCAATTTAGTAGGGAGGTTGGTTAGTTCTACTGACGTTTGGTATTGTGTTTTGGGTGGTGTTGGGTGTGGAAAATGACTAAAGTGTGGACCACACGATAGTTGGAGTTTATAACCAAACACAACCAATCAACAAAACAACCAACCAGCCAAGCATCCAACCAGCGAACCAACCAAACAAGCAACCAACCAACCAACCAACCAAACAAGACAAACAACAAAACAACCAATGAAATAACCAAAATCACCCTCCCAAAAAAACCGACAAGCAAAACAACCAACCCAACAACCAATCAATTAAAAACCAGCCAACCAAACAACTGACCAGCCATAAAACCAACCAACCAACCAACCAACCAACCAACCAACCAAACAACAAATCAACCAATAAACCAACGAAACAACAAATCAAAACAACCAAAACAACCAATAAACCAACAACATAACAACCAACAACCAAACATCCAGCGAATCAATCAGCCAGCCAACGATCCAAACAACTAACCAGCCAGCCAAACAACAAACCAACCAAACAACAAACCAACCAAACAACCAATCAACAAAGAATCCAAACAACCAATCAACTAGAGCCAAACAAAAAAGGAAGCAACCAAGGAACCAACCATCCAAACAACCAAACAACAACCAACCGAATAACCAACCAAAAAGCCAACCAAACTAATTCCAAGAGACAAAGTCCTAATTAAGAATTAACAGTTCCGCTGGTGATAACTCCGCTCGTGTGGTATAATA
>Ga0123355_10019885_pt1 | contig 10701 bp, 4 predicted proteins | sample TergutEmb28metaG_3_FD_89872 | JGI IMG/M metagenome (GOLD analysis project Ga0123355, IMG submission 89872) | Embiratermes neotenicus P1 segment gut microbial communities from Petit-Saut dam, French Guiana - Emb289 P1 | ecosystem: Host-associated > Arthropoda: Insects > Digestive system > Gut ...
CTGCGTCCAGAACCCCTGACTAGGGGGCCACCTTCCCCAGATCCCCGTTCTCTCTGTCCTCTGTCCTCAACTGAATTTGTTGAAAACCCCCCCGAACAAAATTCCTGGGTACGCCACTGGTTGTAACATTTGTAACATTTAACAATCACAACAATAATTTTAATGACATGTGGAATTTCTAACATTTAAATTGAAATATAAGCTACATATGTTAAAGGACGCTCCCTGAACATGGCCAACAATTAAGGCCGAAACATGTCGGAGCAATAGTAAACAAATAATAATACTGCGCAAGAGGTTGATGATGAATTTTACGTACATAATATAGTTGCACGGAAAGTGTACATCAAATTTCTATAGCACGTGCAGTCATATGCAGCACTTTCCTACACTGAACACACCTGTACATGTCTTAAGGATGTGACACCGTCGGATTCTACACGTGAATACTGTACGTTTGCTGCATGTGCCTGCACGTGCTATAACTGGAAGTATCAACATTGTAACAACCGTTGTGTCCATCTTACTGTAGTTTATGGCTGCTCTTTTATACACACACACAGGCCTGGACAGGCCTTGAGGGTTCCAGGAGGTTGAGGCTCCCAGATTTCAAGACAGTCGGCACAAGAAGGTGGTAAGGTTGTCAGCCGTACTCACCGGCAGCCTATACCCCCCAGGAAATATTCCTGGTACTCATTTCTATTAGAGGCTGAGTCATCCCCAGGGCCATAGTGCGGGCGGAAGGACTATGTCAATGAAAAATTTCAGTGACACCATCGGGAATTCATCCCGCGACCTTCCGGCTTGCGGCACAGTGCCTCAACCAAATGCGCCACCGCGTGCCCCGCTCTTTTGTACATACATTGTCTAATTTGAATATTTTGTTGTTACACATAAGAGATTAACCCTTTAAACGCCAAGTTAAAGCCCATCTGCCATTTGCTGGCATTATTAGGAGCTCACCCTATTCTCCACGTTAGCAGGATAAAGCTTAAACGCCGAATTAAATCCCATCTGCCACTTGCTGGCATTATTAGGAGCTCACCCTATTCTCCACGTTAGCAGGATATGGTTTAAACGCCGAGTTAAATCCCATCTGCCACTTGCTGGCATTATTAGGAGCTCACCATATTCTCCACGTTAGCAGGATAAGGGTTAATGTAATAGTCGGAACGTATATAAATATACTTACGATTTTTACTTCCGTAATGTACAGTACAGTACAGTACAGTACAGTACATGTGAATGTATCCACGCACGATGCGCAGAGTAAAAAATATCAAACTCGCTTAAAGTAGCCTTCGCTCTTTTGCATGTCCCAGCAGCTTTGTAATGTGTACTAGTGTCGTTTAAATGACATAATAAAGTAGTGACAAGGCTCTTGCAGTTCTGAATGTATCGTTAGTATCAGTCTGGAATCGTTGCCAACTAAAATATTGTTTCTGCGCAGATAAATTTCGCTACAAATAAAACTATACGAAACCACATTTTTTTCCCCTTTAACACCGTGAAATATTCACCTTTTCGAAAATGCTGATAGCAGCTGAGATTGACCGGATTTGTATCGTATGCAGTAAGCCATTGTTTCGTGCCCTAAGCAGCTGCATAAAGTGAATGGTATTTTAAACACCGTGGAAATTGTAGAATAAGAGATTTTTATCTTCTTCAGAAGGTGCACGGTGAACGTGGGGCCCACCCAGTCCACTGATTGCACTATTCAGTGCGCAGCCGGGGTTCTTACCCGTACGGGGGGGGGGGTTTACAGCTGCGTGATGTGTGACCTCATCTCCATCTAGTGCCGAGGCTAAGAATGACTGGAGCTGTACCTCTGTACCCCCATACACCTCCATGACATGCTCAAGGACATCCTTAACTTAACCTTTACTACGTAAATTAACGGATTACATGAAGAAAGAAAAATTAATTGTCCCTGACTAATGTTATAGCAGATTTCATTTACAAAGTTTCTTACATTTCTATCCAGTAACTTTTGAGAATCTGATCCTAGTGATCGTGCTGTCTGCGGTCGCTCGTTTGCTGGAATTGCGGGTTCGAATCCCTCCGGGTACATGGATGTCTCTCTGTTGTAAGTGTTGTGTGTTGTCATGTAGAGGTATTTGTGTCGGACTGATCACTTGCCCAGAGGAGTCCTACTGCGCGTGGTGTGTCTGATCTCGAAAAGGAGGAGGCCAGGGCCCTCTATGGGTGTTGGGCCATAAAAAACGTTTGAGGTTAAATTTGAATCTTTTAGGAATGAAGTTTGTGCCTCTGGGGTCGGTGCATGTACTTTATAGAAATGAAATGCGGAAATTAACTCAGTGCCTTATAATTCAACCGCATTCACTCTCGTTACTCTAGTTATCTCGAAAACCGTAAAACTTCCGGAAAACTAGTATTTGGAACGAAATGCATGTTGCATTTTTCTGTACGGCGATTGATTGAAATATTTTTTTCGCTCCGAAAAATATTTGGACAGTTACTATGGAGATTCGCGGTGAAACATGCCCACGCCCACATGTACAGTGGCTGTTACTGTTGAACGATTTCAGTCAAAATCGAAATGTTTGGGGGAAAAAATTGTCTATTTCAGCGGTTCTCCTCGAGTTGCTGTATGTGGGCAGACGCAAGGACAGTCATGGCGAAACTGATAGATCTTTAGGCATGAATGGCGAAAGACGCTTCGTAGCTTCTCCTTGTCTGTCCGTCCGCATCTGTCTGTGTCCGCATGTGTCACTGTGGCTCTCACTGACGGATCTTCTTTCAGTTTGCAGTTTGAGGCTTACGAAAATCTGTCAAATCCCAAATTTGGTAAAAATCGAACAACAATATCTGTCTGGAACATTTATGTTGTTGACAGCAAGACGAAGTATTTTAGCCGGGTAAAAGTGCAAAGGGAACCCATTGTTGCATTACAGTGACAACACCGAACAGTTGGTAGTGATGGCAGCTACACTGAGGCCAGCAATACAAGGGGAACGTATTGTTGCGTTCCATGGCAACAATGGCTACGCGAACGCACCACACTTTTACGTTGTACATACTCTACATTGCCTATCTTGTTGAATGTTTTGTGGACACATACCGTATAATTTGCATTCGCATTACATATAGCAGCTACACTAACTCAGCTATGTTTTTTGGAGTCCGGGGCGAATAGTCACAATGGCTTCCCGTAACAGAAATTATAAACTTTAGAAAATCACATTTACTAAACTTCCTTTTATTCTACTCAGTAATTTAAACTGTTAAAAGCGTATTAATTTTTTTTTGGTTTAGAATTCCATTTCGCGCCCATTTTGCCGCACCCTGAACTCTGCCGGCGGGGGCAGCCGCACCACTCGCCCCCACTGCTCCCTTAGCTTCGCCCCTGCCCATTCAGAATACCGATATGCGTTGCTTAACGACGGGGATACGTTCTGAGAAATGCGTCGTTAGGCGATTTCGTCGTTATGCGAACGTCACAGAGTGTACTTACACAAACCTAGATAGTATAGCCTACTACAAACCTAGTCTATATATAACCTATTGCTCCTAGGCTCCCAAACTGCACAGCATGTTACTGTACTGAGTACTGTGGACAATTGTAACACAATGGTAAGTACTACAATATTACCGTATATTCTCAAATCTAATCCGCACCCTTTTTACAGTTTCAGAGTGCTAAAAAATCAGATGCGGATTAGATTCGCGGTCGTGAGCTGAATTTTGGAAAAATGATAGAGCTGCTGTACGTGCCGTAAGAACAATTCAATACAATAATTTATTATTTTATTTATTATTTATATTATACAATATTTATAATTTATCATTCATCAGACTCGCGGTCATCACTCATAACTGAATCGTTATCCGTCACTCAGTCACTATCATCTTTATCTTCACCATCGTCCTCCCATTGAATGTCATCTTCGGATCAGCTGTGGTGCGTTTGTACCGCTGGCAGTTAAATGACCACTTCACACACGGCGCGTTTGTCGGATAACGGTTAAAGCATTGGTAAGATCCAATGTTATTCAGTCTGCCTTGTAGGCCAGGGGCGGTTGAAGGAAAGGTGCGGATTAGAACCGCGAACTATTTTTTTTTTTTCGTTTAAGAAATCGGCAAAAACTAGTGCGGATTAGATTCGAGAATATACGGTATATTATTATATCATGTGGGTCGGGTAGCTCAGTTGGTATAGCGACTGACTACGGGCTGGAAGGTCCGGGATCGAATCCTGGTGGGGACGAGATTTTCCGCCCGTCCAGACCGGCACTGGGGCCCACCCAACCTCCTGTAAAATGGGTACCGGGTCTTTCCCGGGGGTAAAGTGCGGCCAGGGCGTGCTGCTGACCACTCACCACCTTCTAGGGCGCGGTCATGGAAAAGTAGAGCTATACCTCTACCCACCCTCTGGGCCGCACCGGGCCTGTAACGGGAACACTTTACCTTTTTTTTTATTATAATATCATAATCTTATCGTATATGTGGTCCGTCGTTGTCCGAAACTTCGTTATGCGGCGCATACCTGTGTATGTCTATATGTACATATCTTTATATGTTACTTTATGTCCATAATTCGAAGGGGTTTCTTAAGTTATTCGTAACTGATTCGTCGTTTGTTACAGCCACCGTTCCTTTGTGAAAATTGTGACAGTTGCTGTGCTTCTGAATTTTTGCTTTTTAAATTCGATATGTTGTGGACACATGCGCTGCTCCCAGCAGCAGTATTATCATCATCACGGCCTTCCTGACGCTATACACCACTGCGTCGGCGCAGGTTTTTAGTTCTGTGTGCATCCGGCTTCTTTGTTCTATTCTGAAACATACTGGTCAAATCAATCCTTGAATCTGAAGCGCATGCGTGGGTAAGAGCGTCGCCGTCCCGATGTATTACTGTATTTCTCACGCAGTGTTGCATGAAACTGCTCGTGTTCCGAATGCTTTTTTTTTTTTTACTGTACATTGCATTGCTTAATACTGGGCTGAAGGTGCACAAATCCCGGGCGTCTGGTCGCCGAGGTGACAAACTTTTCTGTACAGAAATCATCAGATAACAGTGAGATTCACAGATCGCTCTAGAATTGTGGGTTCTCATTGTGGAACTTGCTTCATTTCACCCTTCTGGTGCCTATAATTTTGAAGTAGCTCCTTGATTTTTTTTTTAGGAAATTGGCGGACGTCTACGTAGGCTAGATGACGAGGCTTTCGGTAGGGGAAGGTGAGCTTCAGTGAGGTTAACATAGTAGGCTGATAGAGGTTAGGTATGTAAAGGTAAAGTGATCCCGTTACAGGCTCGATGTGGTCCAGAGGGTGGGTAGACATATAGCTCTACTCTTCCTTGACCGCGGCACTAGAATGGGGTGAGTGGTCAGCAGCACGCCCCGGCCGCACTTTACCCCTGGGAAAGACACGGTACCCATTTTACAGGAGGCTGGGTGGGCCCCAGGGTCGGTCTGGACGGGCGGAAAATCTCGTCCCTACCGGGATTCGATCCCAGACCGTCCAGCTCGTAGTCAGTCGCTATACCGACTGAACTACCGGGCCCACAGGTTATTTATGTGCTTGGGTTAAGTCAAAGTGAACATGTAAATATTTAACAGTCATAAATTTTGCATTTTGTCCGTTAAGTAAATTTGGGTGTCTGTTATGGATCTCCGAAAAAACAGTGATTATTTACCAATGCAACATTAAGTGAATGGCTTTTGTAACGCAGACGGAGTGTTTTCTGCCCGGTACGAGCTGAAATGTTAAATATGATGCAGGTTAATTTTAATGTTTAAATGGTTAACTGCGTGTAGGGTTTTCCGTTTTCCCATGTCCTATATACATGGCCACAAACACTGCTCTGCTACAGCCTCAGTTTATGCTATTGAAGGAGAGAAACCAGGGTTTACACCCACACAAGAACCTAAAAATATCTGAAATAAATAATCAGCCCTTATAAAAGTTTTATTCGTGACTGAAATTTTGGGCACTGCGTAAGACATGAGGCTTTAAAACCCCAGCGTTTCTACTTCCATCGTCAGATGGCATGGGGAAACTGAAAAACACACTTCGGTGGGCGTGTTACAGAGGTGTAGTCTTAGTGCATGGACGATAACCAATGTCCAAAATTTCAGTCATATCTGTGATCATACACCGTCATCACAGTCTTGTAAAGGAGGTTGTTTCACGGTTTTGTTTAGTAGATAACACGCCAGTACTTTGACGTTAAGGTGACCGTGCATCACGATAAATTCTTATAATAAAACCAACTAGATCCCCTAATTCTCAAATTTATTTTTGGAATAAAACTACATGTTTCGGACAGTTCCTCTGTCCATCATCAGGAGTTTTTCACTATACACACAGCAATGGTATATGTCATACAGGTTTGCTGACAGCTTGCGAGCTGAGTAGACTTTTATTTCAAAAATAAAAATGAGAAATTATGCATCTAGTTGGTTTTAGTATAAGAATGAAAGTACGTCTTTTACTAACTTGACGTTATGAGAAATTTCTTCCTGTCATTATGTAGAATTTCAAGACGCTGCTATTGTGCCTGGGAGAGGCCTACTTCCAGGCTTGAACAGTTCTTGATACTCCGACTGCGTTTTTAAACAATCCGGCGAATGCTGACTCCCTGATTTAATATTGCCGTACGCATCGCTTTCACATCAAACATATTCCAGTCGAACTCGGTTATAACGCGTGTCGTTATAAACGAGCGTCATTATAACTGAGGAGTATAATAGTACGGTTAACGGTGAGGGATTAGTTGGTAGCACAGAATATTTGACGCCATAAATGAGGTGTCGCATATACCGAAGTCGTTATTATCGGGTTCCACTGTATTTAATGCTAAATGTTTAGTACAGTTATTACAGCGCTGTTAAGTCATCGACACGCATCACTCTGGTGGCTGTCGACGCCCTGGCAGAGTAGGATTCGATCCCTAGCAGAGGCAGGACATTTTATCTTTGCCCTTACTTGCTGGGATAGTGTAGTCGTAATAGTGACTAAAGTATGGTCTTGTCGACCGAGGAATCGTTGTTTGATTCCCGGCAAGCGCAGGCAATAGCTTTCCTGTTCTACAAATCAAACTGTCGGCCCTAGGTCCCTCCCATCCTCCTACGCAATGGGTCACTGGAGCTGTTTCCTCGTAGTGACTAGGCCGTAAAGCTGACTGTCACCTCCATATGACGCAGATACAAAACAGAGCTGTACCTTCACTCCACTGTTTGCATATATGGCGTGCGCACAGGGAGAACTTTACCTTTGTCGTCACTACTTGTAGACCGCTGTTGGCATCATTCACAGTCCGTTTGAATGGGGACGTGTAGGGCCTATTGTGGCCTGAGCCTCAAGGCGATGAATAACTTCGAACCAGTGAAATGGGAAATAATGCTTGCGATCTACCTCCACATCCCCGTACCCTTCATGGCATGGCGCTTCGAGACAGGCATTGCTTAAATCTCGGATGTAGTATGTTAATGATTCTGAGATGAAGTAGGATCATGCGAGTACAGATTTAACCGTAATATTGCCGAAGACACGGCAAGCGATTTTACTGAAGTATTTACGAGACTTATTCAGAAAGTAAGTGCCGTTTCGCTGTAAAAAATCGAGTAAGGTTTGGTATAAAATTTTATTGTCAGATTCTACATTCTTCAAACTATTTTTCCACTATTCGCAGCCATTATTGAGGCACTTATCGTAGCGGGGCACAGATTTTTGTATACATTCCTCATAGAATGCGGCCGCCGATAACCCAAATGAATACTGACAATGTCATAGAGTCCTTGAAATTTGAGGAAAGTGCAGGGACAGATCAGAAACTGTGCAACGTCTGTCGTCATGCACTCTTTCGTTGACCTTACGCACCAAATCCTCATTCACCAAAGATGAACACCCACTTCGCGCCTCATCGTGCACGTTCTCTCGTCATTTCATTGAACATCCGAACCCATTTCCTAACCATGCCGTCATTCATCGCATTGTAACCATACACTTGACAGATCTGGTGATGAATCTCACTTAGTAGCACATTCCTAGAGTTCAAAAACGAATTACAGACTGTATTTCACAGTTGGCGGCCCTTTCAGTTGTCTTAAACATGTTTAACGCACAGGAACAAACATAAACATAACACGAATTTCACGAAATGGCGTCTGTGTCTTCTCAATTGATAGCGGAAGTCACTGCATATGCGCAAAGTGACAGTCTTGAGGATGCGCGAGAGATATGCGCAGACGGTACTTACTTTCCGAATAACCTGCGTACATCAGCCAAACTTCCCCAGTTCCTGCCTTGTTTCTCACTACAGCGCTGTAAATTAGCCATGAAACTGGCTGTAGTTGCCACAGTTATTATAACAGTTTTGCAATGCTGCATTATGTACTTCCATGATGGAGACTTACCTAGAGTTGTAGAGTAAATATAGTTGGCTTACGAAATGATATTGCCACACACCAGCAGAATTCCCGAGCACCTTCTGCCATACTCGGTTACAGGGTCACGAACAGATACTTTTATGTTGTTATAAAGAGTGTCGTTATAACCGAGTAGTATAATGTAGTGCTTAACAGTGAGGAATTGGTAGCGCCGAATATCTGACGATACGCACGAGGTGCACATAAACCGATGTCGTTATAACGGGGTTCCACTGTGTTTTCCACCTCTTCATAAACATTCCAGTTCTGTCACACCTGTCGATCTAGAGTTTTAGAACCGAATGATGTATACAAACGAAATTTCACAATCCTGATTTGGGGTCATCGCAGTGTATTTCTTCTATGTTATGAGGCCGTGTGCATTGGTACTAACATTTTAGAGCAGCTTGATGTCTTTTCTGAGATTCTGGACTGGGAGGCAGCAAGTTACTCAGAAACGTTTGTATGTATGTACCAGTCTGCACGGCGTCTTCGGTCTTTTCTCATGTCAGATGTTTTTAGTCAGGTATATTGCGTCCACATAAATAGAAGGTATTTAGTTTTACCGTTGTGAAGAATTTGTGATGATAATTTATTTATTGACGTGCTCGCCAACATCACGACAGCGAATCAAACAGGCAAAGACAGAAAAGGGGGAAAGGCATGATGAAATATGTATACGCTATAGAAGTACAAGTACAGATAGAGTTTGAACTACACGAGAAGGTTTGAATTTCTTACGGAGATTGCTGTGAAGTTTACTGTCATACTGGAAGCGACAACGTGTGGCCCGGTAGGAAGTTACCGACGTTACGGAGGAAGATGTGTCGTCTGCATTCAGGATATAGGAATCGCAAAAGATGGCGAAATCAATCTCCAACGAAAGGTCGGTAAATTTTCGTCACCTCTCGTTAGGTAGTAGTCTTAAATACTGGAATAGGCTCTGCAGATGGAGAATAAGGCATAAGGAATTTAAATCTGCAGAAAATAATTATTGCTTATAACAATAAAAATCTTCAGGAGTGCCATACAATACTCGTTGAAGACGTTAATGGTGTTTCAGATATTATTATTATTATTATTCTTCATCTCTATGCAGGTTATTTACAATTACATACCTGATACAAACCATGTTTCTAGTGTATATAGTGTTGCAGCTGTTGTGTATTTACATTTTGTGCTACAGGTAATGTTATTGTGCACGTGAAAGATGTTTTGTAACTTTACATTAGCACTTTGCGATGTATGTGCAGTGCCCGATATGGCTGTTTTGGTAGTTCCTTAATTTTGTGCTTTCCCGTTATGTTGCTCTGGTATTATCTGAATAATTTTCGGATGGTTCCAGTCGCCCCTGTTATTACTGGCATCAATTTTGCTTTCACATTCCACATGCGCTGAATTTCTGTCACGAGTCTTTTATATTTTAAAATCTTCTCATCTTCTTTCTTGATCACATTTCTGTCTCCAGGAGTTGCAACATTATATTGACATGTTATGTTCCTTGTTTATTATCACGGATTATGATGTCCGGTTTATTGTTAGGAATAGTTCTATCGGTTCGCGCTTGTTGGTTCCATAATATGGTAACCTTACCTCATGACTGTTTCGACTGATTTTGGTACATGGCCATACCAGTGTTCATTGTCTAATTTTACCCGTATTTCCTTGTACATGTTAAGCTGTAGATGAGCACACACTCTATCATGTCTCTATGTGTTGTTCTTTTGCCAGTACTGTGCATGCTGTTATGGTGTGTTCCACTGTCTCATCAAATTGTTGACATAGTCTGCTTTTGCTGTCTCTTTCTGTTTTCAGTATTTTTGATGCGTTATATTGGGCTTGTAGCGCCTGATCTCGTGCTGCTGTTATTTAACTTCCATTTTCCGCTTCTATATCTGCTGTCGGTAGCCATAGCAACCTATCTTCTTCATTAATAAGCTGTCTGTACTTCTGTTATACTGGTGGTTGTGTAGTTTCGCTTTCACATCTTTTTTGAGAACCCTTCTCACCTTGCTTATTTATGTTGTATGCCTGCTTTTATTTGTGTAATTTGATCCTTCTACTGTTTGCTGCTATTTTGATTCTTGGTTTCTTATTTGGCTGATTGCTTACTGCTTGCGTGGATTTTAGCAATATTTACAGATTGGCCTTTATTATTACTTACTTACTTACTCCATGGTGGAGGGTCCTTCTTGAGAAGCTAACTGGTTTGCAGCTAGTCAAGAAATTCCCCGCATTTCACGGAACCCGAAGGTTCATTACCGCACTCACAAACGTCCGCCACCTGTCCCTATCCTGGGCCAGCCCA
>Ga0123355_10019886_pt1 | contig 10701 bp, 9 predicted proteins | sample TergutEmb28metaG_3_FD_89872 | JGI IMG/M metagenome (GOLD analysis project Ga0123355, IMG submission 89872) | Embiratermes neotenicus P1 segment gut microbial communities from Petit-Saut dam, French Guiana - Emb289 P1 | ecosystem: Host-associated > Arthropoda: Insects > Digestive system > Gut ...
GTACGCTCAAGACTAAAGATTCCGATTGAGAACGCCCTAAGTGTCTTAGCGGGTTTGGTAAAAGCTTTAGCAGATCATGAGCAACAATTTAAGACTGGGTATGGCCTTTCATTGCCTGAAATGGACAAGCCTGAATAAAGGAGAGTATAATGGCCGCATTTTCTGGCAAAACTCAGAATATAAATACCAGTAGCGGCACATTGGAGCGCAAATGGGATGCGCTTATTCCCTATGCACAAAAAAGCGATTACCGAGAGCTGGCGTATACTCTGCTTGAGGGAGCTTTGGATACGGATTTTCATGATGAGGCCAGAAATCGCACAATTGATTGGCTTAGTGGACTTCAAGCGATACGAAAAGCCGCACTATATAGGAAAGATAGGGCGGCTCTAATGGAAAACATACCTCAACCATATAAACTTATGCTCTCCCTTCTTGGGTCTGACAGAGGGGCGTTTATAGGTAAATTGTTTTCTGTGGACACAACGCTGTATGTCCTGTCAAACGATCAAGCGGACGATATCTGTGTTGTCTCTAAAGACCCAACAGCAAAAAACATCTATGGATACAATGCGATATATACGGACGCCCTGTCTTCTGGTGACGGCTTTTTTGAGTTTTTTGTATGTAGAGAACAAAAAGCGCAGTATAAACAGCACAATATAAAAATAACAAAAGGTGATTGGGATGCCTTCAATAGATGAGCATTATGCAAAATATCTGCATAATAAAAAGTTGCTGGGTTTAGATGATTTTCGCGATGTATTTGCGGACTGGTTCATCACGGTATTATTTTACGGAGCGCTACACCTTGTCGAACACGAATTAGCAAAACATGGCCTCCATTCTGAGCATCACACAGACAGAAGGAAAAAGGTATATAATGAACCGTCGTTGAAAAAAGTACACACTGAATATAAATCACTATATGACATGAGCCTAGACACAAGATACGATTGTATCAATCTTACTGTTCAGGATATAGAAGAAGCAGAAAAGTGGTTTGATAAAATAGAAGCGCATCTTAGCACAAACGCTTAAAATTAGGCTACATATCAGCATCAGACAAGCGGCGCGGTCGAAAGACCGCGCCGCTTTGCATTCTTATGTATAACGGTTAACTCAAACCCGCCAGCTTCAAAACATCAGGTACCTTTGACTCCCAGCCAAGCGCCATCAAGTGGATACCTTGGCAGTAGTCCTTACACTCCTTAATAATCCGCGCCGTGATTTCAACACCGGTGATGCCAGCTTTTGTTTTTTCCTTATCCGCCTTGAGCTCTTCGACGATCTCCGGCGGGACGCTGATCCCGGGGACATTGTTGTTCATGTAATTTACCATACCGGCGTTTTTGGGGATAATCACGCCCAGCATGACCGGCACGCCGAACTGCTTCGCTCTTTCCATGAATTTGATGAATTTCTCCGAGTCGTATATCGCCTGCGTCTGGAAATATTCCGCGCCGGCCTCAACTTTACGCTCCATCTTCGCCAGCTGCACGTCAACCGAGTCGCTGCACGGGGATACGACCGCGCCTTTGCAGAATTTTGGCGGCTCGCCCTCAAGCTCGTTGCCGCCGAGGTCAAAGCCTTTTTCAAGCTGGCCGACCGCGTGCAGCAGTGATACCGAGTCAAGATCGAACACCGGCTTTGCCTGCGGGTTGTCGCCCACGCTCGGATGATCGCCGGTAAGTAGGAGCAGATTTTCAATGCCGAAATAAGCCGCGCTTAGAAGGTCCGCTTGCAACGCTATCCTGTTGCGGTCGCGGCATGTGAGTTGGAATATCGCCTCGTGGCCGTGGTCTTTGAGTCCCTTGCAGGTCGCGAGCGAACCCATACGCATTTTTGAAGATTGGCTGTCCGTTACGTTTATCGCGGTGACGCCTTTTAAAAATTCGTCGGCTTCATGCAAAAGATGTTCAGGCTGACAGCCTTTAGGCGGGCCGACTTCCGCCGTGATTACTAATTCGCCTTTTTTGAACAGTTCTGATATTTTCATTTGTTGCTCTCCTCATACATCAAATTAAAGTTCCGCGTTTTCGCCGGATAGCGCATTTCGTCAAGCAGCCCGAGCTTCTCAAGCCGCTTGTAGATACGTTCCCATCCGCATTCCATGTCCTTATCGACCTCGCACTTACCGTCTTTGCAGCCGCCGCACTGACCGTTTACAAGGCTTTTGCTGCAAGCGGTGATCGGGCAGATGCCGCCGGTACCGTTTAAATAGCACTCGCCGCATTGTTCGCAATCGAATTCCAGCGGGGTGACGCCCTGTCCGCCTGGCAGCGGATACGTGTCGCACGCGGCGAAGACTTTTTTATCTGAGAACTCACCCGACACAGTCTGAACCCCAACGCCGCATGAGAACACAAGCACGGTGTCGGCGTCGGTGAGTTTATCCATATGCTTATTGAGCTGAACTTTCAGATTATCGGGGTTGCAGATATATTCCGTCGTGACGCTGCCGGACGCGCCCAGCTCTTTTACAATCGCAAGCGCCTCATGCTCTGGGAAATGCACTTCTTTACAGCCTTCGCACGTTAGTACGAATACTTTACCGTTTGCGTTGGCTTTGATGTCATCAACAGACTTTAGCGCAGTTATAAGCATCTATTTCCCCTCCTTTTGAGCCTGTTCCATAACGCCTTTTTTGCATTGCTTTATTGAATACCTAAGCGGTATCTTACTCGAGCAAATGAACTCACAGCAGCCGCACTCCATGCAGTCCCGCACGCTTTTGCCGTTCGCTCCGGTCCAGTCTTGCGACACGGCGTATTTGGGATAGTAAAGCGGCAACAGTTCCATCGGGCAGACATCGGCGCAGCGGCCGCATCTGATGCAGTCGGACGCTTCCGAGACATCCGGCTCAATGGCGATGATCCCGTTTGTGGCTTTGATTATCGGCACGTCGAAATGCTGGGTCTCAAACCCCATCATCGGGCCGCCGAGTTTTATCGTCACATCATCGCTGGTCAGCCCGCCGCAATGGTCGATCAGCGACTGCACCGTTGTGCCGATTTTCACCATGTAGTTGCCCGGGTTTTTTATATGCGGCCCGGTGACGGTCACGGCGCGCTCAATCAGAGGCATTCCCTTGTTAATCGCGTCGGACACGGCCTTGACCGTGCTAACGTTACTCACAACAACGCCGACGTCAAGCGGCAGCGCCCCGCTCGGCACCGAGCGGCCGAGCGCACGTTTTATAAGCATCTTCTCCGCGCCTTGCGGGTACTTCGTTTTCGCGACGACGACCTCGATGTTCGCGATATCGGCGGTCTTCGCTTCCAGCAGCTCAATTGCGTCGTGCTTATTGTCCTCAATCACGATCATGCCTTTTTCCGCGCCGGTCGTTTTAATCAGAACTTTCAGACCAAAAATCACATCGTCCGCGTACTCAAGCATCACACGGTGATCGCATGTAAGCAGCGGCTCACACTCACAGCCGTTGAGCAGGATGGTGTCTATAGGCTTTGGCGACTTCAGCTTCACTGAGGTCGGGAAGCCCGCGCCGCCCATGCCGACAATGCCTTTTTCGTGCACGACGTCCGCGATCTCGTCTACCGAAAGACTCTCCCAATCGGCGACGGATTTCACCGATTCGTGCAGCTCGTCCTTGCCGTCCGATTTTATCACAACGCTCATTACCATCGCGCCGGTGGTCGGGTGCCGCCGCTCTTCAACGGCCGTCACTGTTCCGCTGACGCTTGCGTGTACGGTGCAGCTGATAAAGCCCGCGCTGTCGCCGATTTTCTGGCCGACTTTTACCGTGTCGCCCGCGCCCACAACTGGCGTCGCCGGTGCGCCCGCGTGCTGGCTGAGCGGGATCACGACCGCATCCGGAGCCGGGAACGGTTTTAGCGGAAAATGCTCGGCCAGTTCTTTAAACTCAGACGGGTGAAGCCCGCCGTAATAACCCTCATACCGCTTCTCGCGGATAGATTTCACATAGTCGTTTATAACCTTGAAGCTGGTCTTGTTATGGTCCCGCAGCTGAACCGGAGCGTTTAGAATCTCCGCCGCGCGGCCTTGAGCGGTAAGGCGTTCATGAATCTTATCCCAAGCGCAGTCTTTGTCGCGGCTGACCTCGCACTTAAAATCCTTCGACCCACCGCACTGGCCGTTTACAAGGCTCTTCGAGCAGTCCACAATCGGGCAGACGCCGCCGGTGAGATTTAAGTAACACTGGCCGCAGCCCTCGCAGCGCGTTTTGGTCAGCGCCATGCCGTGAGACCCGTCGTAGTCTTTTACAGAATCGCTCGCCGCGTAGACGGGCAGCTCGGCCAGGGACGCAACTGTCTGAATACCCAGCCCGCAGGCGATGACTGCGACGTTCTGGGTACCGTCGGGCACTGCCAGCTTTTTTTCAGTCATCGGCTTGTTGCACAGGAAGTCCACACGCGCACAGCCCTCAATCGTTTTCCCCTGCCCGCCGGCGATGCGTTCAAATTCGGCGCATTCCGGCTCGTCGGCGCCGTCGAACTCCTTAAAGCACTTGTTGCAGGCGACGACGAACAGATTGTCCTTGTCTTCCAGAAGCGGGATCAACTCATCTTCACTTTTTAATCGGAATTTTGTATAATCCTCCAAATCAATTTACCCCCTCTTGTTTATATTGCAATCAACGGAAATTATATCACACGCCCGCGCCGTTGTCCAGACGCACATACTGCCAGTTGGGTCTAATCCGTGTTAATCAAAATCGTCCTTGCGGCGGCATCCCAGTCCACGTGGAAACCCAGAGCCGCGCCGAGGTAGCGCAGCATGAAGAAGTTATTTCCGCCGATGTGGTACGCCCGCAGGGTTACCGGCTCGCCGTCGAGCAAAACCGCCGCCCGCGTGGGCGTCGCCGTGACCGGGCCGGTATCCGCGCCCGTCATCTCGCCACCGACCGGGTTGTACGGCGTACCGCTTGTCAGCAGGATGGCGTTGTTAGCGGCGTCCCACTGTACATTGACCTGCGCGGATGTGCCGTTTAGTATGTACGCGATGTCACGGAGACGGAAGAAGTTGTTGCCGCTGATGTGATATGCCTGGACAGCGACGGCGTTGCCGTTGACTAGGACGGGTGATTGGGTTGGAGTGGCGGTCACGGGGGTTGTGCGCCGCGGCGCGCCGCCGGGAAGCATTACGTTGTCCATGATGCGGATGGGTGTGTGGCGATCCTCCCTTGTACCGTCGCCAAGTTGACCCCAAACATTGTCCCCCCACGTCCAAAGGCTGCCATCAGCTCTGATTGCCATTGTATGATACGATCCGGATGAAACAGCAACCGCATCTTCCATCACTCTTACAGGGCTGTGTCGAACAGTGATTGTGCCATCGCCAAGCTCACCGTTATAATTCCATCCCCAAGCCCATAGGCTACCATCACTCCTAATTGCCATTGTGTGACTAAACCCCAAAGAAACAGCAACTGCATTATCCATTATTCTTGTGGGACTGATCCGCACACGGGTTGTTCCGTCTCCAAGCTGGCCAAATTCATTTGTGCCCCAGGTATATAAGCTGCCATCGGTTCTAATTGCTGCCGTATGGGCCCAGTTGGTTGAAACAGCGGCAACATTTTCCATTATTTTCACAGGGCTGTGTCGATCAACGACTGTGCCGTCTCCAAGCTGGCCAAACCAATTGCCACCCCAAGCCCAAAGGCTACCGTCACTCCTAATTGCCATTGTAAAAGCGAAGCCGCCAGATGAAACGGCAACAACATCTTCCATTATTTTTACGGGGCTGTATCGATCAGTGATTGTACCATCACCAAGCTCGCCAATTGAATTACTACCCCAAGCCCAAAGGCTGCCATCAGTTCTGATTGCCATTGTGTGACGAGGCCCGGAAGAAATAGTGGTCACATCATCCATTATTCTCACAGGGTTGGGTCGGGTTGCGGTCGTGCCGTCGCCAAGTTCACCAGCAGTATTCGCACCCCAGGCCCACAGGCTCCCATCAGGCAATATCGCAAAACTTGAACCAGCCCCCGCCGCAATCGTCATCCCCGCGCCATCGACCCTGCCCTCCGCCCGCGCGGTGACCACCGACAGCGCCGCCAATAGCACCACCACCAAACCCAAACAAACAGCCCTCTTTTTCATTTTAATACACACCCATCTTTTTCAATACCCCCGCTGTTTCCCAAAGCGTGTCCACAACAACCGCCCCGGCTTTTTCAAGCGCCGACATCTTGCTCTTCGCGTCCTGGCCGTCGCCGCCGATTATCGCGCCCATGTGTCCCATGCGCTTGCCCTCGCGCGCGCTTTTGCCGCCGATATACGCGACAAGCGGCTTCTTGAGCGCGCCCATATTGTCACGCACTTCGTATTCCTTCAGCCCGCCGATCTCGCCGACCAGCACAATAACAGAAGTCTCGTCGTCTTCGTTGAATTTCTGCACATACTCCCACGGGTTGCGCCCGAGAACAGGGTCTCCGCCGATGCTGACTACCGTGGACTGTCCGATGCCGTTCATCGTCAGGTGCGAGGATATCGCGAGCGAAACCGTGCCGCTGCGCGAGCATATGCCAACGCCGCCGCGTTTTGTAAACTCCGGCGCGATTGACCCGACAAACGACTTGCCCGGCGAGGTCAGCCCAAGCGAGTTCGGGCCGACAATCCACACTCCGCGCTCCCGCGCCGTCTTGCGTAGAATCATCATATCATGCACCGGGACGCCTTCGGTCGCGATAAACACAAGGTCCACCCCCGCGTCAATCGACTCGGTGACCGCGCCGAGTACGGCCCCGGGCGGCAGGTAAATTATCGCGGTGTTCGCGCCGGTTTCACGGGCCGCGCGCCGCGCATCGCCGAATATCGGCAAGCCAAAGGCGGTCTGCCCGTCTTTTTTCGCCGACACTCCGGCGGTGATCTTAGTGCCGTATTGCAGCATACTCTCAACCTGCGCGCCGCCGTAACCGCCGGTCATGCCATACACAATCGCCCTGGTGTTCTCATCAACTAAAATACTCATTCTCCACCCTCCGCACATTTAACAGCCGCTTCGATAGCCTTATGCACATCGTCGAACATGTTAATCCCCGCGTCCGCAAGCGTTTTGACGGCCGTTTGCAAATCCATATCCCGCAACGCGGCCGACGCCGCCCCAACGCTCCCGAAAACCGGCACCCTCGGCGGCAGTTTCTCAAGGCGCGCCGTCATACTCTCGACAAGGCTGCCGAGTGACGACGCGCTGAGCATAAAGCTCATCAAAACGGCTTTTATCGACGTATCCTCCTGCACCATGTCCAGCACGCCGTGTATGGTGCGGTCAAACGACAGCCCGCCGACCTGATCGACAAAATTCGCGGGCTGGCCGCCGTAGAACTTTATCGCGTCAACAATCGCCATGCCGTACCCGGCCCCGACGCTCAGCACCGCAACGTCGCCGCCGAGCCTAACGAGGATGTAGCCGTTGTCTTTGGCTTGACGCTCAAACCGGTCTTCGTCGAACTCGAGATGTTCACGCTCCGGCGCGTCCGGGTGGCGGAACAGCGCGTAGTCGTCGAGAATGACCTTCGCGTCGCAGGCCATCGCCGTGCCGTCGGCGAGTATGCACAGCGGGTTTATTTCAACGAGGTTGGCGTCCTCGCCATGGAACGCCTTTTCCAGCGCGATGAGAATTTCCGCCACACCGGCGACTCCGTCCGTTACTCCCGCGTCGCGGCAGATTGCCTCAGCCTCGGCCGGGCTGAGCGGTGTATCAGGCTCAAGATGCCGCCGGATTAGTTTTTCCGGGGATTCTTTCGCCACGGTTTCGATATCAATGCCGCCCTCGCCGGACATTATGAGTATCGGCTGGCCGGCCACGTCGTCTATCGTTATCCCGAGATACAGCTCTCGGGCTATCGTAACCTGCTCTTCGGCCATGACTCCGCAAAGGCTCTCGCCTTTTAGTTCTTTAGCGAGCATGTCCCGGGCGATTGCTTTGGATTCCGCCGGATCATGCGCCGGTTTTATGCCGCCGGCTTTTCCGCGCCCGCCCTGCAAAATCTGCGCCTTGATCACGCACGGATATGTCATTTCGTCAAGGAGCGACAGCGCGGATTCATCCTCGACGTACACCGAGCGGGGGACACGTATCCCATGCCGCGCGAGCCGCGCTTTGCCCTCAAATTCATAAAGCTTCAAACTGTTTCGCACCTCCAAGTGTTGTTTTATACGCTACATCATATCATATAGCTGCCCGCGTATCAATGTCAATGTCAGCGGCATAGTATGTAGTGACCGTATATCGCGGTCAGTCAACATAGTATAGGAGATTAGAGCCAATGCGTGATAATCAGGAAGATACAAAACATCGCGGCGGCTGTTCGAGAGTCGCCAGCCAGATGGCCACAATAAGCCAACCGGTGGCAGTAAGGCCCTTTGCCGAGACGAGACCGGTTACGATCGAGTGTTTCGGCAATCCCGTAATCGAGCAGACCGAAGCCTGCGGAAGGCCCGGCGGATGTCAGTTCGTTCTTATACAGAGGGTGCGGGTCGAGGTGCCTGTGGAATTCGGCGCGGCCGTCAGGATTTGCGAGCCGCAAATCGAATGCGGCTTCCCGAAAGTGGGACACGAACCGCGTGAGGAAGAGTAGGCAAAGAGCCGGGCATAAGTGCCCGGCTCTCGTCTTTAGGGTGTTTTGGTGGTTTGAAGATATCCCTAGGGGCGAACTGCGTTCGACCGCATGTTTGCCGCGCGTTAGTTTATGCCAAAAGGGCGGCGGTTAACGTGTGACGCCTTAACGCCAGAAGCTTATACGGTCTTCCTCCGGAATATACATGCCGTCACCGGCGACGACTCCGAATACATCATAAAATTCGTTAAGCTGCGCTATGATGAAGTTCACTCTTAGTTTCGCCGGCAGATGCGGGACATTTTGTATCAGGAACTGCGCGACCTCCGGAGTCGTGCGCGTCGCCCAGATTCTCGCCCATGCTTCCATAACAAGCGCGGGGTCGGCGCCCTGCATCCTGCTCGCGACAGTCATGGCAACTTCCATCGCGCCCAGGTCCGTGACTGTCTCGTTGACGTTAAGCGCTCCGTTAAGATTCATGCCCGCAAATTCTATAGCGTTGAGTATGCCTATAACTCTCGCATTGCGCTCGCCAAAAGCAGCGACATCCGCCTCGGTCCACCAGTTTGTCATTGTGCCGTATTTGTCAAATTGTGAACCCATCGGATCAAACGCATGGACGAATTCATGCGCGATTACCGCGCCGATCGCGCCCAGGTTTTGCTCTCTTGTACTGTCTATGCTATAGAACGGGTACTGTAGAATGCCTGAGGGGATGATTATGGCATTTTCCATGGGGTTGTAAAACGCGTTTACTGTGGATGTCGGCAGATTTTCCCAAACACTGATGTTTGCAGGCCCGTCAAGCCTTGCCATCCACATATCATAGGTAGCTCTCGCAAAACTTTCCATAAAATCAATGAGGTTCCCGCCCTCAGATTGCGGGCGTACTTCAAATGCCATTTCACGTACAGGCGTATCCGGGAACGCGATGAATGCCGTAACCGCGTCGAGCTTTTCGATTGACGCAGCGCGGGTCTCTTCACCCATCCACGGGATGTCTGCAATCATTTCCCGCATTACAGCCCTGATGTCTTCGGTCATCTCGGTCACATCGCGCTTTAATTCCGGCGACGAGAATCTTTGATAATACGCCCTTGAGAATGTTCTCCACATCATGGATGTTACAAACTGTTGCGCGCGGTCCTCAATCGTCAAATCGCCGCCCATCGGCTGTCCAAACAGAATCGTCATCAATCCGTCTTCGAGCCCGGAGAACGCATCATCCAAAACTGACGATAACGTTGAGAAGATGCTCAATAGCGCAACATCTCTGAGAACCGCCAGATTTTCATCCACATAAAGACTGTTGATGAATGCTACGTACTCCAAGTCGGCGCTGTATAAGGTCAGCTCACGTACGCGCGCGAGCAGCGTCTCGCTGAATTCGAGATTTCCAGTGATGCTTGCGGCCTCCAGCATATCACCCCAGGTAACTGTTGTGAAAATTGTCTGTACATCCGCCGCAGCTTCAGCCGGTTGCATTCTCGCGGCGCGCGCCTGCTCGATTGCGAACACTGCCGCTGCCCGCTCTTCTACGTTCTCCGTCTCACCGATGTGCCTCAGCATAGTAGCGGTCATATCTATGTACGCCGCGTGAAGAGGGGCTAGGGACGGATCGTCCACATACATATCCCTCGAACCCAGCCTGAGAGGGCTTGCCATTATAAACGCCGCCCACCGAGTTGCGTCAACCCTTGCGTCTCTATCGAAGCCCATTGAATAAAACGGGATCAGGCTAAAGTAGTCTGAATACCTTCTCGCCACCTCCAGAAGCTCGTCTATTGAACCGGCATTTCTGACCGCGTCAAAATAAGGTTCGAGCAAGCTTATGGAAGCGATCCTCGTTTCATTGTCAAGGAACATGTTGTAAAGCTCACGTGCCATCCACTCGTCTGAGCCCGGTGTGAGGTTCGGGTTATTTAAGATATCTGACAAAATTGCCTCTTGCTGCGCTCTTACTTTGTAAGCTACATCGCCAAAGGACCCCGCCATAATTTGACCGGGGCGTATAACGCCCGTTGCAAGAAACTGCCTGTTTACATATGCAAAGAAGTTGTCGCGCGCATCCGCCTGTTGCAGCGCATACGGTGTGCCGGGCGCAATGAGCCGCGCCAGCGCCGCCGCGCCGACAAACTGATTGGCTTCGCCTA
>Ga0123355_10019887_pt1 | contig 10700 bp, 6 predicted proteins | sample TergutEmb28metaG_3_FD_89872 | JGI IMG/M metagenome (GOLD analysis project Ga0123355, IMG submission 89872) | Embiratermes neotenicus P1 segment gut microbial communities from Petit-Saut dam, French Guiana - Emb289 P1 | ecosystem: Host-associated > Arthropoda: Insects > Digestive system > Gut ...
CGGTAACTTCACCATGTAATTATACGTACTCCCTGATGATGGTCAGTGCTGACCGAAACATGTTGGAGATCTGATAATATATTTTAATGGTTGTTTAAAACATAACTGTTTTTAAAATAAAAACATTGTGCAATAAGCTGGGTATTTCAGAATAATATTATTATTGCATGGTATAATAATGAAACCTGAATAGTCCATTTCTGTCTTCTTTGCTGCTGTTTTACTCCCCTAGCATGAATAAATAATGTCCACTGTATACAAAATTACATATCAGAAAACGTTTGCAACAACTGACCTGCTCAGTCTTGCGTGCAACAAGAACACCGATGGTTTTACTAAAGAAAGATGCAAGAAGAGGATTAAGTGGTTTGTCTGACTCCAGGAAAGCATACAACTTTCCAAGTAATGCTTCATCACCAGCTAGGCGTTCATTAATGGCTGGAACATCACACGTCAGCAGTTCACATGCTATATTGGGGTACTTATAGCGTGTTTTCTCATCCACGTCCCCAGATGGTTCAACTGTTGTGAGAGTCACCAATTCTTCCATCACATCTGGTCGGATTAAGCTATAAAAATAATGTGGATATTCTGTCATATCTTTGAATGTGCCTGACAGACATGCAAGAATGATTATAATCATGGCACTTTACCCTTAAACAACCTGCATTCACATATGTGAACACACATAAAAAACACCCTAGAAAATCATTTCATATATTTATGCAATGAGAAAATTTACTGCATTTTAAAGACATGCTGCATTTCCACAAAATTCCGTTTATGTCATAACTTTATCTTTTTCCTTCAAATAATATGGTTTTCACAAACTATGTACTGAAGTTTAAATACCACAGTTGTTTAACCCTTTGGCCCTGGAGCTGGACATTTACAGTTTAGCACACCATTTATGTACAATGTAAATATTTTATGAACCAAGAAGGGTAACATTAGAAAATACACGACATTTTGTGGAGGAATAAACAAAGATGGTTAAAGTCTAAAAAAATAATTAAATAATATATTTGTTGACTAAATATATAAAAAGCGTACTCTGGGGAGTAGCGGTAGGCCTGTCCTATATATACGATGCATGGTGCCTAAAGGTTAAAGGATAAAGCTGATGCAACTTCTTTTATTACTGAACATAACAGAAAGAAAGAAAGAAAGAAAGAAAAAAAAACCCCTAATCTTATTAAACTATAAAGGGACATTTTATTGCTAAGCTGTTGCAAGTGATGAATTCAGTGTACAGAATGTACCACACTGTACAGTTTATTTATATTTGTAAACTGCTCTACATGGTTCGGGTGGTATCTCCACCCATCATCATGAGCTCATATCATGTAGGGCAGTTCACAGATATAAACGAACTGTATATTGTTGCATCTTGTTGGACTGTTATTGACACATATTACGCGATGCACAGACCACTGAACATAAAAATGTACCACACATGAAAGATTATAAATTCTTGCTGGTCCAAAATTTTACACTTTGGATGATGTGGCCTTAAGCAGGAAAAATAATGAGGTACTTCATAACTGTGTTACACCAACCAGACACACTACATACTAGATTAACAGGCAAACACAGAACATAAGAAGTCTGCCTGTTAAATGTGCACTAGAACAGTTGGTCCTGTGTTAACTTCTGATGTTTACTTCAGTATACTACAGGATGAACCCATCCCTTCCTGCAGCGATATAGGCACTCCAATAAGTAATCTGTGTTTGACAAGATGGTGTCAGATCTCACATCACACGACACACACTGAAATTCCCGGCTTAAGTTTTGTCTTGGGCATATGTCTGGGCTTTAAATAAGGAACAATCTTAAATGGGAGATAAACAGAAATGAAAGAGACAATGATTCCCCATTGTTAATAATAAATACTGAATTTAATCTTAAAATTAACACTTAAAAAATTTGAGTTTTGTAGACTTGCCAACAACAAAAATGGGTCATTACTTTTTGGTACTATCTATGCTGTAGTACAGCAATGCTCTTAAAACATTACTTCAGTCTCTTTGTCCCTCTGAAGGCTTCCCATTTCATGTTCACCAGCAGCAAGAGCAGATGAGTGCTATCTCATATGCATTAAAAAGGCTTACTGCTTAAAACTTGTGCATGTACATACAATGATTCATCAATCCACGTATCAACAAACTCCTGACTGACAATACTGCCTTACCAGGCATGGTTTTGTATCTGACATCACACCTTGATTTAAATCTATGCAATCAGACATCTGAGACTTCAAAACTATTTGAAGTCTGTGTGTAATTCTGGCACAATTTTATTCAGAGGCAATGAAGCGATCTGAAAACACTTAGCCATACTACACATTACATGATGGATTTCAATTCTTGGATCATACGCAGTCTGCTACAAAGGTGGCTTCTTTCTTTTTGTGCCACTGTTCTGCTTTTAACATCTGGTTCATAATATATGTACCATGTTTACACAGACAAACGCACTTTACACATAAACTTCAACAAAAAGAATATCCAAACACAAAGTCAAGTAGACAATACCAAACTTTCCTGTGAAGCTACACCATGTGCACAAACAATATGAAACACTGCTTTAGTGCTTCTACGCCTCACACGTGCATCCACTATAGTTAACAACAAACGAGACAAAAACTACAGTGTCTTTCAGCCCATATGGACAGTATGTAAACACCATTACTAAACTCAGGTACAATTCTGTGTAGAGAGTGGCTTTATAACAATGAAATGAACACTGATCTGTGGAAATTATATATATTCTACACAAAAATTTGGCTGGGACAAAAAAAAATGAATATAATACAATGTGAAAAATTCTTTGACCAAGCAACCTTAAACTAAGAATCTACTGTACTATGATGTCCTCATGAATATATTAAAGAAGACAATCCTGTCAAACCAAGGCCCCCTGCTATCTTGGTCATCACATATACACAACATTAGCATTCTAACTATTCTCTGTGGGGAACATCCGGAAAGGACGTTACTTCAAATGTTTCACTTAAACTTTATGAAGTGTACTTTGATGTATTTCCTCAGACTTTGTTACTTAAGTTCAAACTACCTACCTAACTCTGTGCAGCACTTTCTTCAGAAGCTAAAAGTTCCTCAGCTAGTCAAGAAACTCCCCACATTTACAAAGGCTCACTCCTTGTCCCCATCCTGAACCAGAGTAATACAGTCCACACACTTACATCATATTTAAGATTCATATTAATTGTATATTCTCATCTACACCTAGTCTTCCAAATGGTAGCATTACTTCTATGTTTCCCCACTGTATACATTTCTCTCCTCCTCCACATATGCCATATGCCACACCCACCTCATTCTCCTTCCCCTGACAACCCCAAAAATATTTCATGCGCAGTTAAAATCATGAAGCTTTCTGCTATGTAACTTTCTGAATTTCAAATGCCTCATTCAAACTTCAAAATGTATGTTCTTGGCATATCACATACATTTCCTGTTAGTGTTACTGTTACACTGGTTCTGAAACATTTTTTGTCTGCAGCCAGCTTTGAACTCAGTATTAGAACCACCAAGAAAATCAACGTCATATGATGCTACAACGCGTAACCAACACAACTAAGGGAGAACGTTATTTTTTATATATCAACGCATGTTACACCAACTTGCGTATAACCAATTGCTATGTTTTGGTTTCCACGTTTCAGGTCAGCTGCCAGACCACACTTTGAGAACCATTCCATCTCAAAGACTAAGTCCAGCCTCAGAGCCCAATAAATATTTTCTAAAAAATTACTTTCTATTTCAAATAAATGCAATGAACATAAAACATTTACCTTACACAATCCTACAATTTTATCTCAACTAATTTTTTAATTTGGTATTTGAAATAATATTTAGGATTTTATGTGAAGCAGCACTAAAAAATAGGAAGCACAGTATCAATTTTTTGACATTATAAAGCCACCAACAGAACTTCATTAGATATCTACCACCAAAGCAGAGCCATTTCAGGAGAATAACGCAGTTCTGAACCACATGCATGAAAACAGTTCACCATTAACCAGCCCCACCCCCAAAGAAAACAAAGCCATGATGAAGACCACGATAAACAGATTACAACACTACTGCGACATCTACAGCAGAAATCACATACATTGCAATTATCTAGAAAAATAAACAGAACCATTAACTTTAACCACAAATAAAGTACAATACAAAAAATGGCAAAATGTTGTAATGTTTATCTTTGTAATGACAGTACTCACTAGTCAATTAATTTCTTGTTCTGCACTTTACACTCCTGCAGCACATCCTCCTCATCCATGAGCTCATGAAGTGTAACATCCTATGACAGAAAACCAAAAATAATTATGCCAACTATTACAAACAATTCTTTCTGAAATACAGTACTCAATTATCTGCCAGTTACTACATAAATATGCCTGCATGTTTGCAAATACCTCAAGGGAATCATACAGGCTTAATATCAAAATCATTTCACAGTATTCTTAATTTCTTCTTCTGTCTAGTCTGGCTAGTAGGCAGATTTAACCATTCCATATAACAAATGGGTGTTTGCAACAGAAGGTGGCAGCACATTCCAGAGTGGTTTCACACAAGTTGATGTGTGTCTCGAGGACTTAAAGAGAGCAACTGTACTGCACGAGTGTACAATCAGCATGCTGTGGTTTATTTTTGTGGAGGAAAGGACTTATGGTCAAGGACATTTATAAAGACAAGCTTCCAGTGTCTGGCAAGAACTGTTTGTTGCATTATGCTGTTCAAAACTGGCTTGATAAATCTGAACATAGACACATGAAACAAGACTGACAGCGCTGCCCAGAGGAAATCATAACACATGCAGCTGTGAGCCATATGGAAGCCATGATGTAAGCCAACAGACAGCTAGAGACTGGCAATACAGCGGACGCTACTGGGTGTTCACAAAGGTTAGCCTACAGCATAATGCAAGACCAACTGCACTTTCATAAAGTCTGCACAACATGCATTCCCAAAGAAATGAATCCCGAGCACAAAATGACCTGAATGGGGCTTGCATTGTAACACCTCTGTCACTAAGAGGCTGAGGGAGAAGATACACTCAACAGGATTGTTATTGGTGACGAGTTATGGGTCCAGCACTTCCGAACCAAATCAAAACACGAATCCATGCAATGGAAGCATCCCAGTTCACCTGTAACCAAAAATTTTAGTTGTCCCATCAACAGGCCAGATTATGCTGCTTCATGGGACTCTCAAGGGTTACCAACTGTCCACTTTCAAAATCCTGGTGAAACCATCAATACCACATTGTAATGCTTGGTGCTGCATTCAATTTGCAGATAATGACCCAGGCCACTAAAAAGAGGACTGATACTCTTGCATGACAGTGCCAGACACCATGCAGTGCACACAAATCAGGAGACACTTCGGGAACCCAAATGGGAACTTTGTCAATTCATCTTTACTCGACCAACAGCTCAAACCTCAGCCCAAGTGGTTTTCACCTCTTTTGTTCACTGACAGAACACCTTGATGACAAATATTTTTCTGGTGATGCAGAGGTTGAACATGATGTACAAACAAGGTTAATGGAACAAACAACTGCACCACTACAAATGATGCTGCTGGGAGTTGTACAAACACAACTTCTCTAACCAACACCATGAGATACAAAAGAGTACAGGTCAGCACATACATTGAGGTGATGTGTGATAATGTAGCAAATTCTCCTGCTGCATTGTTACATTCTCTGGAAACATCGGGGTTATTTTTATGCAGTAAATTGAGAGAATAATGCGAAGTTTTAGAAATTCGAAAAATACTGTACAAAACAATTTAAATAAAGTAAAAGTTGTGTTGTGGAATTTCACTTTATGGAAGTGTAATGAAGTGAACACTGTTGTTTTGTGAGTGTCAGAACAACTGTCGTAGGATAAAATGAATACCTAAGTAACTACAAATCGACTAAGGTATGCAGTTGTCAGTAAAGTGGGAGATGACCGTGAACTCATTCAGTTTTCAAACCTTGGGAAAATAACAAACAGTAAGACAGTTTGACATGAATTATGAGCATAAAGACCCCTGGCTAGCTGTTTCACCATACATTATTCACCAATCAATCAGAAAAGACAGAGAGCGAAAAGTCTATCACATTACACCATGGAGAAGGCCATTTGGATGCTAAATGTTCTGCTGGCCTTGGTACATACACGTAGGAAGGTACTTCAGATGTAATTCAAAGTGTCTGGTTCTGAAAACTACTATTACTCAGAATGCTTGCAGTATGAATAAGCGGTCTCACTCCGTTTCAAGAATGACCCATATTAGTGTTAATACATGTTAATATTTTGCCTTAGTGGTTCCATCAATAGCTTATCCCAGCAGTCACATGGCCTAAGGTGTGTGTCTGTGGCCATTCACCTGTTGGGACTGCGGGTTCAAATCCCACTGGGGCATAGATGTCTGTCTCTTGTGGGTGTAGTGTGGTGTCAGGTAGTGGTTTCTGCATCAGGTTGATCACTCACCCAGAGAAGTCCTTCCTAGTGTGGTGAGTCTGAATGTGGTTGCGATGCCTCAATAATGAGGAGACCCTGGCCCATTAGGGGCTATTCTGATGGGGGGGGGATACACCAACTGAATGTAATATATTTCTGTAAATATACATTACACATTGGAAATCTTGGTAATTAAAGCTCAACAGCTATCTCCTCCCCCCCATGAACCCAAGCCTGGAAGCGTGTGCATCAGTGTCAGAAAATCATACATCTGGTCTTCTCATGACACTGATCTTGTGAAATATGACCCTAAATGTGACCTGAAGGCAGTGTAACCCTCAGTGACATGGTTACCCTTCAAACTGAGTCTGCTACACAACAGTGACCACAACACATATTAGAACTTAAGAACCGGTGCACTAAAAATGCTTTAAGGAGTATGAACCCACTGACACTTTGTAATGGTTCTAGACTGGTAGTCAAACAACATTTTGTCATCGCATTATGTATATAAAAAAATTATGAAAATTTCACTGGGAGTTTAATAATAGCAAATAAATAGACTTGGCATTTTATTTATTATTTAAATAGCTGCAGAAATTTTATATGTAGCGTACACAGGAAGTGATTTGATGCAAACTTGGGTACAAGGCTAGTAGCATGTAACAATGGCTGGATGCATGAATAAAAGGTAGAAGAGTGAGTGGCTCACTGTCTTTCTTGACTTAAATCCATATGACCTTCCCAATGTATACAATTAGAGAAAATGTCATAAAATAGTAGAACATATTATGAAATCTAGACTGTCATTTATAAAGTTGTGAAAACAGTCATTAATCTTGTTTAAATGTCGGAACACATCGGCTTCAACAGGCGTAAAAACACAATACAGAATAATTTCCCAGAAAATTACTCATTTACCAATGGTTCCTACCCAGGCCCTGCAGAATAATTTTTATTTTTGTGCAACCGCAGGACAGATTCACACACACACACACACACAGTAGTGATAATGACACATGGCCAGTCTGGGGTTTGGTTTTATTACCTTTGAACCAGAATGCCATAATAAACCACAACAAACCACATGTACCCACAGAACAATGACATATACTCCCCTATAAAAATGTATGCCGAATTCCCACACACAACTTACTGATGAAACAAACAAGATTAAGTAATATTTATGAACATGAACTGGCAAAATTCTACTACAGACTGTAAGAAAATATAGACAATAAAACTCCATTTTTAAACATATGTACTAACTTCCTTGTTTAGGAGTGTCTCTATATGAGGTGACGAAGCATGATTAAATTTCCAAAACATCCTGACTGTAGCCTGATGCTAATGGCACAATCTGAAACAAATACACAATGAAAGATTTGTGATAAACAATTGTACTCTCATAAATCAAACCCATACTCACGTGGAAGACAATCAGCTTCCAAGAGTATGTTGTAAACAAAAATTAGATTTACAGACAGACTTCAAATTTATAAGTGAACATGTGGCTGAAAGGTGAATAAAGCCACATTTTGAGAACCTTCTCTATTCTTGTCATTAGAGGACATTTCACTCATGACGAGAACTGGGACGGTTCACAAAATCATGACACAATACTTCTAAGAGACCAACAACTTCTTTTAAACATTGTAAGACATGATTAAAGTTAAGATGGTATTGAAAGGGCAGTGGATGTTTTAATGACATTAGTATTCAAGACCAATGTCCTTGCTGAGTTCAAAATGCAGGACTTGCACCAATACTTCCAACAATGTTGCAACTGCTGAACATGCTGCATTAAGTTGCAAGATAATTACTTTGAGGGGAAAGCATGGCCAGAGATTAAAAACAAAATTCATGAATTGTCACACCACATACAACTAAGTCCATAACACCAATCCAATCCATAACCCCAACATTTCACTACTTTAGGGCCCATTCTAATATCCCCCCCCATCTATTAACTACAAGTCCTAAGAGTTTGCTTCTATCAAGTTTTCTGCAGTATTAAAGAAATTCAAATGCTGATCCCCAATATATGGTAGAGTAAATACAAGTTCTAAAGTACCTAACACAGCTGTGTTTGCACAAAATTAGCTTAACCCATCAGTCCCTAACATCAGGTATACCCACCCTGCAGTGTCATGCTCAAAACACCAGTGCCAGGCAAAGGTGACAACATTCAATGCCCTTCCTCATGCAGATCTCATTTAACTTCCAGATTTCTGCAGGTACCATCAAGCATTTAATTTCAGCGCCAAACGGTTAAAACAAGGCATCTGATAAGTCACACGGAAACTTCCTATCTACCCAAAACTGTGAAGCTGACAATAATATGTTTATTGTGTATGGCATATTTATCTATAGAACATTGTAATGGTAATGTGCATTAACTGCTGATTTTCTCCAAGAAAACCACTAGTGATGGGGCTGAACATAAACTGGTTTAGTTCATCCAGCAAGTCAATGTTGTATATGGAACACTTTTCCAAATAGTGGCCACACTTTTGATCAGAAATGATTAAACATGCAGAAATATCAGTTATAGCCCTCAAAAACTTGTGTTTTTAAACTTCTACCCTTGTGAGATGCAAGCTTACATAAAATTAAGTCAGCAGGTATGTTAGGGGTATATCCCACCTTTCTATAGGAAAGGCTACTTATTCACCAGTATGTAACAATGTACTTTTAAACAGCCTATTTGGCACACTCCCAGCAACATATAAAGAACTGCTGATCATACAACACATTTCAGAAATTACTTCTTTCCTTCTGTATGACACTAGTAAATAAAATTTTGTATACAAGCAATTATGTTAATAAAAAAAAAAATGAGCACATGATAAGACACACTCAAGAGTTATGGTCTCTCTGTTGGCAAGAAACGTACACCACATACTGAAATCAGCTCTCCTGTTTACTATTGTGAACAGGGATTACATAAAAACAAATCAACTTTGGGTTTATAATTCCAGCACAAAATAATATTTAGGCTACCAACAACTACCATCCATGAGACTTTCCTTGCCATGACCCTACTACAAAAAGGCTAGTACAACAAAATTCCTTTAATCTGATTTCTAATAATGTGAAAATCCTGATGTTTTGGCACTTTGAAGACAGCAGCCCAAACACCAAAAGTTTTTATTTTTAACACGGGGTAAAAAAAGCTTAATCAATGAAACAGGAAGATCTCAGGACATATTCAAAAAGGTCTCCATGAGTTTCGGTACATCAACCATTGTGGCATCTCCCGAACCCCTGCCCCCGACACTATCAACTTCTTCAGCTATGATGGCTCCCAAAAACACAAAAAGAGGACCACAAACCAGCAGATAGCAGAGACATCCAAATGGAATACTACTCTGATTAGTTTTACAGCCCACGTATGGAACTAGTACGAAAAAATTACCCGTATGAACTTAGGTCAATATAGGTCCAGTCTAGTAATCCAGAATATTTCATAATCCAGCACCTACCCAGTACCATGCATGTGGGAATAATGGAATTTTGATACATGCACCAATAAATAATACTAAGCTCTTTCACTGCCTTACACTAGCGCACTCCCAACAACAAAGAAGTGTTGGTTGTATGACACACTTCAGAAACTAACCCTTTCCTTTTGTATGAAACTAAATTTTGTAAATTATAAATTATGTTCATCTTCATAAACAGATAAACATGACAGACACTCCAAAAGTATCTTCCCTATGTCAAAATGTATCAAACATTACTTGCTAAAATCAGATTTCTTGAGGTTTAACGGCATGAAAGTGATTAAACGGAAAACAATAATCTTTTAAGCTTATGGAATAGCCATGAAAATGTGAAAAGGGATTAAACAGGGAAAAAACATCTTTTGGGTTTACAACTTCGAGAAAATATAACATTTAGGCTAGCCATACTATACCTTACAAAATGTTTATATACAGAATTGTCAAATAAGCAATCAATGAAACATGATTACCTAACATGATTCTCTAGTAAATGTAAATGTAAACCTTAACTAAGTCTCCAAACTCTTTTGCCATACCTATCATGCTAATTGTAATTATGTCAACATATTTACCATATAGCAAAATATATCTCTGTGGTTCAAGTGGCATACCTAACTTCGAAAAAAAAAAAAAAAAACTAATATATTAATTGTGGGGGTTGGTAAAAATGTTCTTTTTAAGAAATATATCAAAATTAAAATTCCCTGTAA
>Ga0123355_10019888_pt1 | contig 10700 bp, 8 predicted proteins | sample TergutEmb28metaG_3_FD_89872 | JGI IMG/M metagenome (GOLD analysis project Ga0123355, IMG submission 89872) | Embiratermes neotenicus P1 segment gut microbial communities from Petit-Saut dam, French Guiana - Emb289 P1 | ecosystem: Host-associated > Arthropoda: Insects > Digestive system > Gut ...
GGGGTTTTAACAACTTGTCATACACAATACACTTGAGATAGGAGTATGTGTATTTTTTTATTTAATAGAACAACACTCCAAGTTTTTGTTACATACCTTACAGGTGCTCTATATGTGCATCCTTTGTGATTCCACAAACATCAACACGATAATCGAATTCGTACTTTCAGTGTTGATGTTTGTAGAATCACAAAGGGTGCACAAATAGAGCACCTATAAGGTATGTAACAAAAACTTGGAGTGTTGTTCTATTAAAAGAAAAAATACATATACTCCTATCTCTAGTGTAGTGTGTATGACAAGTTGTTAAAACCCCAACAAACATTTCGAATAACCCTGTATTATATACACACACACATATACCACATCAATATACTTGTCAAACATTTCACATGAATAACTTAAAAATAAATAAAGACATGCAGATAATGGAATTATGGGAAGGAAAACACTGCACTGTTTACATAGCATGTGCAATATTAATAGCAAAATTAATTATGAATTTCACGTTTTTAATACTTAAAAATGTTAAATGCCTCTTTTTGGGGTCATCAAACGGTCATCATATTTATATGGTTCTCTCTTCTGCAAATTAAATTAAACCACAAGCCTAACATTTACTAGATCATTTGTAGCTGCAGAATGAATATAATGAACTATAAAAAATACAAAGAAAGGAAATACACTCACCCCCACATCTTCTTCTTATACCTGTCTCCCATTTTCTTAAGAATGTCAAGATAGCTATTACGGCAGTCGGCCTGGCAATCTAGAATATGTGGCAGGACAGACACTACACAGAGTGGATGTTCCTCACAAGCCTCTCTTAAAGTATTTTCGTCAATAATCTGTAAAGAAAAGTTCATTGATCCATACACCGCAACATTTTACACAAATATGCTACATATACACAAGAAGCCACTATTACTTTCTATTTATGCATGTGTTAAAAAACCTACTATAATAGAGACAATACGGTTAAATAGATTACGTTGGTTTGGGCATGTACAGAGAATGGAAGAAAATAGAATTCCCAAAAGAGTATTATATATGAATTTGGGAACAACAAGATAGAGAGGTAGACCAAGAAATAGATGACAAGATGAGGTGCAAGAGGATGGAAGAATAGTTGGTGGAGAAGGGTGGCAGGAAAAATACGTAACAGAGAGGAATGGAAGAAGCTTCTGAGAACGGCAAGGAATCGTCGCATTCTGCACATGCCAACGAAATGAAGGAATGGAATTATTACTTTCTGCTGGTTAGAGGTCATAAACTACCATAATCTGGTTTTTATGCATTTAAGTGCTATTACTTTCAACTGTTCGTACCCGGATGGTAACTGGATGACAGGTGTTTGATTACAAGTAAGGACAGCATCCAATGTCTTTACATGGCATCCAGATGAGCTCTGTGACCTACCCAGTCCAAAGAGGACTAAGGGCTCAGAATGCATGAGGCTCTGCTCGCACTCTACTTATGTAATTCCAGGCATGGAGTTTAGGAAAATAAAATTCTCATCTCAAGCTGAGGTCCACTAGCAACAAGATCAATGTCACGGCAGAGAGTCTGCTGGAATTCAAAGCAATGAACCATACACAGATGAGAACTGCACAGAAACTACTGTGAAACTGGCACAGCCCAGAAGGACACAGGCTTGTCAATACTAGTATATTACGATATGTGAAACAGAAACATGGACCTTGGGAAAACAGACAAGTGACAGTTATGAGCAAGATTCATTCATTCCCTTGGCATGTGCAGAACGCGACGATTCCTTGCTGTTCTCAGGAGCTTCTTCCATTCCTCTCTGTTATGTACTTTTTCCTGCCACCCTTCTCCACCAACTATTCTTCCAGCCTCTTGCACCTCATCTTGCCATCTATTTCTTGGTCTACCTCTCAATCTTCTTGTTCCCAAATTCATATATACCCTTTTGGGAATTCTATTTCCTTCCATTCTCTGTACATGCCCAAACCAACGTAATCTATTTAACCTTATTGTCTCTATTATAGTAGGTTTTTTAACTCTTGCATAAATTTCTTTATTGGTTAATATCCTCCAATTTTCTTTTTCATTGTCATATACTGGGCGTAAAATTCTTCTATACACTTTCCTTTCAAAAATGTTCAATTGTTTTCTACCTCTCTTTGTTAGTGTTCAACTTTCTGATGCATATGTTAATGTTTTGTCTATTATTGTGTTCTTTAGTCTTAATTTTAGTTTCTTTGATATTTCTTTATAAGCAAGATGATGACATTTATATACCCTATTAAGAAACAGAAAAGGAGATTATAAAGGAGGGTATTAGGCATGATATAATGCTACAAGCACTACCAGAAGTGGTGAAATTATGAACACAGCTTGAAAGCTTAAGGAGTAAAGATTGAATGCATGGAGAGAACAAGAAACAGACAATGCTGATAAGGGAATACAGGAAGACTGACAGAGATAAAAGACGCATACACAGTATCAAAAATGGAGTAGGTCTTGTCACAGCTCATCTGCCCTAATAAAATATCAATGAATTATGGGGAAAATAAATCGGTAGCTAGGAAACAAGTGTCCTCATTTTAAAATAAATTTAATCAAAGACGAAAGGACAACCATGAAACCCCGGCTTTGTAACACTAGATAGGATACGGACACTCAGGGTCTTTTGTTTCCATCCATTTGTGCATCAAAATATTATCAAAACTGTATAACAAATCAATCCCTGCCAATAACACAGGTGTCAAGATAAGAATGGTGGGGTTTCAAGAACTTATATTTGGAAAATGATGAAAAGAATCAAGAAATTAACATCACAAAATCATAGAGAAGGTCAAATCATTTATAATGTACTTTAGTACATTGCCATGTGTCCACTGTTGGTGGCTCTGCACATGTCCACAGGATATTCCACTTCCTGCCATTTATGCTGTAACATAACCCAAGATACCTGCTCAGTTGCTTCCTGAATTCCTTCTTTCAAATGGACCAGATTTCAAATATTTACCTTGCAAACCAAATCCTTTACAAATCCCCAAAAAAAGAAATCAAGAGGTGTCACAGTGAGGTTCCTAGGTGGCCATGGAACTGAATCTTCCCTGCCAATCCATCCCTCGGGAAACGTTTGCTTCATAAACAGTGTTTGTAACGATCATTTAAAACTAAACTGTAATATCTGCAGCTGTCTGTGAAGCTATTTGAGTGGAAGAATCTAGGGATACAACAGTTACTGTGATGCCTCTTGAGTATTTCCAAGAAAAAGCATCCCCAAACCCCACCACTCTCTTTTGAACACTGTAAAATAGGAATACCTGTTTGACTTCTGGAGCAGGGACATTCTCTGCTAGCATCTCTAATGCCCAGTTAACTATATCACCGCCTGTACGTCCACCATTGTAATCAGAAGCAGAGTTGGCATCCTTCTTTCCAGGAGGAAAGTATTTGATGGTTGGGTAACCTTGAACACCATACTGGCTGGATTTGACAGTATGGACAGTAGCATCCAGAGCACCAACTTTAACCTGTAACAAGTAACATATCATAAGCTCCTTGCAGTTCTGTGCTTTCATTAAAAACCTGTCCCATTTTATTTGTTCAAAATATGCCCATTAAACCCTTAAGTATGGATGCATTTAAATGACTAGTCGTGCTGTGGGGTGGTTTCCTGTCTCTGGGTATCTGAATGTCAGCTTTACGATGTTCAGTTTTATTTCCAACCAAAAGGATGACGAAGGAAGCTGCACAACAAGAACAAGATGTGCTGGTATGCAGCACGCTTGGACGAGATAAAAAATTCGCATAATATTTCAGTTTGGAAAAGAGGAGCCACTTGTTAGACCAAGGCACAGAAGGCAATACAAAATAAGAATGGATCTTAAAGAAATGCGATGTGAGGACACAGATTCATCTGGCTTAGGACCTGGGTATGGCATCAAGCCCTCACACATGGTAATCCAAATCCAGGTTTCATAAACAACAGATTTTTCAACCAGCCAAATGGTTTGAAGCCACAGTTCTGACACAGATGTACTGGAATATGCACTGAACTTCACTATATGCACCTGTCATATATGGCAGAGGCACCGCAATATGGTAGCTGTGTACGCTACAACTGAAGATGACAGCAACTGCCAAAACAAGCAGCACAGTTAAGTGCATAAAGTTGTATTACTATGCAACAAAACCTGACTTTGCTGCATAAAATACAAACTGATGCAGATGTAAGAGGTTTATTATGTTGGTTTTAATATTTGTTGTTTCTATAATATTCTTGATTGTTAGTCCTAATATTATTAGTATTTTGTTGGGGTGAGACGGCTTGCGTTTAGTTTCTTATTTGTTGGTAATTTATTATCAGAATGTAAGGTCTTATGGTGCTGGTATGTTGAGAGTCTTGTCAAATCGAATCGGTGATGTTGCCTTGTTGATGGTTATTGCTTGGATAATTAATTTTGGTAGTTGAAGTTTTATTTATTATTTGGAGCTTTTGTCAGGGTCTACTGAAATAGAATTAATTTCTTTTCTTGTTGTTTTGGCCGCTATGACTAAGAGTGCTCAAATTCCTTTTTCTTCTTGGTTACCTATGGCAATGGCTGCTCCTGCACCTACAGCTGAATGACTACTGCCTTCTCAAGGACTACGGTACCATTACTTCTCCTTACCTTCCCTTTAAGATCACTAGCTGCTTGGGCCCAATGAGGGGCTAAGTTCTTACAATGGCCACACCATGGTGCATAAAATTCCACCAACCACATGTCTTCTGAATTTAAGACCAATGAATCAAAGTTTGAATCTGTCAATTCTATCACATCCTTCGGATCACCCTGGAACACGAGAAAACAAACAGGTTCAACGTGAGGGTACTTAATTACATTGTGCAATTGTTGTTTACAATGTATTCAGGTGAAAAAATTCTGTAATAATGTGCACTTAATCAGTGTCAGCTATGCCACAAATGAATTCCTACATTCTCTCACTTTAACATATTATGTTACAGGTGTGCTGAACTGACAGCATAACATAATACACCTTTCCCACCTAACACTAACTTTTAGCTTACTGAGGTGGCTGTTTAAATTTTAGCATAAGATTTACAAAAAAGACTACATTATTTGAAGAGAAAAAGATAAAGTTATGATATAAATGGCATTTTGTGGGAAACAAAACAGAGATTACATAACATGTCTTAAAAATGCAGTCACTTTAAATTTCTGAAGTATGTAGCCACTCTTTGGAATGCAACTAGTGTGGTAATAAGAATTTAACAGACTGAGTACTAACTTCCCAAAGCAGCTCACCTTTTTCCCATCTGAACTCGAACCTCCACTCTTCTTACCAGACATCTGACCTGATACTTTGCTTTTCAAAGCATCAAAACCGGCATCCACCAGCCCCTGTGCTGTTCTTGGTCCATTATATTCATCAGGCTTATTCTTATTTGCACCAAAGATCTTAACAGTTGGGAAACCTTTCACACCATACTGTCCACCAAGGGACTTATGCTCATCAACATTTACAGCTCCCACTTTGATAACACCCTATAAAAAAAATAAAACTTTACAGATTCAGATTTAAAACAGGCGCAGTGTACAGAAACTGGAAGTTTGGTTAATTATCATTCTTAAGGTGATTCATCGCTGCTTTGTTTACAGTATAACATGAAATTCAAGTATACACAGTATACTGCCATGGATAAAGGAACGTGAAGCTATACCTACACCTCCCAAAATGCCTTCATGATACAGTGCTTAAACAGTCACAGAGAAAACTTTACCTTCTTACATGATGTGGATCAACAGATGTAACATACATACTCCATTAACTGTAGTATACAATATATTGGCGTGGTCCTACAACAGACCATGAAACTGCATTTTCATGAAAAAATGCCACGAAAACGAAACATAACACCGTTGGAATTGCATGCGTGCGTGTATGTGTGTAAAATCCACAAGTGTCGGGGGAGGGGGGAGGCTTCGACACAGCAAATCATTTAACACATATTTAACGTCTTGATAAACACATTTTACCTTCAGTGCTGTCGCGGCTTTCGAATATTCCGGCACGAACTGCTGACAGTGACCACACCAAGGTGCATAAAATTCTACTATCCAAACGGCATCGCTTTGTATGACTAGACGATCAAAATTAGCCGAATTTAAATCGACCACCTCAGAACTTGACGGATACAAGGCATAACAGCCGGACATAAAAACTGTCAGGACACCTGGAATACAATACGTAACATTAAAATAAGCAGAACACCCAACACAAGTTACAATAATATCCCAAAGCAGAACACAATTCTGTTGTAGGCAGTTAAAGCGGCATCCTTCATTCTGTGAAATTATAGACAGTACTCACCAAACAAGGCAATCATGACTGACAATGTATTGGTGAAGTGTATCTGCAGTTTATAAATAATACTTCACTACTGTCGCAAGCAAATACCACATTAAAACTTGCCACTTCTCTCGATATCCCTCTACTCTACCTACCACCTCGACCCCAACATCTCGGCTACCTCATGTCACACAATACAGCTAGTAATCCGTGACTGTTACTAAATTTCGTGGTAAAATTTCATTGGTTGGTGTAATGGGCTACTGTAAGAATGAGAAATGCAGCAGAACACGTTGCAAATTCAAAATGACCGGATCATGCATAGAAATACTTTTTCTTCCAGGCAGCGTACCGCATAGGGAAAACTAACCCTGAAAACTATTTATTTCCATATAACGCTTTATCCTGATCACGAATACTTCTGATTCCAATGAGCTCCAATCGTATCAGTATACCGGATCATTTTATACGATATAAATCTTGAAATAAATCAGTCACAAGTAACTAAATTTGATTAGCACATTTAATCTCCGTACTAAAATATTCTATTTCTAATTACAGCAAATTGTACAGATACCCGTAGCAAATGTTTCATAGAATTACATCACAACCCCTACGACGGAAATAGCCACGGATTACAACTACGATGTTGCTTTGTGTAGAAAATCCGTGACATCCTTGAATAGTGGTGGCAATACCTTACTCCGAAGCGATACAGCGATATTGTTGTATCTGACCATTTATGTCACCGCTTGCCCCGACCGTCTCGCATTGCAGTATGCAATACACCACTCGTCGCTATTCCGATCTGTCGTGATTTGGGGACCAACACATTTTACTGAAAGCACGCCCATGTAACATAATAGCCCGCTGGGCACATGCAATGCACTGCACAGCCGGTGACAACGTTCGTAAATAATACATATTTTTTAATTCTCTGCTATGAACATGAATAAAAACATGCAACATTCTCCTGTACGAAACGACTGTTTGGAAGACTTGAAATATCCACTAAGTATTTGATTCCTGAATGACACACTTGTTACCAAAAAGAGATGTAATATATGTCATTAAGATTACAAAGTGGTTAGGAAAAACACAAATGTTTTCTTTTGACAAAACGTGTATTTTTTTTTTGTTTTCCCACGATTTATAATTAAGAATACAAACAAGATTATTTATTTAATTAGATAATTATGAATAAATTATCCCCCCCTGGGAATGTACCCATGACCCACAACCCTTTTCTTTGGAGCAATATGGCCCTCAGCACTTTTCGAGTTGTGCAAGCCTAATTTCAATGTGTTGCAATTAGTATTTGGTGTTTATTCACCACATTTAAATGAATTATTGGAAATGTTTTCTTTCACTGTGCAAGCATGTCATACCCAGCAAACATGTTCATTGCACACTTAAGGTGTGTGTATTCAGTGAGCTGGTGACAGTCCTGAAGGTATATAAGAGGCAGCACAGTATACCTTAGTGCTAGATTAGGGGTGGGTGGTCAAGGCCACACTGTGGCCACTTTTGCATGAGAAGGACTCAGTGCACATTGTATAGGAAGCTGGCTGGACCTTAGGTGGTCTGGACAGGAATGAAAATTCTCGTCCCAACAGGGGTTCAAACTGTGGTATGCCCAGATGTAGCGAGTCTCTGTACTGACTACATTATCCTGGCTGCAAGTGATTACCAAGTGCCCAAGGGAAATTCACAGCTTACCATGAGGGTAGACATATCTTTTACTCAGTTTATTCACAAACAAGAGAAAATGTCTTGTTGAAAAATTTCAATAGCAATTACATTTCAGTATGCTTATTAAAAATGGTAATTACATTATGCTAGGAAAGATAGCAGCAAGCACTGATAGGCAGAAAGATTTTGTGTATAAATTCCTTACATATGTCTCTGCAGGCCCCTACTTGTAGCTCACTTCTTACCCCATTTGATGTATTTACAATATTTTCTCTTTCCATCTCCCACTTAAGTAAGTCCTACTTACATAAAGAAATAAGGTATTGCTTTGTTGTTTCTCAGTTTCCAGGTTGGAACATGTCTTTCTTTTGTGGTTTTTAAACAGATATGGCAGTTTACATTCAGCAAATAAAATACTTGCAGCAACTATAAAACACCAACGAACAAATAAGACATAACTATCATTACTCAGTGCATTAAAAGTTACAGCAATATGATTTAACATTTCATATTGTGATTCTTTCACCATACCGGAAATGAAATAAGAAACAAGGCCCGCAGGATAGCACAGCCAAACTAAGTGCCCACCTGCGGCAGCATAATTTTATGGACGGCACATTTCACAACCTTCTTTCATTTGGCATCGTTATAAGAAAATTTCTTTTCTTAGTATGATGACCATTAATCTAAACACATTTTGCAACGACATAAACAAACATGTTGTAATACTCATGACTCACACAACGGTCTTTGTAACAGTCTTTGAATTTCATGTTATTACCTAGATAAAATTTAATTGTTTATAACTAAAGGACGAGCAGAATTTCACCTTGCCAAGGGTGGTATTTGGGCATCTGCTGGCCCTGATAAGAATGAGATCCAATGTAAAAATAAACAACCCACTTGTATAAATTAAAAATGAATTAAGCAATAAATTACTTTTACGTTAATTAATAAAAAAAAAAACTTCATTAGTGTCAGAGATGGTTTACATTTGAACAGGGGCATGACACAGTGGGCAGCTTCGACGCACAGTCATGTCTTGTTCTGATGCACTGTGCTTACAGACCGTACACGTCCATGTGAGAGACATGTCCATGAGAGGGCGTCCGGTGGCAACGCAGATTGGGAATCGGTTGCCACAACTCGGGCACACGCCACACCTGAAGCATAAACAGGACATTTTCTTCATATTTCAATACTCTCACGTCCTCCAAATACCATTACTTCTTCCACTCATATCCCTTCAAAAAGAGAAACACAGAATAATTTAAACAGAAGGTACAGTACTCTACCACAATAGCTGAAAAAAGCATCAACAAACAAACATGCTGTCTTTCATTCAATACTGATCTCCAAATTAAAACTTAAATAACCCCACGAACCTAACAACTATTCACATAAATGGCGAGAATATACTCGTATCTCAAGTCATTGCTTCCTTGGATGATGGACCACTTTGGTTATCCACAATATGTCAAGACACAAGAGAAATCCAGTGTGCCATCAAAGAGTGGTAGCATCAGAAGCATTACTTTGCTAAATTTTGAAAGCTGAAACCCATAATAAACAGATGTGACCTACACAAATGTTTCATAGATGTGCCATGGATGTGCACCGCAACTTAGGTCGGTCATTTGGAATATATTTTGTAGATGCAGTAAGGGTACATGTTTGCTTATTCTTACTATTGTATTTCCATGGAATGATAAATCCAGAACTCTCAAGAAACAGACACATGTTTATTTGACATGTACCAGAGAATGTCTGCTTTACGGCTGCAAAACCTGGAGGCTTACTAAAAACCATTGTACATCAACTCCAAGTTCTGGTTAATAGACACATCCGCAGAAGACTAAATATATTCTGGTCAGTCCAGATATCAAATCAAGAACTGTGGATGAAAGCTAAGCAAAAGCCAATCGAATTAGAAATTTGGCAGAGGAAGTGGGGGTGGCTGCGACACACACTTCACTGACAACCAGGTGACAGCAAAAGCAGCTATAGAATGGAACCTTCAGGGAACCAGATCCCGAGGCAGACCCCAAACAACATGGTGCAGAACAATCTTTGAAGGGATAAGACATCAAGGCAAAACATGGAATGAAGTCACAGCACTTGCCAGAAACCGTGTCAGATGGCGAAACTTTGTGAGGGCCCTATGTTCCCTTGAGGAATGACGAAAAATTATTATTATTATTACCACTGAGAATGACCTTAGGAATAAGACTGTCAAGTTAAAATGCTAAGTTATGGATCTCCTTATACACATCCCTACAGAAATTTAAAAAATTAAAAAAGAAAACTATTTTTCTTAAACAGGTCTCTTGAAGTCACTGATTTCTAGGACAATATTTCTAACAACATCACATTTTTTAAAGTAGTTGCTCTTTTCTATAAACTTCAGTACTCTGAAGCTTTCAGTTAACAATTATCAGTTTTCTTAACCTTTTGGCATCAGAATTTTCTTTTTTAAATTTTAGCACACACTGTATATAAAATGTGAATAAAACAGGAACCAAATATGTTAGAATTATGAAACAAACTGCACTGTACTACACTCGCTCACTCAGTCGGGGAGTAGAAACCTAGTTTTCAGGGATTAATGTGGGAGACGGAGGGAACACTTGAATAATAATGTTAGGTGTTGCACGTTAACCTGTTGGTATGACAGGTGA
>Ga0123355_10019889_pt1 | contig 10699 bp, 8 predicted proteins | sample TergutEmb28metaG_3_FD_89872 | JGI IMG/M metagenome (GOLD analysis project Ga0123355, IMG submission 89872) | Embiratermes neotenicus P1 segment gut microbial communities from Petit-Saut dam, French Guiana - Emb289 P1 | ecosystem: Host-associated > Arthropoda: Insects > Digestive system > Gut ...
CGCAGGAAACGTTGCGCCTCACGCTGCGGAAAAAAGCGGCAAGGGCTTTGGGGGAGGCAGGGACAAACCGCCTTTTTCAAAACCGCGGAATGATTCTGCCCGCGAGTCAGATGGGACGATGTATAATCCTTTTGCGGATGCCTTCAAAAAAATGCAGGAGAAAAAGAAGTGATGTTCCCGCCCAGACACGGGAGCCGGTTGTAAAATTCCTTCAAAAGCCTTAAAATAATCCCACAAAACAATTTAAAGAAAGCAAGGAGATTCTTCACATGAAAATAAACGCAATCAGAAACGCATTGATAGCCGCCGCAGTGCTCGTGTTGGCGTTTGCCGCCGCTTGCGGCGATACGCCCGGCACGCCCAACGTGTTTGCCCCCGAGCCAGAGGTGATACCGATGGAGCCGGTTGCGCCCGGCTCATTCACGCTGGGGCAGAACCTTGGGACAGGCGGCGGCACTGATATAACCCAACTGACCCCCGTAACGTTGACGCAGGGCTTTTATATGAGCAGGTATCCGATAACGCGGGAGCAGTGGATTACGGTGATGGCAGGAAACCCCAACGACATTCCCGTCCCGCATCTCGATTGGAGCGATGCACCTGCCAACCAACAGGAAGATGATGCAGGGTTCGACATAGACCATCGCCCCGTAACGCACGTAAGCTGGTATGATGCGATAGTGTTCGCTAACCGGCTGAGCATCATGCGCGGCTTAACGCCTGCGTATGAGCTGCCGGACGACTGGCCGACTTACACGAGCTGGTCAAGCGACCCCGACACGTGGGGAGATGTTCCGACAATCAGCAATGTCCGATGGAACAACGTGCAGATAGCGGACAGCTCTGATGGCTACCGCCCGCCGACCGAGGCGCAGTGGGAATTCGCGGCGAAGGGCGGCAATACCGTGGGCGAGTTCACGTTTTCCGGCAACGACAATCATGCTTTAGTGGCGTGGACACTGGGGAACAGCGGCGGCAGCCCCCGGATGGTGGGGCTTCTGGATGCCAACGGGCTAGGCATATACGACATGAGCGGCAACGTCTGGGAATGGATGCAGAACTGGTGGGCTGGTGGGCTGCATCCCGCCGGCGGGCCTCAGTACGATCCCCCAGGCGCTGTCTCGGGGTCTCTCCGCGTGGTGCGCGGGGGGTGCTGGGATGCCGGCCCGAACAGCGCGCGTTCCGTGGTTCGCGGCGGGCTCGATCCGTCCTCCCGTTGGAATGAACACGGCTTTCGGTTGGCGCGCCCACAGTAGATTGCAACATTTTATAATATACAAAACCATTCTCATTAGTGTGAGGTTTGAAGATTTGACAGTTTGATGCCCTTTGAAGTATCCTTTCGATACAGGGTAATATGCAATGAAAAAACTTGTCGGCATTCCCGGATCCTCTGGAATTGTGATGGGGAAGGCGTTTCTGTATCTGGAAAAGGCGACCCCTGAAATTTCACGGCATGGCATCCGCGAGAATCAAATCGAGACCGAACTAGGGCGCCTGAAAACCGCCTGCGAAGAAGCCGCAGCCGACGTGCGGGCTTTGTGCGAGCGGGCAGCCGCAGAAATGGGCAAGGCGCAGGCGGATATTTTCGCCGCCCACCTTATGATGATCGAAGATGAGGATTTTCAGGATCAGATTGCCGCGAAGCTGCGGGAGAGCCGGGAAAACATTGAATGGGCGGTTTACGACACCGCCCGGCAGATGGCGGATAAAATGCTCATGTCGCCCAATCCGGCATTCAGGGAGCGGGCGACCGACATAACCGACGTCGCCAACCGCATTTTGGCGCGCCTCCTTTCCATCAGCAAATCTTCGTTGGCTGAACTTGACCGCGATGTGATTCTTGTCGCGCACGATCTTCTTCCTTCGCAAGTGCTCACCATGAACCGCCGGCACGTGAAGGGAATCGTTCTGGAGACCGGCGGGCTTACCTCCCACACCGCGATCCTCGCGCGGGCTTTCAATATCCCGGCAGCGCTGGGGCTGCCAAACGCCACAACGGAAATCGCGTCGGGCGACACGCTTATTCCTAACACCACGGCCGGGGAAGTCATCATCAACCCGAGCAGAAAAGAGCTGGACAAGCTTGAGCAGACAGAAGCCAAGTACAACAAAAGCCTGAAAGAAAGCCTGCGCCTGCGCAAGCTTCCCGCCGAAACCACGGACGGCCTTCGGGTCTCGCTCAAAGCCAACATCGAGATACCCGAAGAAGCCGAAACCGCGATCCGTTTCGGGGCTGAGGGTATCGGGCTTTACCGCTCGGAATTTCTTTTCCTTAACCCGGGCGAGGCCGCCGGGGAGGAACGTCAGCTTCAGACGTACAACAGCGTCCTTAGGGCGATGAAAAATCTGCCGGTAACCATACGCACCGTGGATATCGGCGGCGACAAGATCCTGCCGGAGTTTCAGGCCGCATCGGAGACAAACCCGCTTCTGGGCTGGCGGGCGATACGCTTTTCCCTGTCCATGCCCGATTTTTTCAAGACCCAGCTTCGGGCGATACTGCGCGCCAGCGTGAACGGCAATGCGAAGATCATGTTCCCCCTTGTTTCGGGGATCGAAGAGCTTGACGCGGCGCTGGAGCTATTGGAACAGGCGAAAGCCGAATGCCGCGCCAAAGGTCAGCCCTTCGCGGACGGCATCGAAACCGGCATAATGATCGAAGTCCCCTCCGCCGCGATGACCGCCGACATCTTGGCGCCCCGGTCGGGCTTTTTTTCCATAGGAACGAACGACCTTATCCAGTATTCGCTGGCAGTGGATCGCGGGAACGCGAAAGTCGGCTACCTGGCGCACCCCGCGCATCCCGCCATCCTGCGCTTGATAAAAGCCACGGTTGACGCCGCGCACAGCCGAGGCATCAAAGCCGCCATGTGCGGAGAGATGGCGGGCAACCCCGGCATGACCGCCCTGCTTTTAGGGCTTGGGCTGGACGAGCTCAGCATGGCGGCCTCGTCCATCCCTCTCGTTAAGCGCATCGTCCGCGCCGTCAGCGCGCGCGAGTGCCGCGCGCTTGCCAACGAGCTGCTGAAGGGCGTTTCCGTCATGGCGAATAACGCCCTTCTGAAAGCGTGGATGGCAGAAAAATTCCCCGATCCTTGATCCGCCGCCATCATTCCGTAAAGGAGCGCGCATTTGACTTTCAGCCTGCCTTTGAAGTATCCTCACTATCAAGTGAACGATATGATGAAGAAGGCTCCCAATGAATAAGTATCCCGTGGTCGCTTTGGCAGGCCGCCCCAACGTGGGGAAGTCTACGCTCTTTAACCGCCTCCTACGAAAACGGCGATCCATCACCGACCCCACCCCCGGCGTAACAAGGGATCCGATTGGCGTAGAGACAACGATTCTGGGAAAGGCGCTGCGGCTTGTGGATACCGGCGGCTTTAAGCTTGACCGCAATCGGGAGACCGCCGAAGGGGATCTGGAAAAGCTTGTCGTGGAGAAAACCCTTTCGATTCTGAAAGGGGCGCATATAATTGTCCTGCTTTTCGAAGCCGGGGAACTCACGCTAGAGGACGAGGAGTTTATCGCCCGTCTGCGGCCGTATGCTGCCAAGATTCTCGCCGTGGTGAACAAAACCGAGGGCGGCCGCCGGGAAGCCGAGGCGTGGAACCTGCTTTCATACGGCTTTGAAAACGTCCTGATGATTTCCGCCGAGCATGGCGACAATATCCGCGAGCTGGAAGAGGCCATTGTCCAGCGGCTTAACGCCCTGCCGCCCGCGGGGACTGATCAACCGGCGGGGGGCGAATTGCCCGACGCGATCGCCATACGCATCGCCGTTTTGGGCAAGCCAAACACCGGAAAGTCCACGCTTTCCAACCGGCTTACCTCCTCGTCCGCCTCGATTGTCAGCGACATTCCCGGCACGACAAGGGATGTGGTGGAGGGGAGCTTTACCTGGAAAAGCAAGAGTTTCCATATTCTGGACACCGCGGGCATTAGGCGCAAGTCGAAGGTGCATGAGAACATCGAGTATTACTCGGTGAACCGCGCGATAAATTCGATAGACGAGGCAGACATTGTTTTTCTGGTGATAGACGCGCAGGAAGGGCTTACGGATCAGGACAAAAAGATCGCATCCATAGCGCACGACAAGGGGCGCGGGATCATTCTGGTCTTGAACAAGTGGGACACCATGCCTGCGATTAAAAACACCTTCGAGGCTGTCCGCGACAGGATTCACTTTCTTTTTGGGCAGATGGAATACGCCCCCATCATCCCGTTAAGCGCGATGGACGGCAGCGGCATTGACCTGCTGCTCAACACGGCTCTGCGAATGCACAGCCAGCTTACCCGCCGGATTGAAACCCCCACCATGAACGAGGCGCTGGAGAAATGGCTTATCGAATATCCGCCGCCGGCAGGGAAACAAGGGCACTTCAAGATACGGTACGCTATACAAGCTACCGCCAATCCGGTGCGTTTTGTTTTTTTCGCCTCACGCCCGCAGGTGGTAGGCGAGACCTATATTGCGTATCTTCGCAACCGCGTGCGCCGCGATCTCGGCTTTTCGATTGTTCCCCTATCCATAGAGATTCGCGGATCTTCAAAGACTCCCGCGAAGACAAAAAGCAAACGGCGGTAACATGGCCTGTTACAGCATCGGCGACACGCAGCGCCTATTGCGGGTGAAAATCCACGTTATACGCTATTGGGGAAAGGAAATCCCCCTGATTCAGCCGGAAAAAGACGTTTACGGAAGACGTATGTACCGCGATCGGGATTTGCAGATTTTTTACCGGCTCAAGCATCTATTGTACGAACGCCGCTTCACTCTGGAGGGCGCGAGGGCTCAAATTTACCAAGAGCTTTCAGGGGAGGATCAGGACTTGCGCGGCTACATTTCGGCGCTTCGTTCGCAACTGCTCGGTCTCTTTTTCTTTGTCAGAGATGGTAAAAAAGACTCAGAAGAAAGGGAAAAATGTTGATCTCCCCTCTGTTAAACGAAACTCGCCGCACCCTTGACCGCCTGCCCGGCCTTATCGACAAAGTTTTTCCTTTACCCGGACGTTTTCGCGGCGCCTTGCCTCGTGATGTCGCTGAACTTTCAAGGCTGCTTACATCAGGCAGGGAAGATCGCGGCGCTTCCTATCTCGGCAAGCCCGCGTTGCTTTCGGCGTATCTCCGCTATTTTTTGCCGTGGAACATTTACCGCCTCTGCCGCCTTTTGCCTGCCCTGCCCCTCGATTTGAAAAGCGGCGACACCATCAACGATTTGGGAGCCGGCCCCCTTACCTTGGCGATTTCCCTCTGGATAAGCCGCCCCGATCTCCGCATATTTCCCCTGGAGTTCCGCTGCGTGGACAGAACGCCCGCCGTATTGGAAGCGGGGAAAAAAATCTTCGCTGCCCTCGCGTCCGAAACGTTGGGCGGCAGCGGCGATCCCTGCCCTTGGGTCATCAAGACCATCTCGGGGGAAATCAAAAGAAACGGCGGGCTTTCCGTAGAAATCAGAGGCAAACCCGCCGCCCTTACCGCAGCAGTAAACGTATACAACGAGCTGTTTTGGAGCTTTTCTCCGCTGGACACGGAAGGGCTCGTGGCCTTCGCCGCTCGATCTGCCCGCTTGTTATCGTCTCTTACGGATCCGTCCGGTTCCGTTCTGGTGATGGAACCCGGCATTCCCCGCTCTGGGCAGTTTATTTCCCTTCTCCGCGCAAGCCTGATAAACGAGGGTCGCAATCCCCTTTCGCCCTGCGTTCACTCACAGCCCTGCCCTTTGCCGGGGCACGGCTCCGCATCACGCAAAGCCAAGTGGTGTCATTTCGCTTTTGACACCGAAGACGTGCCGGATGCCTTGCGCAGGCTTTCCGCCGCCGCCGGTATTCCCAAGGAACGGGCGGTTTTAAGTTTTTTGCTGTCCGGCTCTGCGGGCATCAGCGCTTCGCAAAGACGCGGCAAACCTTCGGTTCGCGACGCAAAAAACGTGGAGGGTGGGACGGTAAAAATCAGGATTATTTCCGACGCGTTTCCGGCGAGGGACGGCTGGGGGCGTTACGGCTGTAGTGAGCGGGGACTGGTTCTCGTAAGCGGCGCAAGAAAGAGCATTGAATATTCGCCCTCCGGAGCGCTGGCAGAATTGCCCCTTGCCGCTAATTTGATAGACGAAAAGAGCGGCGCGTATATCGCAAAATTAGGAGAAATACGGCATTGACAAAAATAGCAATAGATTAATAATGTGTGGAATGTTTCGTAAAGAAAAATATACATTTATATTCGCAATACTTCTTCTTATACTTGGAGGGCTTATATATACTTTTTTTCGAAATGTAGATTTATTGTTTTTTTCATGGTTGCGGTCTTTACCAAATAATATTTTTCCTTTGCGGCAAGAAAATGTTGGGAATAATATCATTTTTACATATGCCATATACAATCTTCCACACGGGTTATGGGTATTATCTGGGTTGTTACTTCTAAAATTCTTTCTAAAAAATGAAAAAAGAATCTTGTTGTTTTACTCTGTAATATTTATTTTGATAGCTATTTTGAAAGAAATTGGTCAATTTTTTGGTATTATTAAAGGCAATTTTGACATTTTTGATCTAGTTACAATTGTATTATTTTCAAGTATCGGTTTTGCTTTAAACTTTAGGAGGGAAAAATATGAAAAAATTTAAAAAACATATAGCGGCAATTATTATTATCATTACAATGCAAGTTTTTTCGCTAGCTACATCACCTGCATATCATACAGAAGTAGCAATTCACAACAACACATCCCAGAATTTAAGATTTAGAGTTACTCGTTATGATCGACATGACATTGATAGTTACGTCGAAGAATTTTCATTATTAAGAGGAGATAGAAGAAGGCTAAATACAATTTTCACTGGAAGGACAAGAGGATTTCCTGAAGAATTTATTACAAGTATTATCATTTTGGGTGAAAACAATGAAAAAATTATAGAATACAAAATAAATAAATACAATATTTCAGAAATTTTTTTTGAATACTTAAGAGAAAGAAGAGGCTTTCTTGGCGGCACTATGTTTTTTCGGCTAAGGATTACAGATGAGATGTTAGAATTAATTCCAAAGGTGCCGTAGGAGTTGACTTTTTCGTGCGGTCGTATCATCATCTTAAAATGCAAACAACAACAAAGTTTTTCGGAACGGACATTGAGATAGCCCAGTCTGTGTACCCCAAACACGCGCTTCCCATCGGCGAAGTGGCGCAAAAAGCCGGTATTTCCGGCGATTATATTGAACATTATGGGCAATTCAAGGCGAAGGTAGAATACAGCTTTCTTTCAGAAAATCAAAACAAAAAAGACGGCAAGCTTATTCTGGTAACGGCGATTAACCCGACTCCGGCGGGAGAGGGCAAGACCACCACTACAGTTGGTCTTGCCGATGCGCTTTGCAAAATCGGCAAAAAGGCGATTGTCGCCCTGCGGGAGCCTTCGCTGGGGCCGGTATTCGGCGTGAAGGGCGGCGCTGCCGGCGGCGGCTGGGCACAGGTAATCCCAATGGAGGACATCAACCTGCATTTCACCGGCGATTTCCACGCCATAGGTGTTGCGAATAACCTTCTTGCCGCAATGATAGACAATCATATTCATCAGGGCAACAAGCTTAACATCGATTCCCGCAGAATCACATGGCGGCGCTGCATCGATATGAACGACCGCCAGCTTCGATCTGTTGTTGATGGTCTTGGCGGAAAGGCAAACGGCTCTCCCCGCGAAGACGGGTTTGACATAACGGCGGCTTCAGAAATAATGGCGATCCTTTGTCTTTCCGCAAGCCTTGATGATTTGAAGGAGCGTCTTGGAAAGATTATCGTGGGTTATGCGCATGACGATCAGCCTGTTACCGCCGCGCAGCTTAATGCCGCAGGCGCTATGGTGGCTCTTCTTAAAGACGCGCTCAAGCCGAATTTGGCGCAAACCCTTGAAGGCACGCCGGCATTCATACACGGCGGGCCTTTTGCGAACATCGCCCACGGGTGCAATTCGCTTATGGCGACGCGGATTGCGCTTAAATGCGCGGATTACGTTGTTACCGAAGCGGGTTTTGGGGCAGATTTGGGAGCGGAGAAATTTCTGGACATAAAGTGCCGGTTTTCCGGCATTAAGCCTAACGCGGTTGTGGTTGTCGCTACGGTTCGCGCGCTTAAGTCTCACGGCGGCGTTGCAAAAGCTGAACTGGATAAAGAAAACTTGCCAGCCCTCCAGGCCGGCCTGCCCAATTTACTGCGGCATATCGAAAATATCACAAAAGTTTTTAAGCTTCCGGCTCTGGTGGCGATTAACGCTTTTCCCAACGACACAAAAGCAGAGCTTGCGCTGGTTGAAGAAAAATGCAGGGAGCTCGGGGTTAATGTCGCACTGTCTGAAGTTTGGGCAAAAGGCGGCGAAGGCGGATCCAGGCTTGCCGAGGAGGCAGTCCGTCTTTGCGATGAGCCCAACAATTTTGAATTTTCCTACGATACTGACCTTTCTATTAAGGAAAAAATTGAGGCTATCGCAAAAAAATTATATAGGGCAGACGGCGTAGAAATTTTACCCGCCGCCCGCAAACAGATTGCGCAGCTTGAAAAGCTTCAATTGGATAAATTTCCGATTTGCATGGCAAAAACCCAGTACAGTTTTTCGGATAATCCATCGTTGTTGGGCGCCCCCGCCGGGTGGACGCTTACTGTCAGAAACGTCAAGATTTCGGCTGGCGCGGGATTTATTGTCGTTTTAACAGGCGAGATCATGACGATGCCTGGCTTGCCCGAGGTTCCTTCCGCCGAGAAAATCAACGTGGACAGTGCAGGGAGAATTTCGGGGCTTTTTTAACAGCTATTTTTAACAGCTAACAGGTCAAAGCTGTTTTATTGGGCAGCCCAAGGTGATTTTGTTTTTCCAGAGAGGGTTTTTCAGTTTTTTCAACGCTCCCGTTTTTATGAGGTAGTGTATCGCTTCGCTGGCATCTTCTTCGGAACAGCGGATATTCTGCGCTCTTGCCAAAATACGCGCGGCTTCGTTGGCTGTATGGGAACGTTTGTTCCGGCGAAAAAATTCGCGCAAGCTGTGTTCTTCCCGCAATCCGTCGGACGCTTCTTTTTCGCACACATCGCAGCACTTCGTTTCAGGGCTGTCTGTTTCGCCTTCGTAATCAAGAAGATGCAACAACGCTTCCCTTCTGCAATGTCCCGCATCACGCGCATACGCAAAAAGCCTTACAAGCCGCCGTTTGTCCCCTTCGGTTTTTGCCCGCAGTAAAGCCCTTTCGTCTTCCGGTCCCCAGAGCAATACGGCGACAGAAGGAAGCCCGTCCCTGCCAGCCCGTCCTGATTCTTGCAGATAAGCTTCCACGGAAGGGGGGCAGTCCCGATGTATCACGGTGCGGATGTCCGGCTTATCAATCCCCAAGCCATACGCGCAAGTTGCGACTAACACCGCCTCGCTGTTATGCAGAAACCAGCTTTCGGTTTCCTTTTTTTCTTCTCTATTTAACCCGGCATGATAAAACCTGATTTCCCGCCGCCAGCGCAGGTTCCTGTCTGTCATTTCATTCCTGAGATAGCGCGCGAGATTCTCCGTTTCCGGGCGGGAAGAACAAAAGACAATGGCGGGGCGCTGGTTTGCCAAAATAATATCCCGCACCGCCAAATTTCTTAACAGGCAGCCTTTAGCGGCGTATGAAATATTTTTGCGATCAGGGTTCCCGACAATTCTTTGCGATCCCATGCCGGCAAAAATGTAATGGTCAATTTTTTCCAGAACCGAAGAACCGGCAGTGGCGGTAAAGGCAGTTATCATAGGAGCGCCGGAAGCCTCTATTATTTTGCCAATCTCAAGATAGGATGGCCTGAATGTCTCGCCCCATTCGCTTACGCAATGAGCCTCGTCAATGACGATGTGGGCTAGCTTCATCTCTTTTAAGCGGGACAATAATGGCGGGGTAAGAAGCACTTCAGGGTTGGCGATGACAAATCTGCTTTCCCCTGAACGCAGTTTTTCCCAAATCGCTTCCCGTTCTTCTTTATTCTGCCCCCCGCGGAATGTAACTGGAGCGAATCCCCGCTCGGTAAGGCGGCGCTCCTGATCCGCCATCAAGCCAAGGAGGGGATAGATGACCAAGGTAGTTCCCTGCATGATCATAGCGGGAAGCTGGAAACACAGGGATTTTCCCGCTCCGGTGGGAAGTATGACAATCTGCCGCCCGCCGCTCTCCCTGTCGGAAAGCACCCTGTCTTTATCTCTCTGGGCGCTTTCCTTGCCGAGTTCTGAATCGAACCCGCTCTCCGGCTCGCCAGTTTCCCCCGGCCAGCAAACCTTTATCCCCGCCGCTTGAGCAGCTTCCAGTATGTTCGCCGCGACCAGCCGTTGATACGGAAAAAGGTAAGAAAGCCCGAACAGATCCTTTGCCGCGCGGCTCAGCGGATCGGGCGCATCTATTATATCCATATTGGCAATATACGAAAAAAAGCGATACGAGGCCACGGTTTTTGTTCGTGGAGTTCGTATTGTTCGTTCGTTTATCGGGAAAATGACTTTTCTGATAAATAAAATTGATCCAGCCTATTGTCTATATCTTCCTTCATCGCGGCTCGCAGCTTCAGAAGTCGGTTGTGCAGAAAGGTTTCCTGCGCGCTTTCATTAGCCGCGTCATCCGGCGGGATAAAAAGCTGAAAAATATCAACGTTAAGGGCTTTCGCGAGGCTTTCCAGTGTTTTATCGCTCACCCACGTGCGGCA
>Ga0123355_10019890_pt1 | contig 10699 bp, 8 predicted proteins | sample TergutEmb28metaG_3_FD_89872 | JGI IMG/M metagenome (GOLD analysis project Ga0123355, IMG submission 89872) | Embiratermes neotenicus P1 segment gut microbial communities from Petit-Saut dam, French Guiana - Emb289 P1 | ecosystem: Host-associated > Arthropoda: Insects > Digestive system > Gut ...
AGGTGTTGGGGGTGGGGGGGGGGGGGGGGTTGGTAAGAACGCGGGGGGGGGGGGGGTGGGGGGGGGGGGGAGGGAAGAGAGGGGGGGGGGGGAGGGGGGGGGGGGGGGAGAGTGAAGAGGCGGCAATAAACAACATATTGTGAAAAGTAATATCCTTTCTGCGATTTGAGGTTCTCAAGATGGCAACTATACAGATTACTGTCTTCTGGGATGTTATATCACACACTTTTATATCCTGAAGACAGATGCAGTAAATTCTTATGATTCAATTATATCTGGCTACCAAACTACACAATATAAAATCACACCTCAAAAGAAAGTAGTCTTCAACAGGATCCTCATTCATGCGGCTGATGGTGTTGGTTAAATGATACAACAAAAAAATGAGAATTGTCAAGTCAAGGTAGCATACAGCATTAGATAACATCATGTGCTGAATCAGTAAACAACATGCCAGCAACTACAAAAGCGTGCTGATATTCATTCATTACATCCACTAACATGGGAGAGTGTACTTGGTATAGCGACTTGGTTATGGGCTGAACACTCATTCCTGCAAGGGACAGGAGATTTCTCACTTCTCAAAAACACCCAGACTGGCTTTAGGCCTCACTCAGCTTTCTATTCAGTGGGTACTATGGGCTCTTTCTCTGGGGGAGGGGAGGGGGCTTTAGAGCAGCTGGGGCACGGAGTTGAACACTCACTCCCATCCAATGCTGTGGGTAAAAATGAGTGCAGCTACAATGCCACTTCACCCTATGGCTTCAAGTTGTGAACAGGGACAACTTTTCACCTTTTTCTCATTAACATAACAAGAAGGAATGTGTGTTATAATTAAGTACTTAAGCAAACTTTTGGAAGTCATGAAGTAATACACACTTGTTAAAGTTATTAAATTTAAAACAATTACCTCCGTAAATGCTGTAATTTATAATGCACACAACAAAATACTGAATCTCATTACAGTATGAAGCAAGGGCACTTATTGACCCTAATGAAAAATAACGTTCTTTCCTCACCAGAGTTGATTTTGAGAATGCGAATTTCAGTCATAACATACAATAAAGTGTGGGCAGTAGAGGGGAGGGTAGAATTAGGAGGAAAAAATTGGCAACTTTCATCGACATTTCACAAGATCAGCATTTAGCGACAACTCATAATTATTTCATACCCTTACAGCAGACTGCAGTACACAGAAACTGTGCATTACTACTTGATATTCATACAAGAATACTGTAGCATACCTGAAGTTGAGATTGGTGGATAATCGGGTGGGGGTTTGATCCAAGAGCCATCTGCCCGTTTCATGTGGCGCCGATCAGATGCAAAGTGCTGCAGGAATACTGATGCTGGTATCACTCGAAAATACCTACATATCACAAAACAAGGAACATGTATAAGTAGCAATGTTATGATTGGACATAATTTTAAAGAGGAAATAAACACAGAATGTAAATGAGGAAAAAATTATAATTGAAAATAAAAACTATCCAACATTGAAAATCAGATTATATATATTAAAAATTTTATGCCATTCAAAATATATTTCTCTTTAATTAGAGAACACCTTGCTCTCATCAGAGCTGTTGGAAAACTCTAAATTCTGATTTGGCTAGGTAGAATCCTGGTTTCATGCTTCAAAATTCATATAAAATTGGAAGTTTTCTGCCTTTTCACTGTGTGCACCCCCTCCCCTAGTACTTCTCGGCTGCATCCCAGTGTTCATGAGTAGTTTGTGTTAATGAAATTCTTTAACAATGAGACATACATTTGTCACAAAGATATAAACATTGAGTCTTCAACCAGCTGCCCACAGGCTACCATGGTGTTGTATGAAGCCCATGGCCACATTTGTAAACTGCGTGTATCCTATAAAAATTTCACAATAATTTAGGCACTTAGGACACACCACTCATTGTTATTTTTCCACATGTGGCTCACAAACCGGCCCTTTTCCATACAAAGTTGGAGAGTGAGGAAATAAATGTTTAGCAGCAGTGATCCTTTCACACATTCAAACTCCCTTTTCTAATATGAATTCAGGTAAAGTAGCAAGGTAAGTGTCAATGGTTTGTTTCATTTCATATGACCCTTAACCTATAACACCAGTATAATGTACCACTGAGGCATGTTCTTGCAAACACTATTGCAGTAGAAAAGCAATAAGTATTACATATTCTGAGAATGTGTTTGTAGCCTTAGGTATCAAGCATGCAATGTGCATGTGCCATATTGTCAACTGTGGACTGCCCAGCTCAACAATATTTTTCCATGTTATCTCATAAAAGGCACAAGTTTTGAAAAAAGTTATTGAACATAAAATGTGTGTTTTGACTCTTTCTACAACTTCTGTCTGCAACTTTTTTCATTCTAAGAGGAATTACGTGACACATGATCAAAAATATATATCGGTCTCCATGTAAAGTACCCGTTATTCTTCTCAGATTTTAATGAACCTGAACTTTCACGACAGGTTTTCGAAAAATACTCAAATACCGAATTTCGTAAAAGTCCATCCAGTGCGAGCTGGGCATGCGGACAGACAATGGACAGACAGACATGACACAGCTAATAGTTGCTTTTCGCAATTTTGTGAATGTGCCAAAAAAACTGCTTAAATCCTGATTTCTCAGAATTCTCAGACAATTAAAACAATACACACATGATGGAGAATGCAGAAGTGAATCTGAGAATATTTTTTGAAATGGAATCATATGTGGATCAAAACGAATAAATAAAATAAAGTATGTCACAACATGAATATGTGAAGCAGTTCAACAGTAATATTCTGGATGGTGCATTCAGATTATGCAGTCTCCTTGCTACAGAATCCAGAACAATCTATATCATCATAGTACACACTGTTTTGTCAGTCTGTGTTATAAACAAAGACTGTGTGAATGTGTGTGTGTGTGTGTGTGTATGCAGATAATGGAACAAATTGTTTTTACTGAGACATGGACATGTAAACATTGTTCATTTATTTGCACAATAACTCAGAACACTTCCAAACACTGAATGTTATGACAACAATGGTACTAAACTTACCTTTTACAAGTGTTTAATTGTAGCATCCCTCCCAATGAAGAATGACATTCGAGGCACAAAGACATTTTTAATTTACCCCAGCACATTTCACATAAAATTGACAGAAGAGCAAATAATTGACACACACACCAACTTCAGATACTTCTGAAGTTGGATTACAGCTGTGAACATTTCTGTCTGGGCATGCTTTGCCTCTTTTGTATCACTTGAATGATTAAAAACATACTTTCATATACCATTAGCTGAATTTGTTGAAATAATGACGAAACACAGATAAATACGGTATTAACAGGATTCGTATCCATGCATTAATGAGCAACGTAATAGATAATACCAAGAAATACACAACTATTAAAATATACACTTTCACACAATATCCACTTATACCTCAAAATGTTTCAATCTTCTCAGATCATCTTCAGGGAGTCTAACGTCAAATAAGCATACATAAAACACAGAAGAATTATCACACAGATTAAAATTGTAGTCCTTAAAAATTGTGGATATCATAAAATTTCTAGCAGATGTGCTGAATTGGTTTATATAATGTGAATACCATAATGTGTTAAAATAACAGATATTTATACCAAGAGACCAGGAATGGTATGTTTTGATAGTTAGCTATCAAAACATACACAAATTTCATGATATCCACAATTTTTAAGGACTGAAATTTTAATTTATTTGACAATTCATCTGTGTTTTATATATGCTTGTTTGACCTAAGACTCCCTGAGGATGATCTAAAGATGAAAACATTATGGAATATTAGTGGACTGTATGTGAAAGAGTATATTTTAATAAATTTTATGTTTTGTTGACTGTGCATCTTGATATATTCATTTAAAGAAAAACCAACTTGATACACAATTTATCTTCAGTACATTTCATCAAACACCTCCACATGTTTCCGGCATATCTAAACACCATCATCAGGAGGTACACCATATGGATACAACAATTCCATTTCAAAAAATATTCTCAGATTCACTTCTGCATTCTCTGTCATATGTGTATTGTTTTAATTGTCTAAGAATCCTGAGAAATCAGTTATCTAAAAAGAACAATAAGTACCAGTTGTTGTATCCATATGATGTACCTCCTGATGATGGGCATTAATACGCCTGAAACATGTAGAGGTGTTTGATAAAATATACTGAAGATAAATTGTGCACCAAGTTGGTTTTCTTTAAATGAATATATTTTAATACTTGTGCATTTGTTGATATTATCTACTAAAAATACAGCTGTTTATCATGCACTCAGTTATTAATATCAATGCTATACTTGCAACACCAACCTGAAGAAATCTGGCTTCAGGATCTGGTCAGTGCGAAATGTTTCAGTGACATATTTGTGGAAATATGTTGGGAATGGTAGTTCTGAGTCCAAATCATACACAAGACATCGGTCATCAGGGTTGTACAAGAACAGCACATGGTAGTCCTATAATCAATTCCATTTCTACACGTTAGGTATGTATTTATAGTACTCTCTTATTCATATGCAGTGCAACTATTTATATCAAAATTTCATTATACACTAAGTAAACTCATCTATAATGTCGTTTGTACTACAATGCATACTTATTGAAGTAAAGTATTTTTGAGCTGCACAGGCCTGGGCTTTAGCATGTGGTGTGGACTGACGCACGAGAGGGTCCAGTACCAGGCTCTTACGAATGCAGAAATAAATGAGATCTAAGCACTTTTGGGATATTATGCTGTGTATGATGGTAATGCAAGGAATCTTCAAGGGTCAAGAAATCAAGATATCGTGACCCTTGAAGATGGAGACCAATAGTACCGAAACATCAGTAAGGAATTACCACCATATGCAGCATAATATCCCAGAAGACAGCAATCTCATCTACTTTGTGGCCGAAGCCTGAAATCATGCGCTGTAATAAATCTTAGAGTGCCATAACAGGACTGTATGACAGGCTCAATTCAAATCAGCATTTAATTTAAATAACTAAAACTACAGTGTCATCTTGAAACAATTCCTCCATTTTTATTCTTTTTGCCACGGATTTAAATCGGTAAATAAGCTCATATATATATATATATTTTGGTTACATTCATGGGTACGTTACATAACAATTTTTTACATGTCTCCAATGACAACATAAACTGTGTTTGGTACACAACAGACATTTGCAAGTGTATGTGCCAGATGAAACAAGGGAGGACAGTAACTCGTTCTGTCAGACCCCTGGGTATATGATGCCTTCTTCTTGCTTACATCACATTGTTCCAGTAGCATGTAACTTGTAGGGTTTTACATGCTCACTTCACTGGACATGATAAAAGCTATGACTGGCAGTAGATTGTGTGTCAGACGGTCATGGCCCTATCTGTCTAGGCAAAAAGCAGAGTTCCAGCCTATACAGTAACTTCCCCACAGTAATGGCAAGAGGTGATGAAAAACGATTCCCCAGAACTTGAAAGTCATGACAAGGATGTGGGAAAAACATCTGAGACAACTGGAGGAAGTGAAAAACGGTGACTGAAAGTTTTTTTCAGAATCTGGTGGTGATGTAAATGGGTCAAGTAAGTGTTTTTCTTTGCAGATTTAAACAATTTGTGATACACTGTGCCAGCAAACCATACAGGACCTTGGATTATTCATTCCTGTATCATACGAGCAGCTTTCCTCCTCCATATACAGGGACAATTGGGAGTATACTGTAGCTTAATGGAAAATACATATACTTTGTATACCTGCAGAAACAAACTTACCTTGACAATCATTGTAATTATATGGTGCAATGTATTGGTTATATTTAATTCTGTTTATAGTTCTTGGACTACTCTTTGATGACTCTTTAGAAAAGGAATTTTATGATGTTTCTCACCCAAATTACCAGTTTTTCCTCTTCCTTGCCAGCTTTCTGCCTCCAAAGAGGTACTGTGCGACAGTCATTGGACACAAATACAATGTGACATTGCTGCAGCTCAGACTGATGGCATGTATTTACATCACAGCAGAGTTTCCACACATTTTCTTCACTGTAAGGCGAACAGAAAGAAAAATCACTGGACATTCAAATGTATTCCCAGCTTAATATCTCTCACAGTACTGCATTTATACATGAAAAAGTATCTTGTTTAGTACGTCCCCTGTTTTGCCATTTAACTCTTTTTTCTGAGATCTATAAGCAAAGCAATGGACAAAGATACACTGAAAACAATAACTAATACATTCAGTAGGAAGGATTCAAACTGTGACCATATAGGATAAATCTATCATATCACTGAGATCTGATGAACAAAACCAGTAGAAATACATATAGGATAACAAAATAAATGAAACGATCAGTAAGGCATGTCACAACAGGCTTGGCATTAGTAATTATAATAGATGCAGACTACTAAGCATCAAATATCTTACATACTTGGACTGAGAAGTACAAAAGCACAGCACACAATGAGGTAAAGAATATGTCTAACTAGCTAAAAACATATGACTATTTAAATGCACACCACAACCATAATCGTCATCAATGCCGTTGTTGCTGTCATCATCACTGTCATAACTGCCTTCCTCTTCACGTACTTGTGCTATATCTGGATATTTGTATACTGATGCATTCAAGTGCTGGTTTAATAACTGGTCCTGCAATGCTAAGCCTACATATCAATAACTTGAACTCAAGGAACATGACCCATCAATATATTCAGTAACCAGTTCTCTCTCTTAACCACTTTTACTTTAACATACATAGCATTATTCATGCTGTCTGCTACTTATGTGATGAGTTTTTATTATCTCTTTTCTATGTGTTTATGTTCGTGATTTACTTTTTAGTGAGGATATCCCAGTATGTATTCCACTCTTCTCGATATTACAGAATACGGCACGGGGTCATGTATGTAGGAGGACTTCAACTTGCTCAAGTATGCCGCGATATTATACCGCTGATGTATGAATTTCGATATTTGTTTCAATCCATAATGGATTATGTCCCTGTTGGGTTCTGTCTGTAACCAGTTACAAGAATGGTTTGTTACAAGTTATATGACAGAGCCATCATCAATGAAGACTGTAAGAAAACTTGTGTATTGTACATTCAAGGAGTAGTTTACTTGTAACAAACTTTAATTCAAACATACTATCATTTTGATACACTTTATTTTACAATAAGCAAAAACTATGTTATACTTGGTTTTTTAATAATAAGTATAACATGCTGCATGGAAGGAACAACATCAAAATAACCTTTAGTAAGCTTCAATGGTGGTGGTGATAGTAGTAGTAGTAGTAGTAGTAGAAGTAGTAGTAGTAGTAGTAGTATTAGCAGCAACAGTAGCAGCAGCAGTGGTAGTATGGGTTTAGGTGCTTACTATTTTGGCAGCGAACAGAAAACTCATCTCTACTTACAATCAACAGAATATTATCAAGGATTTTGAATATAAATTGCTCAATCGACTGATCAATCAATCACTTGTGCAAATATATTCTTGCACAATATGTTATATGCACATATCTGTACTACACTAGATTCATAAAAGGGTGGCTGCTGAAATGGGCACACAGAATACAGATATGCCTTTAATTATTGACTGTTCTACTAGCATTAATGAATGATGCATAACAATGCATGCAGTTTAATAACTTGGTTGTAGGCATTTATTCTATACATATGTTAAAACTGCCAAAATGACAGATTTCTGGGTTTTGACACCGTGTAAGATTATGGATAATACTGACGTTTCGGATGAACATGTTGCCTCCATTTTTTGGGTGATGCAATTACGTCCCGGTCTACCTAGACACAATTCTGTCACCAGCTTGTAGGACGCACATACTTCCGAAACATCGGTATCAGTCCACAATTATATGGTCTCATATGGTATCATCTGATCAGTACTGGTCGTGAAAGCCTGCAAAACTGTTATACCAGCATACCCAGCTACGCCCTGTGGTTGACCTGACTCAAAATGGTGTCATAATAAGAACAAAATATTAATACTGGGCTTGCGTGTACTCACATATCAACAAACTGCTGCAACACATGTATGTGTGCGTGCACATATATTGATCCCACTGCAGGGGAAGGTTGAATGCAACAAGTGCGTATCTCTCTGGCTCGCGCAGACTGCGTACAGAGGTCAACAACCTATCAAATGGTCACGGTGCCCCATAAGCATTAAAATATACATATAAAGACTTACCAATAACAAGGTGTATATTTGCAGTCTGTTCTTTGAGGAAAAAGATTTAGAAGGGGTTTCTTCGTGGAGTTCGCAATGATTCCGGTATCTTGTCTTTGAAGTTTACCAGATTGTGACACTGATGCCATATTTAAACGGGTACGGTTGCATACGCTTTATTTTAAAAGGTTGAGTCTTCTATCTGTACCCACGTAGCAAACATTTTCGAAGTCACTCTCAACACAACAGGCAAGCATTTACTCCCATAAAACACAACACTCTCCACACAGCAGACATTTTGAAATAAACACAAGGTGCTTTCAGTGCAGTGCAGCAGGGCTATCGCACATTTCACACCGCACGCAAACTGCGCACAGAACATCTGTACTCATGAAACATTAATTGCAGATATTTCCAAAGTCAATTTGCAAAAGCATAAAAAATTTGCGATAAGTTGGAATATTTACTTTCAACGAGAATGCCATTGGTGTACTTATCTTGAACATGCAAAACCTCACACTTCGCACATCTCATGCGAAATGGAAAGTAGTCGAAGAGCGGGAAAGGTTCAAACACGGATCAACCTAAACGAACAACTGTACCAGACCCAAGAACACCTAAGCACAAGCACGTTTACACTGAATTATTGCATGGTTATATGGAAGCCTAAAGTTCAAGTGCCAAAGTATTGCTGGGTATTACGGTATGATGTTTATATCTTTATTCTGAATTACTTGTCCATGTACAGGTTCAATTTACTTTGTTCTCACTTTCAGTGATATTCATTTTTCATTTATGTGCATTAATAAATTTTAGCTCAATTCCAGTGTCGTAGGGAACTGTTTGTTTCATTGCTTATACATTGTATTACTGAGAAGGAAGGCAACCATATCCTGAGCAATAAATAACATCATTAATAGCCACTTATTTTAAGCTCAATAATTAACCTGTCAGTTTTCTTAAAGATACTGGTGACAAAAAAGTTGGCATGTCACAAAATATACATCTGAAAAATTCTGCAGCTTATATTTGACATATGTCACAACTTGAGGTCCATTTAGTGATATACAGGTGAGATGTACTGTTTCTTTGCAATGACATACTTGTACTGTTTTCAGTTCTGTAGTCTACGAACTTGTACTCATTGAACTGCATCATGTACCAATTACTTTGCAACTTCTAAATTTATGAAGCTCTTAAACAATGATGGGACAAAACTGAGAATTTTATTTTATCAATAATATTATTGTAAAGTTATGCAATATATGAAGACCATGAAGGGATAACTTCTGGAGTAAGACATCATTTAGTGTGTTAGGTATGTATCGACATTTCAAGGGAAAATATTGGCTCTGTCAGGGTGCTTGAATATTCGTCTATTAGGCTACACAGTGTCACATCATAGAAAAGAGAAGTCTTTATTGTGAAGTAAAAGTGAAGCAAACCCGTTACAGTCCTGGACAAGACCTTATGGTTCCAGGAGGATGAGACTCCCATATTTGCAGGAAATTGGCACATGGAGGTGGCAAGGTTGTCAGCCCTACACACAGGCCACCTTTTCTCCCCAAGAAATATTCCTGGTACTCATTTCTATTAGAGGCCAAGTCAACCCCAGGGCCATAGTATGGATGAAAGTATTAAGTCAAAGAAAAATTCCGTGATCCCATCGGAAATCAAACCCACAAAATTCTGGCACGTAGCGCAATACTTCACCTATACCACTGTGTCCCCTTTCAGTGTGAAGTCCAGCTTCTTATTATATGGAGATAGCTGATACAGCATTTGGCTTGAGATGTAACTAACTCTTAGACCAGACTCCTTCCTGAGAAGCTAACAGATCCATAGCTAGTTGATAAATTACCTGAATTTTATACAAACTGGAAGTTTATTACTGTGTTCACAACAGCCTGCTACTTGCTCCTGTCCTGAGCCTTATAAATCCAGTCCATGTCCTTCTGTCCCTTTTCTTTAAGATCATTTTAATACTGTAATCTAATTCATGCCAAGGTCTTCCATTTTCCTCCATGTTTTCAAACGTAAATTGCATGTGCATTTCTTTTCTCTTCCATGCATGCCATATGCCCCACTCATCTTACCCTCCTTGATTTAATCACCCTAGTCATATGTGGTCTAGGGGTAGCGTGCTGGCCTTTAGTACCCAAGGCTGCGGGTTCAAACCCGGCCGAAGCCGTCGGATTTTTAGGGCAAAAAAAATCTTCAGCACGACTTCCTTCAGAGGGGAAGTAAAGCCGTCGGTTCCATGTCAAAGATTTGCGGCATGTAAAAGATCCCTAAATTTACGTGGAAGTCAGAATTTAGGCAAAATTACTACCGGACATCTTTCTTGCCCACAGTTCCACCTTTCGCTGCTAGGATCTCTCACATCATTGCGGACGGAGGCACCTGGCGGCTAAAGTGGGAACGTCTAAAGGCGGGGGAAAGCAATGGCAAACTACCCCCAAGAACTTGCCCAGGATGCAGTGTGCCAGAGCCAT
>Ga0123355_10019892_pt1 | contig 10698 bp, 6 predicted proteins | sample TergutEmb28metaG_3_FD_89872 | JGI IMG/M metagenome (GOLD analysis project Ga0123355, IMG submission 89872) | Embiratermes neotenicus P1 segment gut microbial communities from Petit-Saut dam, French Guiana - Emb289 P1 | ecosystem: Host-associated > Arthropoda: Insects > Digestive system > Gut ...
ACAGAGCGGCAGCCTGTGTTGCGGCCGGCGGTGACATTTTCGAAAACCAGCTTTAAGCACAGATCAATTCAAATTAAAGGTAATTTCACGAAGTTAACTTTACATTTATACTTTAAATGTATCCTGTATTATGCTGGTGTATTATTTTCTTCCGTTCATTGTCAATAATCATTACATTCTATTCCAAGTTTCAAGCGGTCATAACTCCGTAACCGTTAAAAATCGGACCCATGTTCGTATGAACTTTTTTGCTTAGAATCACGCATACTATCATATCCCAATGTAGTGCAGATTCCTCCCGAATCACCCTGTATATAAAAGGTAAAGTGATCCCGTTACAGGCCCGGTGTGGCCCAGAGGGGGGGGGGTTGTATTATAGCTCTACTCTTCCATGACAGCGGCACTAAAAGTGGGTGAGTGGTCAGCAGCACGCCCCGGCCACACTTTACCTCCGGGAAAGACCCGGTACCCATTTTGCAGGAGGCTGTGTGGACCCAAGCCCGTAATCAGTCGCTATACCGACTGAGCTATCCGGCCCACGTGTATATATATATATATATATATATATATAAGTATACATACATATACACAAACATACTTATATATACATATATGTAGATATGTGTACTCTCTCTCTCTCTCACACACACACAAACACACATAATGTCGATGTTATCCTACCTGGAAAACTGAGGTTGGATATTGATGCACATCTACCAGGCTACTAAGCGTCACATTTCATCATTCTGTATTTTATAGTGTAACAATATACAGCAGTTTTATACTGTACCGTAACTACAGAAAAAGCAGCGAAGCACATTGTGGCCAGTACAATCAGAAAGTGGCCACACAGAGAGACATTCAGTGCATCTTCCAGGTACTGCATGAACCTGTGGATTAGAAAGACAAGTTCAGTATAAGAAAGTAACAGCATGTTAAATTTTAGGAGGCATTATTCTTAGGTTTCAGTTTTATGGGATAGATTATGAGCATTTTGTAACAAGAATAACCTTCAGAAAGGCTGATTGAATGACTATTTGTGTGTACAATTTGTAATAAATATTCGAAAATTTCAGGACCCGAGGGCCTTTGAGGTTTAGATGACTAATTGAAAGCTGAAAAGTCACAAATCACCAAGTACTGATTAAATCCAAGCATAGTTGATTGTAGCAGGCTGTAGAACAAATCTTTGTGAGATCAGTAAAATTTTTAATTCCATTTCGAATAAGGAGGAAATGCCTGAAGAGTGGAAGGAGTCGATCATTTTACTTGTCTCTAAGAAAGGTGATGTAACAGAATATGGTAATTATAGAGACATAGCACTTTGCCCAATTACATACAAACATTTATCCAACATCCTGCTGTCAAGGTTAACTCCAAATACAGAGAAATATATAGGGGATCATTAGCGTTGATTTCGAAGAAACAGGTCAACTATTGATCACATACCCTACAATAGTCACATATTTGAGAAAAAACGGTAATACAATTTATCGGTGCAGCATCGATTTATAGACTACAGGAAAGCTTATGATTCAATTAGGAGTGAGATACTGTGTAATATTCTCATTGATTCTGGTATCCTCATCTAACTGTTGAAGCCAATAAAAATTTGTCTGAATGAAACCTCTAGCAGAGCCCGGGTAGGTAAGGAATTGTCTGACATGTTTCGTATTAAGAAAGGTTTGATACAAGGAGATGATTGATTGCCAGTGCCTTTAAAGTGCTTTACATAATGCCATAAGTAGGGTTTAGTTAAACCAGGATGATTTGCAACTCTAAGGTACACATCAGCTGATAGTTTATGCTGATGATGTTAATATTATGGGCGAAAGAGTTCGTACTATAAAGAAAAGCCCATAAACTTTGGGAGATTACTTGAAAGACACAGGCGTAGATGGTAGGATAATATTAAGATGGATCTTCAGAAAGTGGAATGTGGAACCTTGACTGGATCCATGTGTCTCAAGATCCGATAGGTAGCGGGAACATGTGAATGTACTGATGAACATTCGGGTTCTATAAAAAGCAGGGAATTACGTGACCAACTGAAAAACGGCTAGTTTCTGTAGAAGGATTCTGCTCCATGGAGTTAGAAAGTCAGATAGTAAATATATGAGTGATTAAATATTGGAGCCGCTACAGTAATTACCTCTCTTAATTTGTCGTTACATTAAAGAATTTTTTATATTTATTTGAACTTACTCTATTATATCCTGATGGTGTCGAATGCACGCGTTTAACTTTGCTTGCAATTCGCAGTTTGCAATTGTATGAACTTGTTCAACTTCCTTCCTGTGTCGAGGCGCGATATGTTGCTGTCCGATATCCAATATGACCGCCTTTAGCTTATCGAACTGACTACAGGCCACAGCGATCAGTGTGGTAACCAGAGACATGTAACCACATTCAACACCCACTATTACCAGTGATGCGAAACACTGTAAATAAGTGAATTTTAATAACATAGACTTATATTAAATGAAGCAGTTAAGGAATTCTGACGTAAATAATTTCAGCCTACAATAATTACCACAATGAAATGACAAGTTTGACTCGAATTCCTTTTTACCGAGATTTATTTTTCGTTCATAGAATGTAAATTCACTTCCAATCAAAACGGCATTACGTTTCATTGGATTGAATGAACGACTTTAAGATTCGAAAATAAAACCCATACGATGTCTATTTTATCTGTATAATTTCACACTATATACATTGTTGTAAAATCCAGTATCGCGATTGTGAATACATGAATGCGAGTCATAGAAAAGACAGTGGATATATGAAAATGGACATATATTTAGGAATTAAATATTAAGGGAAGCGATTTGTCTAATATAAAACACATATCTCATGTTATAATACATAGCGTATGGAACATAAAATTGTTTTTCGTGTACTCTGATGTAATTATGAAAATTACCAAATTTTTTCATTGTCTTGTGCTTCATTATATTTCTACGGTAACTACTATGTGCTGCGAATAGCCAGATAGAATGAGTATTTAATTCAGAATCCGATCCCTGTGGCCGGGCTGTCTGAGGCGTTGGTCTGCATCCGTTCGCTTGCTTGGAATGAGGTTCGAATCCAACCTAGGGCATTGATGTCTGTCTCTTGTGAATGTTGTGTGTTTTCAGGTAGAGTTCTCAGCGTTTGATTATCCGCCCGGAGGGGTCCTGCCGAGTTTACAATGTCTGAGTAACATCTGGAAGTTTAGTGAATGGAGAGGCCATGACTTGAATGCAGTCCGAAGCGCCACAGAAAGGAAATACGTGTATATGTTTGTGTGTGTATTTTATATATATATATATATATATATATAATTGACGCACTGAATGTAAAAAATCGGTAAATTGCATGACTTTTGTTAAAATTGGAGCTTAATAAATTAAAATAAACTACTCTACTGCAGACATATTACTTGCGATACAACTTACGTTCCATTTTGTCACATGTATCATTTCGCGATGTAGAATTTTGGCTTTTGAGGTGGGGGGGGGGGGTGGTTGAAATTTGTGGAAGTGTAACAAATAAACTGTGAAGATGAGGAGAGTGGGCGCTGTGTTCATTGTGACCGAGATTATCATGAATATTACGTTTAGCCTTGATGTATATCCTGATCCGTTTCTCTAGCATCTGTCTCCAGTTATTATTAACAATTGTCCCTGCTAAACACGACACAACGTTAGGTCACGCAATGACACTGCCGTTAATCGGAACAGCTTGTACTGCTGTAGCGTTATGGATTTGTATTCACTTGTTGTCAGCCGATACATCGGATATACGGAATTTTTTATCTTTCTCCCACTTCTTCAAATAAAATCCGGCTCAGTACCACGGATAGATCAAGTGGGACTAATTGAGTTTTTTTTTCAGTTAATCACTGTCAGCCAACCGACTAACGCTCTGTATTTGGAGATCATCGTAGAAAAATTAAGGAAGGAGAGAGGACAGAAAGAAAGGAAAAAATATGTCATTTAACTAAATCTGTTAAATATAGAACACTATAAGAAGAGATAGATGAAAATTCTCTCTTACAAATTGTTACCTGTGAGATGTTAACCAGTTCATAGAACGGTGAAACAGTCCAGTCGAAAGGATACCACGCAATTATTATAGTCTCGTGGTTTGTCACGATGCGTATTGTTGACTGGACGGTATGAAGACACAAGATCGCAATAGCTGCACTTCTGCTGTACTTCATTGTCAGCGGGATCCATCCTGCTGCAGTCAACTTTCCGGTGTTAGCATCTCTGGTCGGCAGATCTTCCCACGTGAAGCTGTCTGTTAGGTCCATCGCACGTTCAATACTGCGTTGTCGGAGTCTGAGACAAGAAACCAAACCGTTATCTCAGGTTCATTAATTATCTGAAATCATTCAAAGAACATCAAGGAGCTTTGGATATCCTGTTGTGAGATTGTGAGCAGTTAAGTTCTTTGCAAATAAGATTCTGAAATGGGTTATTATATGTTTGTCTGTTGTGGAGGCCATTAATGTTTTCTTTTTTAAATGTCCATACTTTCAACGTTGAAGATACTTTGCCACTGATATCAAAATCTGACATTTGAACAAAACACTTTTGCTGTTCCGGAACGTCGCTGTCTCAGTAGGAAAGGTAATTATTTTCACACATTTTTATTTTAACTTTTCTCTTTCATCTCCAGTGTGTTCCCCATTGACGTATTTCCTCAAAATGTCGTTGAAGACGTTTCAGGTAAACAATATGACGTCCATATATGCTACATTCTATATATAAACCATCAAGCCATTTATTATTTTGTGCACTAAATATGTGGTGGATATGTGAACAGACAGCGTTCCGTTCAAGCGACAACTTCTGTAATATATTTGGGATAAATTTTCATCACATTTTTAATACTGCAGAAACGGCAACCAATGATGTTACTTACCTGCAATTTGAAAATATCCACATAACATTCGTGAACGAAAATAACGCCCGCATTGTCGTCATGGTGCGTCCCAAATCTTCACAATGTATGTAAACATCGAAGCACATGCCTAGATATGTTGTGCTAGCACATATAAACACTGTTATCATGTAGACAGCGTAAATAGTAGATAGTTTCTTCATTTTAAACGGAATTCCCGCCATTCGTAGAAGGAAAATCATCGAAACGAAACGACGCTCCGACAGTTCCTTTAGTTTTGTTTCTTTTCTATTCATATTGAAATAAAGTAACTTCATGAGATATAACACAGAGTTTAAAATTCTCCTCGAAGCTTTGGACAATTCACATTCGCTAAGTGTTTTTCGCCTTCTCACTGCTCAGTATAAATCTGAGTGTCAGTAAGTTCTGCTTGACACTGAGCTGCGTAACATAGTGGTACTGTTGTGTATGGTGAAAAGGAGATCAATACTTTGTTAAATTGCATTATTAATAAGACAAGAATGTTGGTATTGTAAAATCGTTAATTTATTTCTGGATATTCCGGGCAACCATGAAAGGCGTAAGTTTTGGCCACGATATTGGAAACTTCGTAGAAGGGCTGAACTACTTACTGGCGTCACTAAATATTTTAGTGTTTGTAAATTTTTCCAAACATACAGCAGATGTCTCTTTGTCACATTACATACTTTCTGCGAATTGGTAAATCCTGAAAAAATAAAATATTTCAGCAGTGTAAGATAATGAATGCACACAAGTCTGCATGTAAATTTCCGGGTTTCTTCTCAGATTTAAGATAACCTGAAATCTGCTCATTCATCATATTGATCATGTCCGTTTTTGAGAGAATTTTTCTCTAGCATTAAAAGACATGATCTCCAAACCGTATCTTTTTTTTCTGTATTCTATTATTTTTCCCTGATACCCATTCTTCTCTTAGTATTGGAAATGTTAAACTCTGTTTGATGCAAATATTATGGAATTTGTGTTCAATACTCTTACTTGCCAATTGTGTCGGGAGTGCCGTGAGAAAACACGATTTCAATAGAAACGAATTTTTCGTATATAGAAGTAGTCTGCTAGATTGCCCAATATTTATTCATATATTGAATGAACCCATTTCCTGCCAGTAATTAAAAGTTAGTTTTCTGTTACTGGTACAGAAACTGGGGCTGTTCTAGTAATGAACAAACTGTCGTACTACATGTTTCGTGAAAGAAAAGTTTTGTATAACTGCCAAAGTGTCAGTGCATAATAATGACTTCGAAAACTTCATATGTAAAAGGTCCTCAAGGCAAGGCATCGAGGATTAAGATGGACGGGATGCGCAGAACATGTGGGACAGATTGGAAGTGTCCTGCAGAATGTTGTTGACCAGTAAATTAAAATTTGATTGTTTTGAGGTACGTAAAATATTCACTAACTATTTTGAACCGTTTTTATGGAATGTCATAAGGAGTTTCGAATCCTTGAGCAGGAGCTACACAATGCCACTTACGGTATCACCCTGATAACAACGGAGACAGAAATCTGGGATGTTGGACCATTTGACCTGAAAATGTTGCTGTTTTGCCATTACAAATGATATACTGAAACAGACGGACCTCCTAGTGTGTTATGAGGAATGTCTGTAAGTGTATATACATTTATGTGATTAAAGAAATAAATAAATTCCCTTACCTAATCTGAGGCAAGAGCCACCGATCACATAATGAGTCTGTGTTTTACAGATATAATTTTTCACATCCGTAAAGACTACCAAAACTACAATTTGTTATAAACAGTGGTGCAACAAGTTGTGACGTTCTTACATCGGCTGTGTTATGACGTCGATAGAAACAACTGTTGGTTTGTACAGAGCCGAGATATAAATCGTTATAGACAGTTTGGAAATTAACAGCTGACACAGCAAGAAAAATGTGCAGATGGCCGTAGAATTAGCTTATGAAGGAGACAAATTAATACTTTTGTAGAACCTGCTATAAGACACATCGACACCTGCATTAGTCATAATGCGAAAGGCCGTAATGAGTTTGGCCTTCGTCATCTTCTCTCTGCTGACAAACAGTTACAAATTCTTGACCCTAAGATTCTTGCAACCGTCTGTGTGATTTATAATAGGCTACTATTTTGAGATGTTTCCATTTGTGAGTTGCTTTAACTGAGATCTGTTAGGTAAAACGTATGGAACGTAATCTGAATTAAAAAAAAAATTCTATATTTTTTATTTCGAGATTTAATGACACATGTTTAAGATCCCCTGTACTATCTAATAAGTTCCTTAGCCTAAAACGTTTACTCATAGATCGTATGGTAGATACTGTCCCTTACATTACCAGTAATGCAATTTTCAGTTTGTTTGGTTACGGAGTTAGACCCACCGCTACATATTGCATAAGACCTTCTATGTGAAATTGCCATAAAGGCTCTTCGACAGAAGCGGCGTCAGACTCAGGTCTTCACTTATCTGGAATATTTCGCTGTATTGATCGGTGGTTAATTTCTACAGCTTGTAGGTACCGTCTTCATGGGTGACATACGAAGAAGAAAATTGGAACGGGAGGCTGTCCAGTAACATCGATAACAAACTGCCAATTAACGCTGCTTAACATACCAGAAGAGTGATGTCCTTATTCACATTATGGCGCAACCCTGATATTACTAGATATGAGGTTGTTACGATAGCCGAAAAGGGAAAAACTAACGCGAACGCTTTACTGTCTGGATGCACTACAGATCATCCAGTCAATGCTCCTAACTGTGCGTAGTTCCGCAATTAAATATTAATGGTTGTGGACAGTTAGGCCGAAGCGATGTTCAACACAGAAAGTTGCAAATTGTTACCGACTGCTTGCAGGTTTACCTTGGCCAAAAACAAAACAATTTTCTCATCGGATTTGTGAAAGAATCGAAATAGGCATAGAAATTTATGCGAGTAAAATATTATACTTTTCATAATGCAGCGGATCAAACATATGGACTAATGCAACCAATTGTTTCGCTGTTCCCCTGCATATATTGCGTCCTAAAGAATCTAAAATCAATAAGTAATGTGTAGTGTTTAGAGAGAAGTGAAACAGAAAGTGTTCCTTCACGTTGAGAGTGGGACACAGAAATTTATGTAACGAACGAAACTTTCTGTAGCTAAGGAGAGAAAGAAGCTTAATTAGTACAAAATTTGCTAAAGGCTATAATATATTACTTTAATATTCTTTTCACAATTTGAATTAACAAATTCACTTTGTTTCAAGTGACGCAATAAGTTTCATTGTAATTATGTACAATTACCGAAGAGCCATATTCACATCGATCCAGCACACATTTAATTGTGACATCTGCTGTTGTGTTGAATGGACCAGTCTTGTGTTCTTGGATGCTGCTTGTAACCCTGATGTGGCCTTTCATAGTCCTAATGAGGGCCGTGATGGCTCCAGCAGTTGCTATGCTACTTCTCTTTACATTTCGACGTTCGACTTGAAATTTTGTGACGTAAATTTTGTGACGTCAGGGTAATGCAGCAAACATGAAAACGTGTGTTACTGTAAGCACCATAATCTTCACGTCACTGTAAACTTAACGATTACTGCTTTGTGAATTTGTCTGAATAAAAAATGGTAAATAGCCGTTGGCTTTCCAAACAGCTGCACACTCTGCCTAAAACGTAACAGTTACTCTGTGACTGAGTGCTGAAGAAGGATAGTAGCTTTCCCCAATATTCTTATCAGAGCTATGGACCTCACAACATACGTTTTGCACTGCTTGTGATAATCCGACTTCTGGCCCCGAAGTAAAATATTTCAAAATGTCTATCTTGTTGTGAAAATTTAAGCCTAGTGTGGTGATTGGGAATCTGGATACGTCATCATTATTTGTGTTATTCACACATACCTGGATTTTGTCACTCGGAGAAAAATGAAAGCAAGAATTGCTCTTTGTGTAATGAAAATTAATTTACACGGCACAATTAGAGGAAGGATGATGATGGACCTGAATATGGGGTCTTTAATTTTGAGTTCCTGCAAATTATGATTTTTCAGTACTTCACTTTCAATTCATCTGCGTTTCCACTTGGGTTGAATTTTAAGAACTACTGACGTCAATACTCACATGCATCAGCAAGTCTCTCACTGGACAGTTTAGAGTGAAATGTTATATTGGTGTCACCGAAAATATTTCGAAAGATCTAAATTTGTTTAAAATAGAAGAAATCGGGCACATTACGTAAAACTAAAGTACTTTCCATTGTTAACGACAACATTAATAAGCATAAAATCTCTCTTTGAAATGGAGGCTGTATTAATTATGTTACGTTAACCGAAGATGTGAAATATTTCTTGCACACGACAGAATGTTACGCAGTACACAAGTTGTCCCTCTTGTTTTCGAATGGTTAGGTGCTGAATTCGTAAACTTTTATATTTGTCAACACAAAATTTGTCCTGAATGTTCCATATTTGTGTCACCAGAATACGCGATGCGTGCAGCTGGTCAAAGCACTGAAACATAACCGTGCATTCCTTTTACTATTCCGCTTCCGATATTGCCTCCTAAAGTACATAAAACCAATAAGAGAACTTGTAACGTTTAAGATAAATGTAAATGTAGGTTGTTTATATAAATGTTCAGACTTTACGTGACGAAAGGGTGAACAAGATTGTGACAGAAATTATTTCATAATGCGGTTTGTTTTATTATGACAATCCCCAACATTGTAGTCAAGGTCGAAGGCGAAGTTTCCAGGCCTTGACCTGAATACCACAATTATTTTTGTAATTCTAACATATACATTGGCACAGCTGCAAACATATGCACTACTACGGGCCAGTGACCATCCTTGACTTTAAATTCTAAAAGAGAGTTGCGCACACGTGTGCAATATTCAGAGAAACTACATTTTTCCCTCCAATTCGGACTCCACTGAAATTTATTTATTATATGTTCAGTCTTACATACATGTGAGAAAGTGGATTTTCTGCAAACAACCGTGGATGGTGAAATTATTAAGAATAGGCGTGTTATATCTAAATGAAAAAGCTTGCAGAAATTAGGCGTTGTGTCAACTGTCAGATCAGTAACCCGTGGAGTTCACGAAATGCACATCATGTTAACCAGTGTCCTCTCCATGTAATTAAGGCTGGAAACGATTAGTCCGGTCCATGTAAGAGAACCATCGGACCTCTGTTTTATATTGAAGGTTTTCAACATATATCTCTTTGAAAAACTGATTCTTGTACACTTTTTAAACAACTGTTAAATGGACTAAATTCTCCCAATAATTAGCGCATAACAATCATATAACACATACTCGTACGCCTAATTAGTTGCCGCTGGTGTTATGAAATGTGTTAGATAACAGATTAATTGATCAGTATTCTCCCACTCCTTCACATCTGAACTTGATACATTTGTAGATAACGGACATACGTAACAAATTTTATATCATTAATTATTGTGGTCAGTTCCGAAATTTTCTACAAAATTTTCATCGAATATATATATTTAACGATTTTTTAGGCCTGCCTGCAAACAGAGGGGCATCAACATCTTTCATGATTTAAGGAATGAATAGTCAATAATATTTGTTAGCTTAGGGTAACATGTTACACGCTTCAGAAATTTTTCGCTAACTTGCTGCGTATAGGGTGGGAAATTATCAGAGGTCTTGCACTGTGACAATTTTAAGTTTAATAATATAATATAATATAATATAATATAATATAATATAATATAATATAATATAATATAATATAATATAATATAATATAATATAATATAATATAATATAAT
>Ga0123355_10019893_pt1 | contig 10698 bp, 6 predicted proteins | sample TergutEmb28metaG_3_FD_89872 | JGI IMG/M metagenome (GOLD analysis project Ga0123355, IMG submission 89872) | Embiratermes neotenicus P1 segment gut microbial communities from Petit-Saut dam, French Guiana - Emb289 P1 | ecosystem: Host-associated > Arthropoda: Insects > Digestive system > Gut ...
CTTCTCATGTAGCCCTCCCGACTTAAATTTAGTAGTAACCGATTTCATGTTTGGTTTACATGTAAAATAACTACTGCCACCGGGTGACAACCCAACTGCAGTTAATAAATATTATTATTAATTATTATTAAATATTGCTGACATTATTGGAGTGGGCTAACGAGAAACTAACAACAGAGGAGATAAATAATAAATTATTTTTAGCCACAGATGATTTGGGAGGAACCGTCTTTCATATGGCAATATATCAGGGAAGACTAGAAATATTACAGAAATTATGGGAGTGGGCTAATGAGAAACTAACAACAGAAGAGATAAATAATAAATTATTATTAGCTACAGATGGTAATGGAAGAACTGTCTTTCATATGGCAGCGGATAAGGACACACCAGAAATATTACACAAAGTATGGGAATGGGCTTACGAGAAACTAACAACACAGGAAATAAAGAATAAATTATTATTAGCCACAGATGATTGTGGATCAACCGTCTTTCACGTGGCAACAGAAGATGGAAGACTAGAAATATTACAGAAATTATGGGAGTGGGCTAACGAGAAAGCAACAACAGAGGAGATTCAGAATTTATTATTAGCCACAGATGTTGACAGAGAAACTGTATTTCATGTGGCAATAAATCTAGGAAGACTAGAAATATTACAGAAAGTGTGGGATTGGGCTAACAAGAAACTAACAACAGAGGAGATAAATAATAACTTATTATTAGCCACAGATGTTTACAGAAGAACCGTCCTTCATATGGCAGCAGAGGTGGGCGGACTAGATATATTAAAGAAAGTATGGGAGTGGGCTAACGAGAATCTAACAACAGAGGAGATCAATAATAAATTGTTATTAGCCAGAGATTATTTGGGAAGAACAGTCTTTCATATGACAGCATGGAGGGGCAGACTAGAAATATTACAGAAATTATGGGAGTGGGCTAAGAAGAAACTAACAACAGAGGAGATAAATAACAATATATTCTTAGCCACAGATTTTCAGAGAGAAACCATCTTTCATTTGGCAACAGATGGGGGAAGACTAGAAATGTTACAGAAATTATGGGAGTGGGCTAACGAGAATCTAACAACAGAGGAGATAAATAATAAACTCTTATTAACCAAAGATTGTTGCGGAAGAACGGTCTTTCATATGGCAACAGATCAGGGAAGCCTAGAAATATTAATGTATGGGATGTGTCTACACAGACTCAAATAAGATATATAATGAAATATTCTCAGAAACTGAAAGTAATGAGTGACTGTCTGGCATGTGGCGTCCGAGATTTATAACATAGAAATATTAAGGAAGCTGGAGGAATGAATCAAGAAATCTAAATCTAGGGAGAAATATACTTCTTTATTATCCCCAGACATTAAGTGTACGACCGTATGGCAAAATGCTGTACTTTGAATGAACTTAGATTCATTGCAGAAACTATGGGAGAGTCCTGAAAATATACCAAATGTAAAAGAGATAAATAATTATTTTTTTTTGCCATAGATGATATATGAAAACCATGTGTCATATGGCAGCAAAGGGGGCAAACTGGATGTATTGTAGCAAATGTGGGAGTGGGCTAAAAATCTAATAATATAGAGGAGATATTAAATCATTATTACCCACAGACAATACGAGAAATACCACCAGGAATGTGGCAGCACAGTAGGACATCCTAGCAATATTACATGAACTATGAGTTTGTGCTAAATAGAGAATAACAACAGAGGATATAAGGAATAGTTCTTTATTAGCCAAAGACAATAAGCGAAAGACCACAATATTACATAAATTTTATATGGATGCTATAAAGCGAAGTTAAAGGCACAAATATGCCCTTCTTGCTCAATGTAAGGATGGTAAAATGGCGACATAACATGTTAGAGGTAATAAGTTTGTGAAGTGTTTTGAAATTTGATCTCTCAGTTCTCTGTGTTGCCATGTTACACCATCAGTGGCACAATCGCTGACTGTTTGAATTGGTAATTTTATTGTAACAGTAGGAAAATTAGAGTGATTTGTTGTATTTGAGCCTTTGCAATAGAAGGATAGCATGGTTTGGCGTTAAGTGGGAACGGGAAACCATTGGAGGTTTTGTTGTGCTGAGAGCACTGTCTGGGGGTGGCTTACAGGAAGGGTGGTGAAACAGACTATACATGACAAGGGTTAGTTTGTGACTTCTTGTTGTGAGGCTCAGCACTGCCTTGGCGATGTTACAGATGGGGTGTTGAACACAGATGCACAGGGTCAGTACGTGACCTGTATCATCATGCTCAGCACTTTTACTGTACAATCCTAAGCCACATTGCTAACTGCTGTGGTCGTTATAAACCGATCTGTGCCGTCAGCTGTAATAGTCACAACGTTTCACACCCTCCCTACTGTATGTTGGCTCAGGTGGTGGCTTTGTCCAGCCCTCCTTTCAATGTAAAGCTATCAGTCTGATTACTATCCACCTGTAATGCAGCACTGCTGATAGCCAAAGCCACAACACAACCGAAAGAAGTGGCTTTCTGTCAGCCCATCAGACGTTACCATACATTGTGCTATTATCCAGTGAGCAGACTGGGTTTGTAGAATGGACAGTTGCAGAAGGTGACAGTACATTCAGTAGAGTATTGAAAATTTATACTTTTGCTTCAGTTACCGAACAGAAAAACATGCCTTATTTACGGTTGTACAAAGTGGAACTGGTCAGTCGATAGTGAGACTTTAGATATTTGTTGGTCTGATGAATTGCTGAAGCAGATAAATCAGTAGCAGTGGGTGACAGCAGCAATAACAACAGTGTCACTGTGTGCGACACAGTGTTTATTCTCTTTCCCTTACAAACACTGAAGCAGCAATATGTTAAACATCCAGTTACATGCCTGACTAAAAGCAGAATATTTTGCTGATATCGAGTGTTCAGTGCAAGAGCAGCACAAAGAGCTTGAACTCAGCTGATGGTGACACAAATGTTGTGCTATTTGTGTAGTGAACAGCAGTCAGTGTGTTGGTGGGGCAGCAACAGCATTGGGAATGTTGGCTGTTAGCAGACTGTAAACAATATTGAGTTAAAATTAAGTTTCGATACTCTTCAGTACAGATGAATGTTGTACAGTTATTGTTGGTTGTGCTAAAGTGTGTTAAGTGTAGGATAGGTTTGTTATTTTGATATTGCACTGTGTGTAACAATATGTACTGTTGTGAATTGACATGATGCCGCATATACATATATAAACATTTGGTCAGCACCAAAAGTACACTGTGTAAGGCTGCTGTTTATTGTAATCACAGTCCATGAATGCTGTATCAGCAGTCCTGTACATGCACACAGTTACTGTAATGCTGTACCAGCTGTCCTGTACATGCACACAGTCACACAGTTTCTGTAATGCTGTACCAGCAGCCCTGTACATGCACAGATTCACACAGTTACTGTAATGCTGTACCAGCAGTCCTGTACATGCACACAGTCACACAGTTACTGTAATGCTGTACCAGCAGTCTTCTACATGCACATAGTCACACAGTTACTGTAACGGTACTGCTAACTTTGCTATGGGCCATAACTGTGAAGCATTATTATTCTTGGGGCAAAATGCATTTAACTTTGTAAACAAAACTACTGTTCCGTTTCACATGCCACACGGAATACTGACTGAATTGTTTGTGCAAGCAATTTCAGTTCCACACAAGCATCAGATCATTAAGCATTTCTTTGCAGAGGATATTTGCAGCCCATTTTGCAGTACCGTATGTACATACATACATGTTCCAGCGGTATAACAGAGGGCGAAATTCCATACTGTGACATGAAGCAGTCAACAGTGGAGACACAGAATTGATAGATCTTATAAATATGAACAGAGGAAAGTGTATTGTTTAGTGTAAGAAAGTCCATGAACCGTACTTTAAAGCAACTGGATTACTGTGCTTTGTTAATATTATAGTTTGTATATATGTAATTTTGGTTACAAATCTTCGTGTGTCATCTTTCTCCTTGTCTGCCTTTAATGGCTGCTCTAGATTATAGTCAGATCAAAATCAGTAGCACAGTCAAATGAAATTGTAATTGTTAAATAATAATTATGTATGTATATAGTATGGTTACCTTTATATTGCAGATTGCTTTGTAGTTGATCATGTAGAGCTATTTTATCACTGTAATATTGTTCAGTATTCATATTATCCCCATATTATTATTACAAATTATCCTGTATATATATATATATATATATATATCTACATACTCTGAAATGTATTGACTGTATTATCAAATGTAATACTGTCCCGTATTCATATTTCCCTCATGTTCTGTTATTACATGTCCTGTATATGTATCTAAACACAATGAAATGTATTTACAGTATTATGAACTGTAATATTGCCCCATATTCATATTATCCCCATATTATTATTATTATTATTATTATTATTACAAATTATACTGTATGTATATCCACACACTTTGAAAAATGTTAAATGTATTATCAGATGTAATACTGTCCCATATTCATATTTCCCTCATGTTCTGTTGCTCCATATCCTGTATACACACCTACAGACTTTGAAATGCATATGAAAATATCCATCACAAACACCCACTTTTCCTTCCATGAACAATTCATGGTTAAGAATGTAGTTGTTAACAAATGTACTGTAATTTTAGTATATGTTTGATATCATGTTGTGTATTTAAAAAAACATGAACATGTGTATAACAAGCAGTTACAGCATGAATTTGAATGAATATATAGTAAATAAATAAATAAATGTTTGATTATTTTACGTTGATGTTAGAAATTTTCATGACTATCATAATATATCTTGATGTGTGATACATTTCATGACATTTGTTACTCAGTACAAATTTGTCACTATTTATACAATGTAACAAACAAACAAACACACATTGCCCCTTCACCGTCCTCTCAGTAACAATTCTGTTAACTGTGCTGATGTCTGATACATTTCGTGACATTACTTTCTATGTAGAAATGTGTCAGTATTTACCCAATGAAACTAACAAAAAACAAACAAAGAACAGTATTTAATGTGGTGCTGACATTTCACACAATGTGTTCCACAGTGTCCTAACAGTGCACATTTCACACAACATGTTCCACAGTGTCCTAACAGTGCACATTTCACTCAACATGTTCCACAGTGTCCTAACAGTGCACATTTCACACAACATGTTCCACAGTGTCCTAACAGTGCACATTTCACACAACATGTTCCACAGTGTCCTAACAGTGCACATTTCACACAACATGTTCCACAGTGTCCTAACAGTGCACATTTCATTGCCAATTACATCTGCCACTTCCTTTTCCAGTTAAATCCAAAGTAACCACATCAACTGATTTACTTTATTAAAATTCTTATTCATGTTAGTTGCAAAGATTTAGTTCATTGTTGTAGCTCACCAAGATCAAAATGACACATAAGACTGAATGTTTAAAGGAGATCTGGGATGGAACATTTACTGTTAGGTATAAGGAACTTATCAATTGTGGGGATTAGCATTAAGGGCAGATAAATTGAGAATATGGCTGATATCTGCTGACATAAACATAGGCCATTGTTGTATAAAATTACTTGTAGAGCTGTTCCCAAAAAGTGTCTAATTTTGCAGACCCGTACACAAAAAGTTCTCGCCCTACATTCACTTACAGTACAGTGTGACAGATTGTAAAGGAAGATTTGGGTGCCTCGAACCTTGACACATGACCAGCAAAAATGTTCACATTTCATGTGATCTTTTACACAATGCATAGATGTTTGATATGGTCATTGCCAGTGATGAAACGTGGTGTTTTCAATATGACCCAGAAACAAAACAACAGAGCATGCAGTGGAAAACACAGAATTCACCTTGGCTGAAAAAAGCACGCATGTCTCAGTTGCAGGTCAAGAACATGCTAGTGGGTTTCTGTGATCACAAGGGGATAGTTCACTATGATTTCATTGCAGAAGGACAAACAGTATATCAACAGTGTTATTTGGAAGTGCTGACAACGTTACGGGAATGTGTTCAGAGGAAAAGACCCGGACTCTGGCCTGATAAGCAGATTCTGCACCATAACAATGCCCCTGTGAATGGTGCGTTAAGAGTTCGCGAGTTGCTGGCCAAGAACTCCATTACAAAAATGGACCATCCGCAGTAATGTGTACTTATATGCAATTTATTGTATGTGTTGCACAAAGCATGAAGTTTGCAATTGGGAGTAACATGGTTTTACTACCTAATTTGCGTGTTAGAATTATAAGATGTTCACAGTTGATGTAACTCTTAACATGTTTATTTAATCGCATGATAGGATCATAAGATGAATACCTATACATTCAGATGTTGAAGTATGCATCAATATAAGTGTTGGCAACTTGTACTAATCCCAAAATTTATGATGTAAGACAAGATCTCATCCCCTTTCCAATGTTACCACACACATTGTGTAGTCAATAAGTTCTCTGGACAACCTGATGATGGCCTATATACAGGGCCGAAATAATGAAGTTGTATATTATATATTTCTACTAATTGTAATATTGTTGTGTTCATGACTATGTATATATAGATATAAACACACTACAGCTTTGTATTACTGACCTAACACAACAGGGATGAGACACCTTAGGATGGATCATCCACCTTATTCACCTGACTTAGCCCCATGCGATTTTTTGTCTATTTCCAAAATTAAAAAATGCCCTGAAGGAACAAAGATTTGCTGACCTGTCCGACATCCAACACAATGTGAAAACATTACTGCAAGGTATTCCAGAAAACAATTTTCAAAACTGTTTCCAGCAGTGGCACCATCGTCTCACGACGTGCATAGCTTCACAACGAGAGTATTTCGAAGGCCACAGCAGATTTTGCTTTTACAGGTCAATTTCACAAATTGAGAATATCAGAGCAGAATGTCTCAATAATTGGTCTAGCATGTGTCCAGAACATATTTCCAGGCCTATAAAAGAGCAGTAGGAGTCGACTGCTTTTGGAGCTTGAAAGAAGTGCTAATGTCCTGCATTGCTTAGGGGCCGTCGATGGGAAACATAGTCGAGTAATCAAACCGGAACACAGTGGCTCGATGTTCTATAATTACAAAGACTTTTTTCTGCGGTATTAATGGCCGTGGCAGACACCAACTACCGCTTTGTGTACATGGACATTGGTAGTTATGGAAAAGACTCTGATTCTACAGTTTGTAAACGATCTACGCTATGGACATCAATTCAGACAAATATGCTGGAATTACCCAGTGAGAGACTTTCAGTAACAGAAGGTCCAAATGTACCACACTTCTTTGTAGGAGACGAGGGATTTGCGCTAAACAGAAATATACTTCGACCTTTTGGTGCATCTAACCTGAGTGTTAAAAAAGGAGTGTACAACTACCGCTTGTGCAGAGCACGAAGGTATGTGGAATGTGCTTTTGGTATTTTGAGCAATAAATGGAGAATTTTCCAGCGACCGCTTAATGTCAGTCCTGACTTCGCAGTCATCATTGTTAAGGCCTGTGTTGTTCTGCACAATTTTGTTCTTGAGAGAGGTGGTTATAAGTTTGAAGACGCTTTGACAGGGACTGGTATTGAAGATGTACCTGAAGGACAGTCACTACGTGGGGGGTTAACAGTGAGCAGTATAAGGAATAAAGTAGCTGATTATTGTCTAACAGATGCTGGAGCTGCTTCGTGGCAAATGTAAAAAAATATGAACAGTAGAGTACATAAAGTAAAAACACAAGTTTGTATGAATTTCAATCAGTTGTGTTCAATAAATTATGGCACTACTCAACAAGGGCTTTTTTTTTTTTCCATTTCCTAGAGCTTCGAAGTCTTCTTGAAGACAAATACAAACTTCTCTCCATGCCTTTTTCGTTTCGTTTCTGTCTTTGTAAATATCATCCGTCTTGTCCCACAACACCGGCCTGGCTTCCACCAGAGATATTAACAAATCAATGTCAAACTCAAAATCGCCCATCTTCACCATTGGAAGACTACTATTTCAGTACTCTACTGACACTGCAGTGGAAAGTTATTGTTCGGATACAGCCGGGTAAAAACTGGAGTGTGTGAGCATGTCTATAAGCAACATATTCACCACTGTTGACTCATCGACCGGCCGGTGACTGGGCATAGTAGTGGATAGGTCCAGGCACTACCCAACAGCCAGCCAGCCAAACGACCGGGTTGTGTGAATATGCCTATGCTTTCCTACATTCCACTACTTTATCCTGCTGTAATCGGATCCTGTAGCCAGTCGGCAACTGGTACGTGTGAACGAGGCCTTATTGTATGAAAGATTAATACAGACCTCATCAAGATGTGCGTGGATTATTTGTAACACTTTTCCTTACTAGGGATACTAGATAAATTACAAAGAAAAAATGTCTATCCCTCGGTGTAATTAAGCTTGAAAAAATGGGTCTCCTTCTGCAGTCAATGGACATCAAGGCCGATCAGCTACACTAAATCACAGAAAATGCACTTGGAAAATTTGTGTCCTGCAGAGCGGAGCAGAAGTTTCTAACACATGCATGTGAATGTTCACTGTAATGTATAGACCCAAAAATAGAATGTATGTACTTAATAAGAAAAGACTTCTGTAGTAATGTGAATGAACCAGTAAGTGGTGAGGCTTTATTCGGTGGGTAGACTTATTTTTGGCTTTCAAAAAATCGCAAACTGCCTCTGCCCATCGTAATTACTGTGGAAGTAGTGATGGTGGTTGTATTAATCATTTGCAGTACACTGTTGCAGCACAAGTGGAGAATAAAGCCATTGTTTCAATATCAGATTTCTTAAGGTTCATACAGATTGTTCAGTACCTTGGCAATATTTGCACACCACAGTACAGTAAATGAGCAATATACTAACACAGGTCTACTTTACCTTTTGTGTCGTTTGTGCAACTGTGGCAAAATTTTGTATGCATGCAGGCAAGAAATTCAGTATGCAGAATGAAGAATGTATGAAAATAAGCATAAGCATAATTTTGCCTGTCTACTTGCCTATATGTCATGTGCAATGAAAATGTGCTGACAATAACAGAAAAAACTGAACAAGAAATAAAATTCACAACCTAAGCTATGGTGTCGCTGCCATTAGCATTTCTTTTTACCAGATTCATTAATAAAGTATGTTTCCATTAACAAACAACTAATAGGTTTTCAAAATTGCTTTGGCACTGTATCTGGACCAGTGGCGTACCCAGGAATTTTGTTCGAGGGGGGGTTTGAACAAATTCAGTTGAGGACAGAGAGAACGGGGACCTGGGGGCGGTAGCCCCCTACCCCTTAGTTAAGGGTTCTCGAAGCAGCTGTAATTTGGTACAAGAAATTTCGTCTCATATAGTAAAAGTTTCTTAATTTTTGGTACTTGAAGACTATGATGACAACCAATTTATTTGTCATTGCTAATGTAAAACAGTTGCGAACCGATGGTAGTTTTAGAACTTTACTGCCGTTTTCCCGAACATCTTGGAGTGTAGGCGTCCTAAATTCAGCAAGTTTTAATAGTTTTCACAATCGGGTTGAGTTTGCCATGATTTTGGAGGGCCTTCAGAATTTTGGGGGGTGGGGGTTTGAACAACCCCCCCCTTCGGTACACCACTGATCTGGACCATGCTAGGGAAAGGACTGAGAAACTCTGTTGCCCACAACCTACACCTTCAGTGGGGTCTATATTTTATATTGTTTAATCAGACACTTCTGATAAATAGAGTGTCTGCTCACATATGATATCAACTCACTTTTATGCCATCTGTTTGTGACAAAAAAGTGGTAATTTATGTAATTATGACATCCTTCAGAACTTCTAATCAAATACCCATCAGTATAATTATGTGGGTTCAAATCGTCTCATTTGCTGCACTGTGGAAGGTAATTGTAATACACTTGGCAAAAAGTGGGGCATCACATGAAGGTAGGGCTGGGAATGCAGATAGATGCAGGTAAACACAATCCATTTTCCAAATTTTAACCAACAAGATGCACTTATTAAAATACAACAAATTAGGTAATAAAACATGCTTCATATTAGGTACCAATTCCTACATGTTTCGGCACCAAGGTGCCATTCTCAGGGCGTTAAAAAGCATTATAAGTACAACATGTACTTAGGTGCTAGTCGCACCAGCCCTTTGTACATTTTCGATGGTCATATGGAAGCACAAGGAAATATGCGACGCTGTGTTGCAGATGGGTTGGACAGAGAAATAGTAGTAACAATCCAGTGTGTACAATATCTAGTCGAAATGTTCCTGCGAGCTGGCGAAATTATAAGAAATCAGGAAGGTTTCAAAGTTCGATTGGTAAGCCCTGGGAGTTGAGGGCCCATGTGTAACGAGGTGGCTAACATTTTACTTGGAAGATAATGTGGGGGTGAACGAGACGCTAATTTGCACCAGCTAGTAGGAGAATTAGAGCAAATTAGGGAGGCGGAACTGCCTTCACTGCACTTCCCTTTGCTGTTCCCGCATGATTTGATTTGATTAGGATTTATTTACACATTCCGTAGATCCATTACAAGGTCACAGACTGGCTGGATATGGAATTAATCAATAATACAAAGAGATGAACTTAATTCTAAAAATAACATTATAAAGAAGTATGTCACAAAACTAAATCCATTAAACAAATACAATACCATGAATCAATGAAAAATGTGCAAAAGTAATAGTAATAATACTCATTCCACC
>Ga0123355_10019894_pt1 | contig 10698 bp, 9 predicted proteins | sample TergutEmb28metaG_3_FD_89872 | JGI IMG/M metagenome (GOLD analysis project Ga0123355, IMG submission 89872) | Embiratermes neotenicus P1 segment gut microbial communities from Petit-Saut dam, French Guiana - Emb289 P1 | ecosystem: Host-associated > Arthropoda: Insects > Digestive system > Gut ...
GAAAATATGTACACAACGTTTTTACTACTCTTCTTCCAAATTTTCAAAGTTTATTCAAGGTAAGTCTACTCTTCTTCAGTAGCTGGCCTCCTGTGGTCATTTAATTTCTTTGTCACACACATACAGACGGAAAATATAAGCTCCTGGAATGGCCCGACCGTTCATATTTGCTCTTTTATGTTAGCGCGCGCAACCACTAACACATTCGTTAGCCGAGTCCGAAAAACAGCGAAAAAAATCTTCGTTAGCCGAAAAATTCGTTAGCAGGGTCACTCGTTAGCCGAGGTATCACTGTATATGAAATCAATTATTGTGACCAATCTATTAAAGTTTGAGTTTATGCCACTAACTGTTGTAAACGAGATCTCGTACTCCCCCAGAATACACCACGTGTAGTGTTTAGTTACTTGATAAGTTGAATAAAACCTGATGATGGCCAATTAGTGGCCGAAACATGTAGTTGATACCTAATGTACCACTTGTTGCTAATATAGTTGTGTTTTGACTGTATAACTACGCATTGTAAGATTTTATGATTACATTAACACAACGAGGATGACTCAACTCAAAGTCGGAGTTCAGAAAGTTACTTATGACATGAAATTCAACACTGATTACATATTGGTAACTTCTGTTCAAAATTGAATTCCAAATAATCGTTAATATTGGCAGAACACTCTGTTCATTCTGTTGGATCATACGTGCAACGATTACGCATGCAACCACGTTAAATCTATGCTGTAATCCATGGTGCTAGTAATGCTTCATCCGTGACCAGCACGATGCGTAAGATGGCTGTTTGTTTTTGTGTTGGTGCATGACGCAATATTGTGTATCAACGTGTTGGCAACGTGAGTGCTGGATTAATGCAAATTTTGTGCATCAAGACGGCTTCATTTGTAAGGGATTATGTTTTCAGGTTTATATTGTCGTTCTCACTGCACAAAGTGGTTATACTCGTATGATGTTAGACGAGTGTCCTCTGCCTGTAATGCCGTAAGACAAATTGTAGTTAAAAATGAGAGACACAGGTACATTGGTATTGTTAGTACAGTAAAGGCATACAGATATATTCCCGTGCATACGAGGCCAAGGTGGGGATGTGTCACAGCATCTGGGCGATTTTTTAGTACTAACCGATTAGGAAATGACGGATCAGGCGACGATGAAGGTATGCAACACCGACAGGGTACAGGTCGAGAGAATTCTGATGAGTATTCAACGCATCATTCTCTTCCAGCAACAGTTGTAGTTCCTGAAGTATGGCCACATTTACCCCTTATAGCAGTCAGCAGAAACCCTGTCTTTCCACGCTTTATAAAGTTGATTGAAGTAAGTGGAATGTTGAGGAGTGGTTGTATTGGTGTGGAATTAAATTTAAGAAACTTGTATTTACTTCAGCTTATTTTTTTTCAGATTACAAATCCAGCATTGATTGACCTTATAAGAAGGAAAGTGAAGTTGAATCAACCATATGTAGGAGTTTTCCTAAAAACCAGGGAAGAGTATGTGTCTGTTTTACTTGTAATGTAGAACTCTGGTTCACACATCTAAAATTCTATATACTTGTTTCACTTTGTTTTGTGTATTGAAGTTCAAATGCTGTTACAAAATAAGTTTTGAATTTTACTGTGCATGAGGTGAGTGTTCAAATTGGCTGTAGATATTCTGTAACAATGTCAAATTGAACCCACACACGAGATGCCATTTGCTGTGCATTCTGACTTCATCTCTTTCTGCAGTATACATACTGCATCCTGGGATACAATGTAATGGTAATGCAAAACATTTGAACAAAATTCCACCTGCATTTCACCAGCATGAAAAGCTGGTTTCAAGTGTGGCCTTTCTGGCTGTATGTAGACATGTCTCCAGGACAGTGGGCTGTGATCACTTGAAGCTTTTGAAAACTTTTTACTAATCATTAATTTTGAAATTAACAGTTTGTCTTCATACGCACTGAACCGATATACCAAATAGTTTACAGTTGCAGAACAAAAAAATTAAAGTGTCTGAAGAATGTGTACACATCTTAAAAGACCCAATTCATTTACAGTAGTGAGTAACGGACAGTTACACAACAATTTAAATTGTCTTGAAAATGTATGCACCTTTCACAGTGTCCCTTATGCAATTAAGATAGTGACAGGGAATGAAAAATAATTTTTTCTATTAATATTGTTTATTCTTAACATTAGTAGATGTAATTGTACTAGCAGAATCCTGCATTTGGAGTTCCAGATTTTTTTTTTATTGTCACAGAGGTGTTGTTAATAATGCAAACCCTCCAGGATATGATGTCATGTCAGTGGGTGAGCAGTTCTCAGCACTGAGAAGGATTGTAATGCCTCCATGGTTGGAGAGGGGCTGCAGTTCCCAGTTTCAGAAACATTGTCATGCCATTCTTTAAATCTTTGCACGTGCCTTGAAGGATGATCATTGCATATCCATAAATTAAACATCTTGCAGCATGTTGAGAAACATGTCCATAGAGTAACTGGAGTATTTCTGCTTCAGGCATTAATTTCCTTCTTTATGCAGTAGCAGATGTGTTAGGCATAGGGAATCACATGAAGTGAATGTTGTGTTGTTACAAAATATACTTAGAGATGGGCCTTAACTGCAGAACTGTAGGACCAGCTTTATTTTGTGCAGGTATAGTTGTAATGGTGGTGATAATATGATTGACATTCCTTTGAAGTGATCTCCGGGTCTGTGCAAATTTTGAGATATTCCCACTTGCTGGATGGTTATTTTTCCAGAAATTATTGAATTGTGTTTCTTTCTTTGTGCATTTTTCTTCATTTTTGCATATGAAATGACCCTCTGCTTTTAAGGAAAGTAAAAATATGCTACTTGTCTTTTTAGGAAAATACGATGACTTGTCATTCATTTGTGTTCAATTATTTTTTCTGTCTTTAGTTATAGACCAGTTTATTTTCCTTATAAAAGAATGAAATTGTGTTTTTCAGCAGTAGTAACATGGTTGTAGCAATGACAGTAACATCATTATATCATGCATTATAATTGAGGGTCTGACAGCCCATTACATTTTTAGGCTGGATGCAGCCAATAAAGGGACCATGGCATTTTTCACACAAATCTACTAACTAATGACATTTGTGAGGTGTGTGGTGGGAAGCTAATAATTTCTACCTAGTTAAGAAATCCCTTACCCCATTAGGTAGAATTCATGTGCTCATCATCCTGTTAACAAGAACCAATGCTCTTGTCCTGAACTGGGTGGGTGTAGTCCACACCCTAATATTCTGTTTCTTTTATATTCACTTTGATGTTGTCCTTACTTGTATACTTTCGGTGGGCTGGCATAGCTGAGTCGGTATAATGGCTTTCTTCAGGCTGGACAGTCCAGGGATTGAATCCTGGTGGCAACGAGTTTTTCTGTACATGTACATACTGGCCGTGGGGCCCACCCAGCTTTCTGTACAGTGGGTACAGGTTCATTCCCAGGGGTAATGCAGTAGAGACATGACTTTTACCACGCATTCCCTTCTTGCACCGAGGTTCAAGAAAGAGTAGAGCTCCCCATCTGTGTCTTCATGGCAGGTTATAGGGTGAACTTTGCCTTTACTTTATATTTGGGTATCGTAAGTAGCATCTTTCTTTGAGGTTCTGCAGCTCAATTGTATGTCCCATTGACACACACATGCACAGCAAGATTTGCCCTCACATGTCATATAGCTTGAGTCTTTCATTGTAACAATATTTACTGGTTAGTAATGTTGCCTGTGTTACATGTTCTGCCCACAGTTAAATTTTATGCAATTTTTTCCCCAGAAATGAATCTGATACTGTTAGTAACTTGTCAGAGGTGTATCCTATCGGAACATTTGCGCAAATACATGAAATGCAAGATGTTGGAGATCGTTTGCGACTTGTTGTTATGGCTCATAGAAGGATTCGAATACTGGGGCAGATAGTAGATGATTCTGAAGCTCCTCCAGGTAAGCAAGCTTAATTATACAATAAGAAAGAATGCACTGTATAGTTCTCAGTAGTGTTTGTTGTCCATTAGGTAAAGCACAGAATTTTACTGGTAGTGTTTCATGTATTCAAAATTAAAGCTGTCAACAGGAACCAATGTTGGACACTCTCGCTGTCTGTCTTCTGAAGTTTAATGCCTTTTCCATTTATGGCAGTAATGAAAAGTAAGGGCTGTGCTGCAACCAAGGGAAATGGGCACTGACTTCTAACTACAGAGGTCTGAGTTTGAGCTATTGGCTCTCTGTGTGGGAATTTTGGTGGACAGAGTGGCACTGTGTCAGATTTTTCTCCATGTACATTGTTTTTCCCTGTCAGTCCATTGTTGCATATCACCCCTGTTTTGTAAAAAGGGTCTAACTGCACTTTAGAGCTAAATTGAGCTATGTGTAGTAAATCATTCAATTAATGGTCCTTTATGATGTGTAAACTGATGACGCCATCTTCAGAAATAAAAGAGAGGTGGAGGATATCCAACCTTTCATAGCATTTGTAAATGCTTTGAAAGGTTGATTTGTAAAATTGACATTTTATGGATTGTCCCCTTTTTATAAAATAGGGTGATATTAATTCAAGGCTGATACAGTATGAGCATCACTAGCTGCAATACCGAGGTACTCGGTGATGCCCCAGAGAATAAGTAAAATTGATTGGTAACTCAAAGCTGTTTTCAGAACTTCATACAATATTCTTTTTATTAGTAGCAGGAACTGGCTTACGTTACTCTGTACTTGTTACTTATAGTTTGCCTGCTCATGATTAATTCTTGTCAGGTAAGCATAATCGTGTATGAATACATCATTATTGCTGTTTGGCTGTATATGGTACTTATTTTACAGCTGTAAAATTATATTTGCTGTTGACTGAGATGCCTCTTAAGGAATGCAAATTCGTTCCCAGTGATAAATTAATCATGGACATTGAAGGAAGTGGGGATTCTGTTCTTTGGCTTATTCCTTAATGAACTTCATTACTGAGGATGTGAATGTGATACCATGTCAGTAGTGGATGTTAACCTGGCATTCTGAAGGCACCATGTTCCTTTGAAATGTCTGGAACAACCAGCAGAATGCAACATCCCAGAAGACATGAATCCTCAACTACACCACTGTGGAAACCTTACATCTTGCAGCTTTGTTGCTGTTAATTCTAATACCATGCAAGATCTGAGGTTCTTACAGCTGTAACTGTAAAGATGTGACACCATGTAATCTGGTATAAGTGTGCCTCCGTTACGGAGAAAGCTGCTGCCTCAATCATCTGGGTACGTGTTGGAGACAGCATCTTCCTTTTAAATGTTAGTATGCTTCTACTAGAATACAGTGTCACATCCTAGAAGACATGTATTTTCAAATCTAATGCAGAATCAAAGTACACAACTCCTTAACTGCTTTTTGCTGCAGAATTGACTATCAAGTTTCCACTATTTAAAACATCCATTAATGTGTCTCTAGAAGAAACAGATGTAGAGAGGAGGAGACGAAAACGTAAAAAGAAGAAGAATGCAGTGGAATCTGCAACAAGCACTGATGAAGAGGAGAAACCTGATGCTTCTAGTGACATGCAGGATGTGTCAGCTGAAGACATTCCCAGACAACAGCCAGTGCTTATGGTGGAAGTCGAGAACATCACACATGAGAAGTTCAGGCAAACGGAAGAAGTTAAGGTGAAATTAAAATAACGGTATACTCCTTTGTGTGTGTTTTAGCCTACTTCCCTTTCTTACATAAGAAGAAGAAGAAGCAATGTCCTATTTGTGGGTACTCCCCAATTTGATTTCATGAACCACTTGTGCAGTATTCATGAAACTGGTACGAATGTTATGCCAGTGGAGGTCATCCCTACATTTTGAAGCTGTGTGCAACAAATTTGTTGGTGACAATAGTATTTAACTTTTTTATTGATACATGCTGCTGCAGTACTTCTGAACCAAGAATGCCCTGTTGCTAGGTGCTCTTGTGGCAGTGTTGACACATTGTTTTATTTATTTTCAAAGTCAGTTTTCTTTATTGGTCAATTTTAGGGGCAGCTGAATGCTAGTAGATGTAATGCCATGATATGCCAACCATGGAAGGAATTTTTTGGGTCCTAACTTGGCAGAAAAGCACTTGTTAAGAAGCTGTACTTGGTATTTAAATGTGAGTTACAACAATCATTTTTTTGTTTGTACAGGCTGTGACACAAGAGGTGATCAAGACAATTCGTGACATCATTAGCATGAATCCATTATATCGTGAATCTCTACAACAGATGTTGCATACTGGGCAGAGAGTAGTTGACAATCCAGTCTATTTGTCAGATTTGGGAGCTGCCCTGACTGGAGCTGAGGCATCTGAACTGCAGCAAGTACTTGAAGAGATGGATGTGAGTGAATCATATGACTGACTAAATTAGGTCAGATTCCATAGGGAGTGGAAAGTACTGCACTCAAGGTTTTTGCATCCTCTGCTCTGCTTTGTTTTGCTTCTATTCATCCTTTTGTCAGTCCAGCAAGGGGGTGTGAAAAAAAGTGAGACTCCACACATCAACAGAGATAGCTCATCTCTGTCTGTGTTGATGATATTTTTCACAGAAACTTTTTATCTGCTTGTGGAACAGACCAAAGTATACTACCAGCAACACTTAGACGAACAAGCCGGACCTAGCCACTGACAGCCTGACATTACGTTGCCAGACATGATGACTTTCATTGTCTTAGCTCTGCAGATGGGACAAGAATTGCAAGACACACTACGTGACTGCTGGCCGAGATTTAGATAGCTACACAATCTGTTGTACGGCGAGACCATGACGAGACAGATTTTTACACATACTTTGTTTTGTGCATTTTGTAGACAATTTGCAGAGACCTGACAAAGGCGAAGAATATGACCGACTTTGGAAACTAAGGACTATCTTTGACAAACTGAATGAGGCTTATGCTAAATTCTATAATCCCTTGGAGTATTCGGCATTGGATGAGATAATTGTAAAATTCAAAGGCAGGGTTATCTTCAGGCAGTACATTCCAAAGAAAAGAAAAAATGTTTCGGCTTCAAAATTTACAAGCTCTGTGATGAATCAGGGTATGCATATGACATGAGAGTGTACTTGGGTAGAGACGCACACTGTGCCACTGACGACATGACTGCAACACATGCATCTGTTAGACATTGATTTGCAGAGTTGAAGGCTTAGGATACAAAATATTTATGGACAATTTCTTTTCATCCCCAAGACTTTTTGGTGACTTTCACAGACATAAAATGAATTCATGCAGGACAGTATGGCCTAACAGAAAAGACATGCCCAGTGACTTTGGACCAAAACAACTGAAACTGAAAAGGGGTGACGTAAGGTTTGACCACATTATTTTGGAAGGACAGACGAGAAGTTTGCATGCCGACTAACATGGACCCACCACCAGTAGAAGGAAATTTTTATGATGACAGCAACCGCCATGGTGAAACCTCACATTGTGGAATGGTACAACTGGCACATGGATTATATCAACAGTTCTGATCATATGGCCAACTGCTGTTTGATGAGTTGACGTACCTTCAAGTGGACCATGAAATTGTTTTTCCACCTTCTGGATGTAGCAGTACTCAACAGTTGGCTACTGTTATCTTCAAGTGGGACTAAATATACCCACTGAGATTTCATGCTCCTTCTGGTGAGGAATTTGATTGAGGAAGCTGGAAAGAGCCACGTTCGCCCCACCCCCAGATTGGTTGGAAGACCAAGTGCGGCCATAACAAATGTTATGCGACTTGAGAGTCACCATAACAAACAACGGCCAGTGAAATCGTCCACCCAACTGTGCTGCTGTCTGTGTTCTTCTCGCGGCCAGAGAAAGGGTTCATTGTATAAATGCGCCAGATGTGACCTGGGCCTGTGCGTGGTACCTTGTTTTGCAGAATATCACACCATTGTAAATTTGTAAATCACCCCAATTGTGAATACTGTGTGTCATGATAAAACAGTGATACAAGGTGCCACAGACCTTCTGCAGCAACCAGAATTACGTGAGTAATGAACTATGTACACCACATTTTATATAATGCAAGCAATTCACAGGCCTAAATTTATTATAAAAATAGGTGAACATTTTTTCCTGGATTAACCAATCCATAAACAGAGAGCGAAATTTTATTTCCTTAAATTTGAAGGAAAAGCCTATGAGATATGCCTTTTTTTCTAAGAGTAAGCATTAAAATCAAAATCCCCATTTAAAAATCTCGGCAGGCTGCCGTTGCGCGGAGGGATTTAATTCGGTGTTGAAGGGTTAATATACTAAAATTAAGGATTTTAATTAACATTTTTGAGATTTTTAAGATACAGAAGGATGAAGTACATATTGTTTTAACATTGTAACAGCATGGTAAATTTAAAAAACGGTAGGTTTTATGTTTTATAGTACAACCTATGTAACAATATTGCAGAAAGCATATAGTTTTTGAGTAACTAACCGTGTTTTCCCTGAAGATGGTGTAACAAACAATGAAACATATAGGAGGTAATTGGTGATAAATATATGTATGTAAGATATTGTGTATATTTAGTTGGAATAAAAGAAGTGATTGACTGCAAGAATGTATGTAGTGGAAAGTTTCAAAATTCAGGTTTCTAGGGTATATAGTGTTGCAGCCAATCTGAATTTACAATTTGTGCTACATGTAATGTTGTTTTGCATGTTAGGTATATTTTGTACTTTTACATCAGTACTTGCCGAAGTAGGCATACGGTGCTCATCACGGCTGTTCTCTGCATTACCTTTATTTTGTGCTTTCTCATCATGTGGCACAGGTATTGTCTGAATGATTTTGAGGTGCTTACAGTTGCGTCTGTTATTAATGGTATCACTTTTGCTTTTACATTCCACATGCACTGAATTTCTGTTATAAGGTATTTATATTTTAGAATCCTCACAGCTTCTTTCTAAATCACATTTCCGTCTTCTGAAATTGTAACATCTATTAACTTACATGTTCCTTTTTCGTTATCACAGGTTTATGTTATTGTTAGTAGTAGCAGTTGTAGTTGTCGTTTTATTGATATTTGTTTGTTCCAATTAGATTTTCTGACAAGTTTTGTGTACATTTCTTTTTCATCCCCATTAGTCCCACATGCCCTACCCCACTGACTTATCTGAATTAGAATGAATTTTTGTTTAAAAGAAATTTATTTTATAGTTTTTTCTGGTGATTATAATCAGAAACTTCTGCTTTTATTTAGAAATTTGTGGACATCTTCACAAAGAGAACTATTGGGTGGTATGTTTGAGTTACTATTACAGTATCCGTCTTGGCCACAGTAAAGCTTCTTGTGTGTAACAGCACCACTTGCTGCATATTGTTTCTCTGTCATTTGCAGTACATATGCAAATATCATTTTTCTATGGTGAGGTGTATTGGATTATGTTTGTAACTGTTTCCCATTGAAATAATTTGACAGACTTTATAGTAGCTGGCTGTTAGCTAGTATAAGGAATATTGTGAGAGAATGTTTCCTGTATGCCTAATGCATAACAGCCTCCATTCCACTGTAGGGAATTCACAGAACTCTGTATGGTAATTTTTCGTATCTTTTCTGTCATCTGTGTTGTGTATAATTTTTGTCCTGTGGCAGTTTATCATTATTCTTGTGTCACGAAATAGTAATTTTTGTTTGTTTGTTTATTCATGTTAGATTCCTAAAAGGTTATTGCTGTCTTTGTCCTTGCTGAAGAAAGAGTTTGAGCTCAGTAAATTACAGCAAAAAATTGGACGTGAAGTAGAGGAGAAAGTGAAGCAGCAGCACAGAAAATACATTCTTCATGAACAATTAAAAGTGATCAAAAAGGAACTGGGTGTTGAAAAGGATGATAAAGATGCAATTGAAGAGAAATTTAGGGAAAGACTTAAGGTAAATATTGTTTATATTTTGATAGTACCAATTATCATTTGTAGCTACATTCTTTTGAATCTAAAAATTGCTGTGAGGATTTTCTCTGTGGAGTTGTGGTGCGAATGGACATAAATCACACTAAACCAGTCGTTTCCTCACAGATCAGATTACACTGTCATATTTTGGCCATGTGAGATTGTTTCTCATTTGCAGTTGTTTTTGTCACAGTCTTATGTAGTGAAATTAAATAAATTATTTTGTCCTAATTTAGGGGAATATTTGTTGACATAGCTGCATGCCTGTGTCTTGTAGTTTAGTGTTTATCAATTTCTGTGGCCTCTTGTAATTTTATGTGAGCTCTGCAGTCCTCCAGTGTTATACTACGTAATTTAAAATAAAATTGTATCTTGAATTTGCCGTTTTCGCATGTTGTTAACACTGCAGAAGGATAGAGATTGAGTTTCATGTGCTAAAAGCTGGATCAGAGAAACAAATACAGTTATTTCTAATAGGCTGTATCACAGCTGTGGTTGTCATAAGGCATTGGATTGTCACAGTGGAGCCTTGGGTTCAGTCCTATGTGACTGTGAGATTTGTGGTGGATGAATTGGCACTGTAGGAGGGTTGTAACATGTTAATTATTGTTGCGTCATTGCTCCATACATTGTCACTGTGCCAAGAGGTGTAGAGTAACCTTAACAAGGCAATACAGGGTGTCCCAGGAGGAATGTGCCAGACTTCGGGAGGGTGTTCCTTATGCTAAACTATACCGATATAACCCAAAACACCTAAGTCCAAAGTGGAACGGTTACGGAGATAATGGCCAGA
>Ga0123355_10019895_pt1 | contig 10697 bp, 6 predicted proteins | sample TergutEmb28metaG_3_FD_89872 | JGI IMG/M metagenome (GOLD analysis project Ga0123355, IMG submission 89872) | Embiratermes neotenicus P1 segment gut microbial communities from Petit-Saut dam, French Guiana - Emb289 P1 | ecosystem: Host-associated > Arthropoda: Insects > Digestive system > Gut ...
ATAATATATGATAAAAAAAAAGATAAAAAAAATATGTTGTTTTAAAAAGAGAAAAACAAAAAAAGGTTGTTTGGTTTTTTTGTGTGTTTTTTTTTTTTTTTTGGGGGGGGGGGGGGGGGGGGGGGGGGGGTCCTTCGTAAGCGGCTGCGGCTGGTCGGGTAGTAATAGCGGACAGGAACCCGACAGACAAATGTGGCGATTTAGACTTCTGCACTCGTTCAGCTGCTGATATCCACCTCGGCTTTAACTGGTTACGGCAGAGTCGGCAGTAACGGCCTCAGCTGGCGATATTCTTTCCATCGGCAGCCCGCGAGGAAGCGACGCGTACCATGCTGCGATGGTCGCTTACACCCCAAGCGGTTTTATCGGAAGACCCCAGTGGCGGATGGGTATCTCACTGATCGGACACAGAGGAGGACGCTGATGGGGCACAACCTAACCCAGCTGCCTGGACGTTGGGCGCTGCGCGCTGTTTTTCCCAACGACGGCAAACTCTATACAGTCTCTCTGCTGCGGATAGGATCCGTCCCTCATGATCAAACGGACTCCTAGCAAGCCCGGGAGATGCTGAAGCGATGTGTCGTTCAAAACGAACTCGCAGGATGATGAAGATTGATCTGTTGAAGACTATTGACGGAGATGGCCGACGACGCCAAACATCACAAACACTGACACCAATTTTTATGTAGTGTCCCTGACCAGGAGGTCTTGGGCCCTGTTCCCCCACCCCACCCCGGCGACAGAGACCTTTAGGGCAGACAGCCGAGCGGTAACTTGCTGCCCTGCAGATGGAAGGCTGACGTTTGGAGGGTGGGTGGTTGTCGTTAAAGAGTGAAAGCCCACGGCAATCTCCATATACTAATGTTTTAATAACACTAAGTTGTACAACGGAGTAGTCCGGTTGTGTAGACGAGTGCAGGAGACCTGCCAACTTCTACGGGGCCCTTCGCTCTCACGAAGTGCTCGGCCTGGCTAGTGTCGAATGAATCCCCCGTCTCTCAGGCTCCAAACCAAGTTAAACTAATATCTGCTACAGTATCACACTCCACTCTCCTGTCTTCGTCTCCTTGCAGACAGCACACAAGAAACACTACGTTTACAAAAAACCACCTGTTCACAATATTGTGGGAAGACGAACCAAACGTGCAGGAATGTCTGCGTATGGTCAAGTGGGGACTGCAACGGGTGGTCAGTGAGCCGCCCCGAGCCCCTGGATACTACAGTTATTTCGGTACCTTTTATCACTGTATTCTGAAATTACTGTTTCACGTTTACTTGTTTTCGCTGAATAGGCACTATTGGCCGTCTAGTAGAACCACAATATTCGTTGTAGTTTCGTTACACAACGCAGTCAGATGCAGGGATCTAGCACCACACACACACACACACACACACACACACACAGATGCAGCTGGCTTATGACACGATAAATCAAACTCACACGAAGAATTTTACGCGCCCAAACGGGTGCTACCATACAACAACGCATAAACCGACGGGAACACTGCGTAGTAGGAACTGATGTACACGTATTGCAGTGCGGAAACAGACACTTATCAACACATCACATCTTCGGCAGTCCTGGAACTGCAACGTCGGCATAGGTTCCTTTTTAGAACGGAGGCCCTAGTGATCGAGTGGACAAGGGAAGAGTTGCGCGTTTTCATCTGATTGCTTTGGACACAAACACGGAACCTATGAATATACACAGGCACATTGTTGCCGTATGGTGCAGATGTGATCCAGATGTGATCCGTCAAGAAGATGCGGCAGTGGCGGCGTATCTTTGTAAGTGGCCGGGCAAGTGTTGTGGACGAGGACATAATGGCCATTCGTCAACATCAAATACGTTTGTCAAGAACACCGACGAAGTAATGCGGGCGGGCCGACTAGTATCGCTTAAGCTGTTAAAACTGACATTCAGCGTCTCATGCGGCAGTGCTTAGGAGCGTCCGTGGACGTATCGGCTGTTGTAAAGCTAAATAATTTCCAGCGTTACGAAGGCGATAATTTCGTTGCTTAACGTCCCCGGCGTTGAGACGTGGATGTACCACTACAGTCCGGAGAAGATGGAATCCTTGGTACGGAAGCATTACACATAGCCTGCACAGAGGAAGTTCAAAACAACCCTGAGCGCGGGGAAGGCGGTGACAACAGGCTCCTGGGACATTAACGATGACATGCTCTTTGGTGCTTCGGTGACCGCAGGTGCCAGTCAGGCGACGTTACAACGCATTCAGGAAGAAATTCAACGTCATAGGCCTGGCCTGCCTACGTGCTGCTAATGCACGATGATGCAAGGCCGTATTCTGTACATGTAACCACTGCCTAGCTGCGCTTCAAGTTTAGATGTGTTCCTCACAATATCGTCATATTATTGCCCCAGGTTCTGAATCCGTTCTTGCTAGCATAGTATCTGATTCCTATATATATATATTACTTACTTGAGAAGCTAACTGGTTCTGCGGCTAGTCAAGAAGCAGTGTCTGATTTTGATAGTATTGTCCTAGTTTCTCTTTCCTTTGTCCTTACCACGGCCTATGGTTTTGGCATTATTGACCCATATTCTCATTTCGCCGTCGCTACTGCAGGACCTTAATCTTACATTATTGCCAAACCTCTGATTCCGTCGTCTTTACCACAGATCTGATTTTAATATTATTGCCCAAGTTTGTGATTTCGTTATCCTTACCACACCTTCCAGTTTTGATATTATTGCCTCCTGCCTCTGATCCCGCTGCCTCTACTGCCGCTTCTGATTGAATCATCTTCGCCCCAACGTGTGACTATTGATATTACCTCAAATTGTAATTCCCTTATCCTGTTCCCTGCGTTTGATTCTGATATTTTCGCCTCAGTAACGGATTTTGCTTTATTTCTGCAGGTGCACGTGTATTTTTCTGCGCTTCCAGAGGACAAGGTTCCTTATGTCAACTCTGTTGGAGAAAGGTACCGTGTGCGACAACTGCTACACCAGCTCCCGCCCCATGACAACGAGGTGCGCTACTGCCACAGCCTTTCGGACGAGGAACGCAAGGAACTGCGCCTGTTCTCCGCGCAAAGGAAGCGGGAGGCACTTGGTCGCGGTTCTGTCCGACAGCTACCCGCTGCTATGACGTGCGATGCGGTAAGTAGTGTAAAAGCAACCGGGACAGTTTTCGCTTCGAAAGGAAATGTGAAATTGCACCTTGCCTAAGCAACACACTATGAAGATATCTAGGGAAATAATAGGGAAATGCAGTTAGACTGATGTTCATTAGCTTTGGGTTGTGATTGTATTGTCGAAGAACCGTCGTTCTTTTGGGTAGGGTTGAAATAGATGTGATGACGGTGGGTTATGTCTTTTCTAATTCCTCATTCCCAGTTCCACTCGTATGTCTCGTAGGAGGAGCTACACATACTTACTATTCGGATTTATTGCCCAAATGTAGGGCCATCGTCAGCTGTCGGGGCTTAAATTCCACTGAGTAATCGAATTTCCTTACTAGTTCATTTGGAGACCCTAATTGATGTATTGTTCTAGTGGTGCGCTGAAAATATTTTTACATTAATTATTAGGAATACATGTTCAGTAATTCAGAAAATCAGGTAATGGTATGTGTTTATATCAACGAGAGGGTGCTTGGGGCTTCAACAAGAGCGAACATTTTACAACTAACCACTTAATGACAAATTGTGAAATGAAAGTCTCCCAATGCAGTTGTCCTCCTGTTCTTCACAATCCGTTCTCATAAACGTATAACGTTCTTTTACTCCTCTCGTGTCGTGGGTTCCCCAGTCTGGCAACCCAGGCTAGGGAACATAATCCATAACCTGGCGAGTCGGAATTGATCGTCACTGATCATTATACACTAGTTTATACATAGAGAAAAGAAGTACTCCCTTTTTAGTGCACTCTCATCGCAGTTTTAAACACCTAAACTCCTCTGTTAACTGCACACACTGTCGGCTATACACATTAAAAAAGTAAGGTTTTGCCACAGTTAGGAACTCGAGTGTTATGTATAATGTAGATGATCTCCAGCCTTTGGCGCTAAATAGTAACTACTCCTGCTCCTTTTAAAGAACAAATAACATGCACATTAAGGAGTTGAGACTTTAGGAGGAAAGTGAGCAGCATCTGGTAGTTAACTCAGAAGGTCAGTATGGTACCAGGGAGGAAGAGAGGTTACAAGAGCGGAGAATGGAGTTAAATGTGAAGTAGGAGAGACTGCTAAGTAAGAGGTTAACATAAGACAGGAGATGCAGCATATTAGTACAACGGGGATTTTAGTTTGTTATGCATTCGTCAGTGTCTAATTTAATCGTGTTTTTAAGTTTCCTGGGGACAGTAAAAATTCGAGAGTGTGAGGGTTTTTCGGGATGTAAATTAAGAAGGGGTAGATACCATTTTAGGTGTGGTAGCACATTAAAATTGTCCGGTAGAAGACGCTCATACGAGTTTGTATTACGTTACGGGATACCGCAGTCAGTCACTGGGAACCAATGAGGAGAGAGAACAAAAATTTTAAAGTTTTGAACTTATTACGGGGTAGCAAAATTTACATAGGATCAATCAGACTAGTGAGAAAAAATAGAGCAGGGAGAGTTTTTGAACAAGGGAACCCAGCTTTGCGCTTACTGGAGCGAACGACGCACAAGTATTTCGGGTTTCCTTGAGAAAGGACGCGTGGTCGCATTTCTTCTCATTTCGGCCTGATTTGCAGACTAAATTCCCTAACATGAAATTAGTAAATGTTGCTATAGGATGCAGTGTTAAAATAAGCGCTTTACTTTATTTAAGCGGTTATACCAAATTTCGTGTTATATAAATGACTAATTTCACAACATTTTAATGTGCAGTGAGGACGCTAAACGACAAAGGGGTCCGTGCTACGTTTAACTGATATCAGCAGAACATGTAACAAATTAGCGCCCAATAACTTGTAATAAATCAGAGAAAAGGTCCAGATAATGAACTAAAACATAAATCGTCCTAATAGTTCTTCTTTCTATCTTCACGACACTCACAGCACGTTAGTTCCCGTAAATTACGTTTCATGGGAAGCGACTGAGGAAGGTGAGCCAGATTGTATTATTATTATTATTATTATTATTACTGTTTTTGTTATCGTCACTATTTCAACCCCCAAATTTTGCGAACTTGCCCTTTGTTCAAGAGCCCATTTCTAGCATTTGTCCAGATTTGTAACACTGAGGGTGCCACGAAGATGGAAGCCGCCTGTTACTACGAAATGTTGATAGCAGCATACCTTAATGCACGCGCAGTATCCCAGACAGCAGCACTCTTCTTGGACGCTGTTGTAAGAAACACTAACCTCGCGTCGTTGACATTCAGTCTGTTATGTATAGGAGTTGCATGTTGTTATATTCATTGTTATGTACAGGTATTATAATATTATAGGTGCTATACGCACTAAATTATGCAACTAGTGTTATATTAATTTCAGGTTGCTAGAATAAGTCTTGCAAGTAACATGGTTTTAGTTACATAAATGTTTTAATGTCGTTCCGTATTATTTCGAAATACTGGATAGCTGAATGACGTCTAAGTTCAGACAGTACGAGGACAGGCCTCTACCACAGTCTAATGCCTGATATTGATGGTGAGGCAGAACAGTTGCTACAGCAACGTTCTTCTAATTAAAACATCTCGTAAGCCACATGAGAGCTGGAATTTACATTATGTATTAGTATATTTACTCATTTTTCCAAGCCTTACTGAGCATTTTCGGTCATGAATTCGGACATACAAGATCTGTTAACATCACCAAATTACGTTGCACCAATAAATCTTATTGTTTCATTCCAACGGCTTACCACAACCTACTTCTCCCCTCGGCAAAGAGCACACCTTTATCTGCCAATTTCGGAAATGAATCAATTCTTAGTGTGAAAACCACAGAAACAACAGGCCTGCCCAGTTCATATTCTGCATCTGTATTCATTTCCACGGAATGGGATGCAAGCTTGGCTTATGGTTTTGGATTTGTTTGCCGTTTCGGTAAGGTTTTGTTTGAGTTTCCGGACCTTGAAGACAAGAAGTGGAGGGAGATCCCTCACCCACGTCCAGGAGTTCTATAATAAACCTTCTCGAATAGACCTTTAAGTCTAAGCGAACTTTGAGTGGTTTCCAACCTCGGCTACAGATTAGTTCAAGTGGAATCTTCATAGGGTGCATTCCCCCTACATGAGTACCTCTTCCCTCCAAGCTAATTAAAGACAGAAGCATGCGAAGTGTTGCACGAGTAACACTCAATGTCGGCACACTCTACTTCATGTAAGATTATGTCCCAATCTGCGGTCTTTAAAAAATAGCAGAATGCTGGGGATTAAATACAGAAAAAATGCGAAATACAAGCATAGGAAGCACGAACGAGCACTACAAGAGAACGATTTTCTTTAATTTATGGAATATGATAGTAACCTGAGTTTGTCGTTCTCACGGCGTTGACTATGAAGATAACCGACTTCCCTAGGGTGGCGCCTTATTGTCTGATGCTTCAGAGTAACTTGGTGCGTTCGTCTTCTGAACTGAAGTTGGATGCCGAAAGCTCCTCTGAAATGTCGGTACGTATGTACCACATCGTACGTTATCACATCCCAGAAGAATATTACCTTGTCTGAGAATAGGAGAACATATGTACGTAAAAAATACGAATTAGTAAGGAAGGGAGCGAATTAGGCGTAAATATAAGGAAAGGCCTTTTAATTTGTACTAACCATTAGGTGGACTAAATGAAGGCAGAACATGTGACCGACATCGACAAAATGATGGAATCTATAGAAAATGGTGGGCTTAAAACTTCTGAAGGGATGGCATGGCAATAGGACGTGTTTGGATTTAACTGGGTAAATTTAGAGCCAATGGAAAGTTTTTCTCGACTTGAGTTTGAAATATTAATCTCACTATAAATATGAAATTTTTTGACGAATTGTTTAAATATCAGCTTTTTTCAAGAAGACTGTCATGTAATCCATTAGTTACTTTGCTGGCGTTTAACCCATTAACACACGAAGCTGATCCGAATATTTTATGTTTTGTTGATCGTGCATCTCGATATATTAATTTAAAGAAAAACCAACTTGATGCACAATTTATCTTCAGTACGTTTCGTCAAACACCGCTGCATGTTTCGGGCGTGTCTAAAACCTATCATCGGGAGGTACGCCGTATGGATACAACAATAGGTACCTATTGTTGTATCCATACGGTGTACCTCCCGATGATGGTTTTAGTTAGCCCGAAACATATTGAGATGTTTGACGAAATATACTGAAGATAAATTGTGCACCATTTTGGGTTTTCTTTAAATGAACTGGTCTGAATAATATTTACTTATAAAATCAAGTTAGCGTCTTCTTTCACTTATAAAGTTAATTCATTTTGGGAATTGACGTTGTTTAGTATAGAACCAGTTGAAATCAACAAATTTTCTTTGCGGGCGAAATCATGAATTCCTTGACGTAAAACCATATGGCATGTGTGATGACCATTGCAAATTAAAGTGTTAACATGAATTTTCATTTGCAAGTATGGACTATAAAATTTCGCAAAAATCCGTAGAATTGATAAAATTATCTTGCGCGACCAGACGCCTAAGTTCGGAATCGAACGCCAAAGTTGCGGAGGCAATTGCCCACCATTTATCAGAGAATGACATCGATTGGAACATAATTCATTAGGTTTGTCACCCGAAAATTTGTACCAAATTCAATTGCCGCGAAATCAATCTTATGAAAAACTAGCGTATTTTATAAGTATGTAGCTTAAGTATTTTAACATTGTTTCTTACGGTTCTGTGGATGGAAAATTTGGCGTTGTCGCGGCGGTGACTTGGAAGATTGGTGTCTTCTGCGATGAGGCTTTTTTTGTAGTCTGATGGAAGTATACCGAAGTTCGGGAGGATCTTTCTGGATCTTTTGTCAGGACAGAAGAATTGTTTGAATGCTGACTTGAGATTTTTTCAAAATTAGTGAATAAAATAACCCTCCCCTTATTTTTGCCCTCTTTTTTTTCATAGAAGAACAACTTCTGGAACAGCAGACTGTAAGGAAGCGGATATGAATATTTTATAGAACCATTAGTAAGTGAAGGTGACTTTTAATAGTAATGATTAGGTCCCATGAGAAGGAAATTAGTTTCCGTCATTTTAATATCTTCTTGCCCCTTCCGGGCGTCCACATTAGCTCGAGAAAAATGGTATGGTACTATTGTAGAGTTGAAAATTTCCAAGAGGGTTGAGATTAAATCTCTGGAGTTATAGAGGTTTAAATGTTACTCGGAAAGAAAAAACTTACTGACGTTTTACTAGGTCCATTAACATTTGGCTATCGAAGCGTGATGTCGTTGCCATGGCATCGCGAGCATCTAAAGTACTGAACTTGAAAATATCCCACAACTCACATGTTATGGAAGTGCAGGGGATTCCCATTAGACAAGAATTAACTCTATACGCAGAAAGTTAGAGAAAACAGGATGTTAGAACAGAGGAGGAGAATTTTTTGGTCCTTAAGTTCTTCTTTACGAAGTTCCCCTTTTTAAGTCGTTATCTCTTCCGCTAGGTTTCATTTCTGCAGCTTAAGGGTTACAGAGATGCGTAGTTTAATTACTATAATGGTTCAATTTAAAAGCTGTAAAGAAACTGCCGTTTCTCTCATTTCTTTCCTCTGGGCTTAGAGAGAAGTTGGGGGGAGGGAAGATACATTAGATTTAGCTGTTACTACAATGAAATAGCTAGGAGCCCTAAGTAATATTTCAGTGTACAAGGATCATGTTCATCAGAAGAGGCTAGCAAATGTAGTTTGCAGGCGGTTAGAAATTATAAATTAATAGTTATAGAACTTAGCGTGTGATTTGTTATGCGTATTTTTCGATGGTGTAGTTGTTTATTATCTGAAAATTATGACACGTCACTTTGAAGAATTGCACAATTGCCATGTTTGATATTTTTGTAGCACAAAAGATGCTCCGTATATCATCGTAAAACATTTCATAAAAAATATATGCTTAACCATTTAAAGACGAAACGCGGACTGCTTTATTTGAAGACCCATTTCGTACCGTGCAGTAAACACTTTTCATCTCGGTTATAAAAACTAATCAATTATGTTGTATGGGGCACAAGTCGCTGTTTATTCTGAGATGAATACAAAACACATAAATGCAGTGTGGGCAGAGATTACAATTGTTGAATGTTAAACTTATTGGTGCATCACGTAACCAGTATACTTTAAAGATTAATAGAAGAATTGTATGTGTACGTACGTATCTGTCACCGTGTTGAATTGGATTGTGCACAAAATTCGTTTTAAGAACTTTTGTTAGTTTTCACTATCAATTCATCACAGGCACTCGGGATCCTACAATCAGTAGCCCTAATGTGCCAATTCAGAAAATTAAGACGCGAATAACCACCAAAAGTTGTTGAGATGCCAATATGAATACTGTCAGTATTAAAACGTTCAAAGTGCAAAGCACCCTAAATCCTTACAAAAGTCCATAAAACACTTCGACTGATTATAAAAGTTGTGTGATAAGGCACACATTCACAGAGTCATTAAGAAATCACAAATTATTAAGCATAGTGGCTTCATGGTGAGCAATCCTGCCCAGTATTCTGAGACCACGGACCGGGTATCCAGATTGACGTAATTTTGAGCTGTATGTCCTTTATGCCAGAAGCATTTAGGATAATTCCCTAAAATATGCCTCTTCAGATGCCAGGTTTTAAGTTGTCCTTTCATTGGGCTGTGACTGTTGATAGCCGATAAAATGTCGTTAAATAAACAAAGAACCAGTGAAAATACCGTTGTATATTCTAGCCTTATATGGTATTACACAAATATCACTAAATAATTCAACCAGTACAAACACTACTTGGACATTATTTCATACCAAACTTCGTTACGTGTTTTAAAATTTAGTACAGCTATTCACAAATTTTGCACAATTAAAATAAATGGAAGTATTAAAAGAACTGAGTTTTCGTGTGAGTCACTTTATTTTCCTGTTTTTACTCGCGTAACATCGGCATGGATTCATTTCGTTTTTCCTACTAAAGTAGTCCTCACTATTAAGAACACTGTTGAAATGTGCGTATCCGGTATGTAATTCGAAAAAAAAAAGGTATCTGGAAAAGAGTATGAATGTGGATGATTATAGAATTGAGGTGGTTTATAAATTTGCTTCACAAGCCAGGGGAAATATGAGGCCGAAACGAAGCAGCTAGAAGTGCTTGTTTTTATTCCTTACCGCAGAATAAACATCGTGCCACTAGCTGCAGATTTTGAGTAATGCAGTTGCAAACGTATCCGCAGCATTTGCAAACGTATCCGCAGCATTTCCTTGTACGGTAGTGAAACATGGACTCTTTCGTAGAAAGCCGTTAATATGATAGACTCATTTGACGGGAAAATCCTCAGAAAATACATTCTTTTACGCAGGCGAAGGACTTGTGTAGAATTAGATTGGAGCAGATTTACAAATTGTATGATGAGGTTGTACTCTCAACATTTTTGCGCCTGACGAGACTGCATGGTAAAGATGACTGATCTTCGTATCCAAAGAAGTTTTAATGTGAGGATGTTTCGGAGGAGGAAGGCCCGTCAGAAAGCCGAGAGTTAGATGATGTGCGGATGCTATATGGGGGGGGGGGGGGGGGGCCCCCCCTCTTTCCCAACACACCCGAATGACG
>Ga0123355_10019896_pt1 | contig 10697 bp, 3 predicted proteins | sample TergutEmb28metaG_3_FD_89872 | JGI IMG/M metagenome (GOLD analysis project Ga0123355, IMG submission 89872) | Embiratermes neotenicus P1 segment gut microbial communities from Petit-Saut dam, French Guiana - Emb289 P1 | ecosystem: Host-associated > Arthropoda: Insects > Digestive system > Gut ...
TAGATAGATAGATAGATAGATAGATAGATAGATAGATAGATAGATAGATAGATAGATAGATAGATAGATAGATAGATAGATAGATAGATAGATAGATAGATAGATAGATAGATGATAGGTAGACAGTCAGATAGGCTGAGACTATACCTGTTGTACTTGGCATTTGAAGAATATTTTAAGAATTTTTGTGGGCCCGGTAGCTCAGTCGGTATAGCGACTGACTACAGGCTGGACGGTACGGGATCGAATCCCGGTGGGAACGAGATTTTCCGCCCGTCCAGACCGGCCCTGGGGCCCACCCAGCCTCCTGTAAAATGGGTACTGGGTCTCTCCCGGGGGTAAAATGAGGCCCGGGCGTGCTGCTGACCTCTCACCCCCTTCTAGTGCCGCGGTCATGGAAGAGTAGCGCTATACCTCTGCCCACCATGTGGGCCACACCGGGCCTGTAACGGGATCACTTTACCTTTTTTTATTAAGGTATTTTTTAACCAGCCGATCTTAGCGGCGGCCGGTCTAGGGCGTGTTTTTGCAGCGTGTGTCTGCAGCCGCTCGCTTGATGAAATTGCGGGTCCAAATCCCGCCAGAAGCATGCCTGTGTGTGTGTGTGTGTGTGTGTGTGTGTGTGTGTGTGTGTGTGTGTGTGTGGAATATTGGGTGTTGTCAGGTAGAGATCTCTGCGTCGGAATGATCACGCGTCCAGAAGAGTCCTTCCGAGTGTGGTGTGTCTGAGTGCGATCATGAAGCCTCGATAATGTACAGACCATGCTTAACTAGGAGTTGTGCTTCATAGAATAAAACATTAACGACGAGTGAAGAAATAAACCGCATATAATATTCAATTAGTTGGTTGGTTAGGAAGTAGTAGTGATTGAGTGAATGAGTGATTTAGTTTCTTTAGATGCCTCATCCCCGTTGTGTTATACATACAATTAAGGAGGGGTTTTGGTTCAAGTCAAAACACAAGCAAGTTATGATGTTTTTATTATTATACTGACATGTTTCGGCCTTGACAGTGGGTCATCTTCAAGTCAGAAGACATATATTTGAGGATACTATAGAGTGTGATTTATAAAATGAGATATGACATAAATCACACTCTATAGTATCCCCAAATATATGTCTTGTGACCTGAAGATGGCCCATTGTCAAGGCCAAAACATCTCGTCAGTATAATAAAAAACTTCAAAATTTAGTTGTATTTTGACTTGAACAAGAACTCCTCCTCAATCGAGTGATTTAGTTACTTAACTGCGTTGCTAATTAGTTGATGGACTGAATATTTGTATTTAGGAACATGTATTTAGGAACACCCACTTTCGGTAACTGAATTGCATACTAATAAATGCCTTACGCCATTATTTGTTGCAACGAAATGTCAGCATGGTACCACCTTGCAGCTGCTCATATTTTATTATAAAATAGGCAGTCTTGAAATATTCGCATCCAATTTTCTACTCCTTCCTAGTAGCGATGCTTGAATATTTCATGAACCAGCAACTCAGCCTGAGGTGCAACCTGGACCTTTCTCAGTACATATGTAAATTAACGGATTCATTCTTCTAATTCTGTTACACACGCGGGCATTTACTATCATTAAGAAACATCTCAGAACTCTTCAGCCCGCTTTCCCTGAAAGCTTTAATTTCAAAGCAACCTTTACTGAAACAGTATTGCGGTAATGTTCGATGCATTGGAAAAGATACTTGTTTGGAAGCTCTGACACGTTGGTTCAGAGAGTTTTATGCTTAAACTTTTCTTTGGAACAAAGCCTATATTTATTTTTCATGGAATTCTGTTTCATTTAATGGCAATGGCAAGATATTAGCTTGAAGTATGCAATGATCCCGTTGTCTCAATTCTTTCAGATTCATCACATTTTACCTTCTCTAATCTCATTTCATGCCAAACATTACCTTAAATTGGCACTAACTACATGAAGCAGACTTATTTTTTAAGTTTCTGCTATCTATCTTACGACTGTTTTTCTTGAAAAATAAATATTTTCTCAGCTAGTCAAGAAAATCTTCGCATTTAGTGGAACATATGTTTTCAAGGGCGATTTCAACCTTCCGCAACTCTGGGATATTACGCTGCGCAATAACACAGAAGAACGCATATCTCTTATATTTTCTTCACAATTTTAAGAAGAACTCACCACGAGTTCCCAACCAGAACCAGAAACAGCTATTCCACGTTCACCCAAACGATTTCTTTAATAAAACATGTAACAGTACCTTTACATCCACGCCGAGGTAATTTAAGTGGCCTCTTGCCTTCCAGTTTCCACATCAGAACCACGTAGAAACCTCCCTTCCCTCCACATACCTGCCACATACCGCGCCCTTCTCTTCAATAAACGTCTTCGCGTTTGAGTGAACATAAAGGTGCATTACCCTGGTCGTCTGAGCCTGGCACTTATCCCTGTCTTAAATCAGATTAATCTAATGAACCGATTCATGTCTTATTTCCTTAGAGCCTCTTTTTATTTATCATCCCATCCACTTCTTGGTTTCTTTCAGGTTTTCCAAATAGATTTTTTTAATGGGTTCATCATCCGTCCCGTAATGTTACGTATCCTTTGTTATGTATCGTTCTTCTATGGCGATTCAGTCTTGTTTCGGGTCGTGTCTTGCCGCTACTTGGTGCTCCACGCAATAAAGTTTCTGAGGTGATACTGCAAGCCCCAAGCACAGCCCACAACTTGAGGGCCAGAGTATCTCTCTAGGGCCCGTACGTCTCTTAAAACCTGCCCGGGATAGATGGCTCTTCTTTATTTAATCACTGTAATATTTGATAATGGAGCACGCGGTGGCGCAGTTGGTTGAGGCACTGCGCTACAAGCCTGAAGGTCGCGGGTTCGATTCCCGATGGTGTCATTGGAATTTGTCATTGACATAATACTTCCGGCCGCAGTATGGCCGCGGTGTCGACTCAACCTCTGAAAGAAATGAGTACCAGGAATATTTCTTTGGGGATAAAGGTGGCTGGTGTGTAGGTCTGACAGCCTTTCCACCTTCATGTGTGGACTGTCTTGAATTCTGGGAGCCTCAACCTCTTGGAACCCTCTGGGGCTTCTCTTAGGCCTGCACAGGGATCGATTTACCCCTAACAGTATTTGATACAGTAAATATTTAAAGCTCCTTGTAGTGTTGTTTTATCTGTCCTGCAATCTCCTGTAATTTCGTCAGCAGCGCACTGTTCAACACTTTTAATCTGTGTTAATCCTTTAATGTAACACGCCAAGTTTCACACGCGGAACGTTATGAGATGTGTATATTGATATTTACGCTTTCAGTTAAAAGGAACGAAGACTTAACATTTTGAATTGATTGGGGCAAACTTTACCCGAAAATGTTACCGTCTTATTTTATGTAACTTCGGCACTGAATACAGTAGGAATCCACTGAACGATTGTCGGCTATATCCCTGGCTATGTTGACTGATATCGTATTAATTTTCCTCATTTCTTCAGTTTTAAATTTGCTGTAATATTGGCAACACACCGTAACACATTCTTCTGGGTTTATTAAAGTAAGAAATATATTTGAGCGACGTAATATATATGATACAGGGTCGGTCTGTTGCAGAAACACAGTTTTCTTTTTTCTAACCCACTGTTACAAAAATGCGGACTTAGAATTAACATTTATGTCTAACTCGCTGCATATGGCAGAGTTGTTCTTTATGAGCTATTAGGTCCAGGGTAAAGGTAAAGACAAAGCAGTCCCGTTACAGGCCTCGAGTGACCCAACGGGTTCCAGGAAGTTAAGGTTCCCACATTTCATGACAACGGCACAGGATGGTGGTAAGGTTGTCAGCCTTAAGCACCGCCTGCATTTACCCCCAGGAAATGCTCCTGGTACTCATTTCTGTTAGAGGCTGAGTCGATCCCAGGGCCATAGTGCTATCGGAAGGATTTGATGTCAATGAAAAATTCCAATGTCACCAGCTGGAATCGAACCAGCGACCTTCAGATTTGTAGCACAGTACCTTAACCACTGTGCTACTGCAGGCCACAGTAGGTCCAAGGAGAATAAAAATCTCCCCCATTTTAGGAACAGGAGGCTTTTTCCCATGTTCACTAGAACATTTCACTTTTTCCTTTCCCAAGCAAGATGAATTCAGTCTGCAACCTCCCAGTCAGTTTTTAAGATAAAGTTTGTAATTATCCTCCCACCTACGCCTAAGTCTTTCAAGTGGCCTTTCTTTCTGTCGCTTTCCCATCATTTTGTTCTACCCCACATGTGCCACACTACTGTCCATTTAAACCTCCGTAATCTGACTACCGGGATTATATTTGCTGAGGAGTACGAACCATGGAACTCCGCATGGTGTAATATATTCAGTGTCCTGTTACTTCCTGCGCCGAATGTATAAATGTCTTCCTAAGTTCTCGAAATCTTCCAGCTTGTTTCTTCCTTAATATCAGACTCCTAGCTTCAAAAAATGATTAATTGATAGTCTCTCCGAAACACTGTTTATTGTACAAACAACATAGTACACTACATATATCAGGTGACAAGTACTTAAGAGTTCATATTACATATTGAATGCATGCTTTATTGTGACTGCGTGGTAATTGTTACACTGGAACCGCAACATGTCGGAGTGCAGATGTAATATGAATTCTTACTGATGTGGTGTATTATGTTGGTTAAACTATAACCTTTGGAACTATACACGGAAAATACAACATTACAACATTTCAGAAGCAACTTTGCAAATTGATCCAATAGAAACTTCTGACAGTTTTTAGACGAAGCTCAGTCACGAAACAACACAAAGAACTCGCACTGTGTGTGTGTGTGTGTGTGTGTGTGTGGATACATACGGTGGCGACAAAACGACGGGTGTTGAAACCTGAAGTATAGGTGACGTTATTCCTTCTTACAGGTAAGCGAAAAAAAAGCCTGATGTCACAAAATAGGTCTCCGCAAAACTTCTTCTAGCCCTAAATCCGGTTAAGTCGTTTCTGAGTACAGTTTGCGTTACTTACACGTACTGCATATCCAACAAGACGTAGGGCCCTGACTAACCCTTTCGGTGGCTGGCTGACTCTCCTGCCACCCCGGCTGTGAAAATTTCTGCACTCAAATCGATGGAATACTGCGGTGTGCCGAATATCGTACGCCTTGATGTAGTCTACCATATCGCATGTAGCGTTCTTCATTTGTGATATTTTTGTGAGCTTATGCATGCATTGCATTTATGAACATACCGCTCTAAACTTCAGTAAAATTTTGTATGTTGGTTGTAATGTGATTTTATGAATTTCCCTACACGGGCTGTAACAGTTTTTGTTACATTTTTTAATCTTCATTCCAGTATAGTTAGGGGTTTTACTGTAACATGGGGTAGAACGATGAAACTTATCAAACACATCGGACTGTTAGACTAACAAAGTGTCTCACTGTCTCTGGAAAAAGACAGGAGAGTTACACAAATATCTTACTGGAACCTACAGTATCCAGTCCACGACGGACGAATGTACAAAGGTCAAATGGCTATATGTGTATCATCCCATCTTTGAGGAGGTAAACAGTAAACTGATTATCCTATTCGGTGTGAGAGAGGGTAGTAAGTTAATACAACGTGTAATAGACTCCTATCATGGATAGGAAGATAATACATATATTCAGTTCATACAGGGGAGAGGCAGATCAATAGTGCAAGTAGCTAATTTACTCTGGGAAGAGCTGGAATGGTACAGTTACAAAATACAAGCCTCATATTCACTAAGAGGAATTTCGAACATTTCCATGATGGTATCCCATTACTGCAGGAAGTAGATAACGGTAATATAACTGCGTCATGAACTTCGAGAGGGTATGTATTCTCTGGGAATGGTTAGAAAGGTGATGTATTACTTTTGTTATGACAGAACGCATTAGAAGTCGCGTTGCCACCATATTATGAAAAAGAAAAGTTGTCTTTTTCCAAGCCACGAGACATATAGGGGGCTAGATATATAGCTCTACTCATTCTTAAACTCAGCATTAGGAGGCGAGTGGTTAATTCTACTCCCTGGCCGCTGTACCCCCGGGAGAGAACCTCTGTACCTATATAATAGGAACCTGGGTGGGACCCAAATATTACCTGGCTGTGTTTTCTAATCGTACATTTTCTATTCAGGTAAAGGATGGTAGACCAATCACTTTGTAGCACACGGACACATTAAACTTTAACACTCGAGAATTCAAAATCGGGTTAATTATACAATTTCAAACCATTTCAAATTTAGCACATTATTTCAGAAACGGGAAATGTTATTGATAATGTGTCATTTAATTTAATTCAGAATTAAACAAACAATGGTGGTAACGCGAATTGTGACAGGTCCTATTAAGCTTCTCTTTGCTATATTGAGTGAAAATTTAATAAGTCAATAAATAAATGCGTACATACATAAGTAAGTCTGTCTGCTACTTTCTAGCGGTCATGAAAGAATAAATAAACAAATAATTCTATTGCAGTATTCATATGTTCAAAGTGGGTGGCAGTGGTGGAATGTTTGTGCACGCAGCCTTCAGTTCCATTCCTTCTGTTCTATTCGAGTCCACTTTCTCATTAATTTAGAGTGGCTGTATTATGGAATAGTCTTTTTTTTCGCTTTAGGTGATAATAAACTAGATGGCAAAAGAGACTAACTAATATTTGCGTACTCTTAACTTTTTCCTTATTGGCACATACTGACGAGCTGAGCTCCGATTTTCTGGTTGCAGTTCGACGATGGGGATGTAAATATCACGGCAAAAACAAACATGTCAGCCCCACAGTACACAGTGTCTTACAATGTACGATTTAAAGAAAAATATACACAAAAAAAATTTCTGATTTTAGTCTACTTACTATGTTCGCCAATGGGATGCACATTTGTAATTGCTTAAAATATGTTAATTAAAACTGCATTCAAAATGTCAGTACATTCGTTTCAGTATCTCGATGTTTAAATAATCGATTGACTCGTGTAGCTCACTAGATCTTCCTTAATTTGTTTTCCACCTCAGAATTGGAGGAGTCGCTGCTAGTCTCTTCAAAAGGCCGAGGCTGGACCTAGGTAGAAAGCTTTTGTGCTAGGACTCGGAACGCTAATGCTGTCTACCACATCAGAAACCGAACCATCCTCCTCACTATACATATCCTTCCTTCAGTTTCCTGGAATGGTAACAGCAAACGAGGTAGTCTTGATCAGCAAAGTGAAAATATTTCAGCCTTAATTTTAACCAGATAATTTGAAACGTAACTTCTGTGTACATTTTTAAATATGATGCACATTTTGCCTTAAACAATCATAGTTCAGTTCACTTAGGCTCACATTTGTGTGGGGAAAAACAACGGCATCCAAGCACAGTTTGTTCATTTCTGTAATATTTTTCTATGGGTCTATTAATTTCTGTTCACTGGTTAAGTTCGTGATTTCTTATGGAGCAACCACATCTGACAACACGTATCCAAAGCCTTGAAGCCATTTCTGAAATCACAGCATATTTACCCGCAGTGTCCACTTTGTTTTAGTACTGATTATCACAAATTGCCAGTGATTTCTCCGGTAAGTTAGTTCATGAATTTTCCTCTATAAATTATAAATTTCTCCTGCGGCGATGGTGGTCGACGTTTACTTCTCGGGCTTTGTAAATCATTTACACGCCAAGAGCTAACTCCTACTTCGATCCTACTTGCAAAATTGCTAGTTTCATGCGTTGTCTGTCATGACTCCTTTAAACTCACCACACTGTCATCACTCTCTGAACACCAAGTTGCTGTCTATCCAAGTTTCCTCAAAGTGACAGGCTACTCCGACCCTCTTTTCAAAGTTCTTTAACATTAGAATAGAACTGAAACGTCCTTCGGCAGGTTCTTGTCGCTTTATCAAAAATGTCATCTTATTTAAGCATCTTCTCCACTTAAAATAGCCTACATTCTGCACAATAATCGTCTTAGTGGTTTTCCTCACGGCCTGAAATATAATTTGGGGGTTTGAAATGAATGTTTTAAGTCTCAGACTGTTCTCTTGACAGCACAAAATTAAAGTAGCCAAAATTTATAATCTTATAAAGTTTTCGTGACCTTCTAAATTCCGCAGAGAATTCGTGTTATTTATACCTGCCTCTACTTTTCCGTCTTATATAGTGTACTGTCGTGGACCGGGTAGCTCAGTCGGTATAGCGACTGACTACGGGCTGGATGGTCCGGGATCGAATGCCGTGGCGACGAGATTTTCCGCCCGTCCAGACCGGCCCTGGGGCCCACCCAGCCTCCTGCACAATGGGCACCTGGTCTTTCCCGGGGGTAAAGTGCGGCCGAGGCGTGCTGCTGACCACACACCCCCTTCTAGTGCCGCGGTCATGGAAGAGTAGAGCTATACCTGTACCCAATCTCTGGGCTACACCGGGCATGTAACGGAAACACTTTACCTTTTTTTTACCTTTTATAGTGTACTGTCGGTAAGAGAACACAACAGCAGCTGGATGCTCTATCAGCAGCATGTGAGGCCGGCAAACGAAAGTTTCTCTCCGTTCCCACCCGTTCACATTGCTGACACATTTATAATAATTTTCCTATCGTGGGTGCGACCAGTTTTTCCTTCCTTTCGAATGCGTCATTTGTAACCTAAATTGTGGCCTTCATCGACTCTTCCAAGATAAGTGTGACAGTAATAACAAACTTTAGTCCAGGAAAACTGGTCCCTGTGAACGCCCTAAAGATGTATAGGTGAAGGAGAAATATAGCTCCACTCTTTGACGTCGACAGTATCTGGGTGTGAGTATTCCCTTTCACGCTAAGGCCGCTTTACCCGCATCGAGAAGACCGTTATGTTAAACTGAACTGAAATAAATGACTATAATCACCGTGACAGACATAAGGGTAGAAGGGCGACTTTAACCTTTTAAAGCCTACTGGTTACCTGATTCATCAACAGGTTGTACATTCAACAACTGTATGCTCTGCCCACACTGTATTTGTGTGTTTTGTATTTATCTGAGAACAAACGACGATTTGTGCCATTTATACCACAAAATGGTTGGTTTTTGTAACAGAAATGAAAAGTTTTTCTGCGCGGTACGAACTGGGTCTTTAAATAAAGCAGTCTGCACTTCGTCTTTAAAAGTTTAATTAACTTTTATAGAATGTGCTACAAACAATTACCTAAATACAAAATATTGTAATTTGTAAAGACATGTCATTCGCTTATCACAAAGTATTTTGGACTGCAGAATGCATCGAATAGAGTGAACTGGATTGATGTCATGCCTTGTAGCTTATTTAACATTTTTGTGAGTTGTGGTGGTATAAATTTAACTGACCGAATTTCGTCTTATATTATCGAGCACTTTGTCTCCTAATTCACGCGTCCAGCCGTCAAGGACAAATTTCAGCTCTTCATTTACTTGTCAGTACACAACCTTATGTGCTTCAGGTATCTTCGTAGTATAAATATATCTAATTCCTTCCTTTTAATTTTAAAAGTCAGTTTTCTTAAGTTTTACGGCGGGAGGGACGGGTTCTGTACTATATCACGATAGGAATATAAGTGAAGAATTTGCGTCAAAAGAGCTAAGGATTCCCCCCCTCCCTCCACACACAAATTTATTAGAATTTTCCTGTACTTAGTTCCTTAGTTCAGTATTTAACGATATTTTTCCCGCTGCGTTGGTAAGCTGTAGAATGGCGGTATTTCAAATTAAGAAAGGTATATGCATAAGAATTTCTGTCTATCTTTCAGTCTTACAGTGGTTAACCGGTCACTGATTTTTAGTCGACATAGTTGCTATGTTACTGATTTGTCGGATGTTAAATTCCTCTGCTTCATAAGTATCTAAACTTCATTTTCCCACTATAAGAATTTTCAATCTTAATAACCGCTTGGAAATTCGCGTGAAAACACGAAAGTATTAGAATAAAGTAACAGCCCCCCCCCCCCGATCAAGAATCGATATTTGGGTCCTTCTTAAAACAAACCAGAAACTCAAACACTTTTCCACGGATTTAGGTTATTTTGTCTTCGTCAGAAGTTGCTTATGGACAGTTAGGTGCACACACCCAACAACAGGTTCGAAATTTGAGCCAGTCAAAATGAATTGTATTAAATATACGGTTTGAGTGACGTGTGTTGGCCTAGTCCAGTGGTTTCTGAATGCTAATATTTTGTATTTATTTGCGTTTTTGGTACAGGGGCTGAGGTTATTGTAATGTAAAACGGACTGTTAGAGAGGAGGGAAAACAAAATATGGCGTTATTAAGACTCCTCACAGAAAAACACAACAATCTCACATGCAAATCTATTGGAAGGAATTAAACAACGTATGAACCACACACTCTTTCTTTGGAGGTTACATTTGCGTGTTTCTTTCTGTATTCCTTCTCTCGTAAGACAATATCGACTTGTGTGAACCTGAACCGAAATAGAGCGTGATTTAAAAAGATGGACTCACTTTCATACATCTATATTTTCTGAACTATATATGATATATGAAAGATCTACATATCATTTGAAAGAGGAGATCCTAAGTTTCGAAGCATATTGCTAGAGCTCTGGTTAGATCGTCTAGCGCACAGCCGTGCAGCAGTGCCATTTGAGAGCAAAATGGCTACTATGCAGCACAAGATTTTTTGCGTTCGTGAGTTCATTAAAACTGAGTCGGCGACTGCTGTGCAGCGTGCGTTTCGTCTTCGTTTCAACATTCAACCTCCAACGA
>Ga0123355_10019897_pt1 | contig 10697 bp, 8 predicted proteins | sample TergutEmb28metaG_3_FD_89872 | JGI IMG/M metagenome (GOLD analysis project Ga0123355, IMG submission 89872) | Embiratermes neotenicus P1 segment gut microbial communities from Petit-Saut dam, French Guiana - Emb289 P1 | ecosystem: Host-associated > Arthropoda: Insects > Digestive system > Gut ...
AGAGAGAGAGAGAGAGAGAGAGAGAGAGAGAGAGAGAGAGAGAGAGAGAGAGAGAGAGAGAGAGTGAGCGAGTGAGTGAGTGAGTTTGAAGTCCCTGGTCAGAGGAGTTCAGGCAAAACACTGATACACTGATAACATTAGTAACATTTTCATTTAGCCTAATTATGTTTAATGAAAATAAAGGTTACGTTACACAGTAAAATCCGAATATTTCACTGCACTTCATACCAAATTTGACTTGGTCATATCCAAAGCCCAGAGAGCAATGTAATAGTAGGTCTCTGCTCACTTTGGTCCAACAGGCTGCAAAACAAGGCATGTATGTCTGAATGTGGAAGTTATAGGCAGCTTTCAATAAAAGCTGCAAATGTTTACTATCAATAAACTAAGTTATAATACCAAAGACCATATTGTGTATAAAAAAATCAACAACTCAGTACTTCCAAGACAACTTAGCATGCTGTCCTAATTTCATCTTACAGATTAATATATTACCAAGCTCTTATAAGTTCAAGAAATATACAGCAAAACTCCAAGAACCATCACTGATGAGATCAAACTGGCATAGCAAATAACTGCAAATGTAAGCAATATACAGTTAGTAACAATTCTATGAAAGATGAGACAAAACAAGGAATTTGCCTGTACTTAAGAGTGTAAGGAGTATGTGAATCTATCTTGTGAAGAAACAGTATGCTGGAAATAATACATTAGCTCCAAATGACCTGAAACACAGTTTTGTTTCTGTACTGTTAACTTGCAAAGTGAGAAACTGAATTATTTATGCTTTGTTATTACTGCTGTAGAAGTACACACATATATACTTATTAAATTTATAGCAGTGAGACTAGCTGATAAACAAAGAATATATATAAACCCAACAAACTAGGCCTTCTATTTACATTTAGGCATGCACTTGTGTTGCTGAATGGAGAGGTAAGAGTTTTGGTTTCATCATTATACAACTGGGAGTATTAACAGGAAGAGAGATCTTGAAAAAAAAATGCATTTTCACTACTATACCTCAGTTACTACATCACATGTCACTGTCTCAATATAAGCTAAATATCATCATTCTGATGGAGGTAAACACAGTTGTACAGAATATACAGCAAATGTATATAAATGATATAAAAATATTATATAATGTACATTCCACAAGAGTTACGGAAAACTAAATTACACCATACCCATGTACCTTAATTTATAAGCTTGTCTTGTGACATTCAACTTTTCTTAGAACACAACTCCATAAAAATACTACAGTTAGAAAGAAACACTCTTTGACTATTCTTTGAGATACACAAATTTAAAATTCCCACTTCAAGACTCACAATATGTTATTCAAAAATCTGAATCAAACAGAAACAAGCTGCCACAGTTATGGTAACTTCAGTACCAACAGTTATCACATCATTTCAAAATAAAACCAATTAAAGCAAAACTGGACTAGTGGACAAAACTGCTAATCAGAAACAGCTGAAACACTTCAAAGAAGAAACATGAGTATGTGTTGTCTTCATCTAAACCAGCATTTAATGTACCTATTGTACATGTCACATTACATTAGGTGAAGACAATGAACATGAATGCGTGGTATACACAATATTAAGATGAGTATCTGTGTGTGACCACAATTATGGTTATTTCATTTATCCTCCAGTATACTAATAGAAATGATACTGAATTGTTTGAACTGAATGCACAAAATTGTTGATTTTAGACATGAAACAGCTACAGCAATTATGCAAGGAACAAGAGTTCTTGCCATGGTTTGGTGTCCAGTCCTTAGGTAGTACCAAAGCAAACATTTCAGCTGTTGGCACCATCAACTAATTACATAAAACTTCTAACACATGTTTCTTTGCTTTCTTCAGATAAGACCTGAAATACAACCTCTATATGCAATGGAAAATACTACTTTGTACAAAAACTGTAAAATAAAAATTTATGCACCTTGTTGAAACATCTGATTTAATTTACAATACTGTTATATTACCTGTAAATGGCTCTTAAATTCTTTTCTTAGGGGGTTCTGACAATCTCAGACCAGTACAAGAAGAATTTTTAAGTCATTTCAAAATTTTCATCACTTTCACTAAAAAACATTTGTTGAATTTATGAGACACAAGTGACATTTGGCAGCTAGCAAGGTTTTCAGTTAATCAAAGCTGCTTTTCACTGCAAATGAGTAGGCTACTCTTAGTACAGTACAGAACTGTCATTTCTTACAACCTTTCATAGACACATGCAACAAAATGCTGTCCCATGTCATATACATCCTTTTTGTCCAGAAGGAAAAATAGTGTCCCAGAGTGGGCATTTAAATTGAACAGTGCCCTGGCCACAGCAGAAACCTGGGATTTAAGAGGATGTATGTTACTAAAGGATAATAAAAACAGTTAAGTGTGAAGTAAAATGTTGCAATTCCATTGCACACTACATATGTTTACCATACACAAGAGTAAGTGATGATTCAAGCTGCCTGGGATGAGATGCTATCACAGGGTGAACAGGCCCTGATGTTACAAAGAATCATGGGGCCTTCATTATCAGGGTCCAGCAGTCCAAGACAAAACATTCTTCTCTGACTGCTTGACCTTGTAGATGAATGCACTGCCATTCTTCAAAACGTTGGAAACTTCTCACCTAACAATACAGCGTCATATCTCACGAGACTTCAGTTTTCAGCAAAAACAGTGCAACAGCCACAAATCCCACAAGCTAGCCAGTGTTTTTCCTTAGCCTTTATCATCCAAGAACAGGGAATTTTAAATGTCCTGGTACTAAATGAGTGGTGGCCAGATTTTAAGTATGGGTTAATAGAATCAGTATCAGAAAAATGCAAATACTCAGCCAGCAAGACTGTGTGCATAGGCCATTACATTGGTACAGTGCACAGATAATACAGGTTTCGTGTGTTTTATTGTATTCCACAGTCAAGTCCTGTCAGTTCATAAGCCTTTAATATTCCATCTTGTAATATGTCCTTTGTATATAGATAACATGGCAGGAATATCCATGAAGACTTAAAATTAAGGCAGGCATACCACCTTGTAAATAAAGCCAACGTGGTGCACAATTTTACTTGGTACGTTTATTTCTTAGTATATTTATCAATCTCTACATGTTTCGGGTGACTATGTCCCCATCATCAGGAGAAACAACTGTGTTTATGCAACACTTGGTACTTGTTATTCTGCACGGATAACAAGTACCAAGTGTCGCATAAATACAGTTTTAACTACTGATGATGGGCATGCAGTCACCTGAAACATGTAGGGATTGATAGATATACTAAGAAATAAACATACTAAGAAAAATTGTGCACCAAGTTGGCTTTATTGACAAGATTATACAGGGATGCATGGTCAACAAAACATAAAAAAAACCAGACACACCAATCAAAATTGTAACACCAAACCAAACTTAACAATTCTAGCTTCAACAGTCATCGGTTTTTACCATAAGACAGGAACTTACATACACATTTCACAAGATTTACACACTTATTTATCATCCTAAAAAAAATTACCTTCACAAAAGCTGCATGTTTTTCAAACATATATTAAATGCTACACAAAAAGGACCCTGTATGAAAAGACACTATAACTTCTCCATCTCGTAAGTTTGAAAGGCATTATGCTATTACCAAGTTTAATTATTTTAATGACAATCTATTAGTTGTTTCAAAAAGGGGCAGGGACACACGAAGATGAAGATGGCAAAAGGCTATCGTGTCTTATAAAATAAGAAGTGTTATCTCTTAAGTGAAGTTACACAGCTGCAGTCTCTGGCAGTTAACCAATGATATTTATAATCAATAAAATATCTGTAATTAGTAATATCTAGTAACACCAAATTACTTATCTGTAGCAACACCAATTTCATGATATTCTATCCACAACAGTTTGCAAAATACTATTCTTATTACATTATGTTACTTATTGCAGTGGACTCTACCCAGAATGACCCAGACAAAATGCCACTTACAGCTTTACAGAATAATGCAGAATATAAATGCACTTCCAAGGTTCAAAATATTATATTTATGGCCCTTGCAGACATTCCCACCACATTCCTCTCCCCTTGTAATTTACTAACTATAGTACAAGCTGGTTTATCTGGCAGTGGATGATCTGTAAAGTTCTACTAACTGTAAATTTACAGAGGTCCATTACATTTCACTATTTCACCTACTGGCAGCACCCAACATCGATTTTGAGAAATCAAAAAGCAAACAATTATTAAAAAAAGGCAGTAACAGAAAAATGTGTCTTGGTGCCTTGTTGCTCCCCTTTTCAAATTTTATATATGTATATAAGCACTAAAAAAATTTAGACTTTGACATAGTAGCGCTTTAAAAAATTTGGTTGGAAAGTGGTATCCAAAAATTTGATAACTTTGCTCTATTCAATAGTGGATTAGAAAGTAAAAAACATGATTTTGGTTGCGGTTTTTATGTAAATGGAGAATTTTTAAAATATGTTAAAGATTTCAAAATTATAAATGAAAGAATGTGCTGTTTGAGATTGAAAGCTAAACAATTTTCACGTACTCTGATAAATGTCCATGCACCAACAAATGAAAAAAAGGAAAAGGGATAAAAGAAGAATTTTACAATTTATTAGAGCAAAATATAAATCAAATAGCTAGGTCAGACATTAAAATAATACTTGGAGATTTTAATGCAAAAGTTGGTAAAGAAAACATATACAAACCTATCATTGGCAATGAAAGTTTACATAATGAAACTAACAAAAATGGAATAAAAATTATTCAGTTTGTGATATCTAATGGTTTAAATGTATGCAGTACAACATTTCCACATAAAGATATTCACAAAGAGACATGGTATTCGGCAGACGGCAAGATAGCGAACCAAATAGATCATGTTTTAATTAGTAATAGAGTCAGGAGTGCAATAACAGACATCAGAGCACTAAGGGGACCAGACATTGGATCAGATCACAACTTACTGAAGAAGTGAAATTAAGGGTAAAAACTGGAAATAAATATAATGAGAAAAGAAAAATGGTGAATATTTTTCAAAATCCAAAGTGGTAATAAGAATATGCTATAGAAATTAATAATTAGTTTGTAATACTGGAAAATTTGGACAATGAAGAGAGCATTGACAATAATATTAATGAAAAATGGGAAAACATTACAACAATAATCAAGGAAACAAAACAGCAGATTATAGAAAAAGATGAAGGTACAGAAACATTTAAAAATAAATGGTATGATGAGGAATGCAAATTTGCAATAGAAGAAATGACGAAAGCAAGAGAAAAGTGGTTGCTAAAAAGAAGAAGTGAGAAGGAAGAGCAGGAGTATCACCATAAAAGAAAAGAAGCTTACAAAATAATTAGGAATAAGAAAAAGACATACATGAAAAATGTAATATAATCAACAGAAGATCAGAAGCATAATAACGCAAGGAAAATGTATCAAACAGTAAACCAATTTATGAAAGGATATCAATATAAATTTAGCATAATTAGGAACAAAAAAGGAGAATTGGTAATGAATACAAAGGAGAAAGCAGAAATATGGAAAGAATATTTTGACAAATGACTGAACACAGAAGAACCAAAGGAATTAATTAAAAAAGGAAATAAAGAAATTAGCGAAGTTGACGTTGAAGTAGAAAAACTCACTATAGAAGATGTAAAAAAGGCAATAAGTAACTTAAAAACTAACAAGGCGGCTGGAACTGATGGAATACGCCCAGAATTAATAAAATACAGAGGAAATAAACTACTGAATAGAATGTAAGAACTAGTAAGACAAATCTGGGAGGAGGAAAAAATACCTGAAGAACGGAAAGAAACAATAATAGTTCCTATTCACAAAAGAGGAGACAGAGATAAGTGTAAGAATTACAGGGGAATAGCACTTGGAAATGCAGCTTACAAAATTGTCTCAAATATAACGTTGGGAAAAATTAAACCATATATTGAAAACGTTATGGGGAACTATCAGAATGGATTTAGAGATGGTAGATCTGTAACTGACAACATATTTGCATTGAAAATAATAAACGAGAAACTTTGGGAGAGTGTACAATATTTATTTATTTATTTATTGATTTTGAAAAGGCATATGACTTTATATATAGAGAAACACTATGGGAGTGTATGAAAAAATTTAAAATTCCCATTAAATTAATAAATATGTGTAAAACATGTGTACAAAAGACAAGAAGTGCAGTTTGAATAGAAGGAACATTGTCATCTTTTTTTGAAAATAAAACAGGCTTGAAACAGGGTGACCCTTTACCACCAATATTATTTAATTTGGCATTACAAAAAGTGATACAAAGTATAAAAATTATTCCTAGTGGTATAAAAATTGGTAAAGAACAACTGAATGTATTAGCATATGCAGATGACATTGCATTAATTGGAAAAAATGAAATACAAATAAGAAAACTTTTTGTATAAATGGAAAACATTGCCAGAAAGTTCGGAAAGGAAAAACAGTTTAAAGAAAAATAAAATAGAGCATTTGAAAATAAAAAACTACAAATTTGGAAGAGTGGAAAATTTTAAATATTTAGGAGTTATACTTAATGAAGATAACAATAACCAAATAGACTTGCAAGAAAGAATTAAAAAATGCTAACAAAACATATTTTATGCTACAAAATTTTTTAAAAATAAAAACATATCAAAGAAACTAAAATTAAGACTAAAGGACACAATAATAGACAAAACATTAACATATGTATCAGAAACTTGGACACTAACAAAGAGAGAGAGAGGGCAATTGAACATTTTTGAAAGGAAAGTGTATAGAAGAAATTTAGGCCCAGTATATGACAATGAAAAAGAAAATTGGAGAATATTAACCAATAAAGAAACTTATGCAAGTGTTAAAAAATGTACTATAATAGAGACAATAAGGTTAAATAGATTATGTTGGTTTGGGCATGTACAGAGAATGAAAGAAAACAGAATTCCCAAAACGGTACTATATATGAATTTGGGAACAACAATATTGAGAGGTATACCAAGAAATAGATGGCAAGATGAAGTGAGAGAGGATGGAAAAATAGTTGGTGGAGAAGGGTGGCAGGAAAAAGTACATAACAGAGAGGAATGAAACAAGCTCCTGAGAACGGCAAGGAATCATTGCATTCTGCACATGCAAATGGAATGAATATATATATACATACCACATTATGTAAGTAGTGATGATAAGTGAATTACAATGTGGTGGGGAAAACAGGCCAGGATATCAAGTGATAAATTAAACAGTCAGGTCTGTCCATGAGGTTTCTATGTACCCCGTTGGTACAAAATAAACCAGCTTGCCTTGTATATGTATCACAGTCCTTGGAAAGCTAATTGTTTTTCAGCTACAGAAAAAATTCTTCCTTTCATGAAACCGAAAGGTCAATTACTGTGTTCATAAAAGCTTGTCTTAATTATTACTGGAGGGTTAAATTAAATACTTTCAGCTTTAAATAATATAAACACATAATCAAAATAATACACTAATAAATCACAAATGTAATTATGTGACTTGATTTTGCCAATGTGTTAATGAGTGGTTCTTTCTTTTCATAAAACTTGTGACATAAAACACATTGTGAGCCCAAAGAAAATCAGACATGCCTACTTTGTACTTCATTCTATACAACTAAGTTATTTCTTCTCCTATGTCAGTTCTCACTAACAGTCACAAATACTTGCCAATAGGATAGTTGTTTCATGTATCCATATCATACTAAGATAACAAAAGAGCTTAAATAAATTTTGAATGTAAACAAATTAGCAAACAATATAAAATAGGACAATGCCATTATTTAAAGCTTCTGCCACAGTGTGGTGAGATCTTTGCTCTTATTGAATTTTATGCAGTGAAAATGGAACAAAGTGGTTGTCCTGAAACACCAGTTAAAAACTACCAATCCGCACTACATAAAACCCTAAAAGAGTTATGACAATGCTCTAATAAAAGTCTGATAAGTGTGATGATGATGATGATGATGATGATGATGATGTGCGAAAATTAGTCAGAAAGTAGGATGATGTCTCAGACACAGAGTTTAGTCATGGTAAAGTCATTTAATTTTACCCAAACATGTATGCATGGGAAATCTCCTGATTGCTGTACAGTGTCTCTAGCATATTTCAGACACCCAGTAGTCAAGAAGAAAGAAAAGTCTCTGGTTTAAGGGCAGTGGAAACAAAGAAGCTATTTCTAAATGAACTGAAAGACAACTGATTTGATAAAATCTGGTGAACTATGTCAATTTATTCATTTATGGACTTAATTTCATTTGAATTACAAAAGGTTGAACTAAAACAATTTGAAGGAAAAATGACTCTAAAAATTAATAAAATGGTCCCAATATGGACTAAAGTTTTGTTACTTTTTGAATAAGTGACTTCAGCATGCATTAATTTCCACAGTTTCATGAACTCTCCAGCTGTTGCATGTCTTAAGTGAATGTGATACTGACAGTCTATGGCCAGAATGTGTAAACTGCTCATACATCACTCAAATCCCTGTCTATGAATATCCAGTGGTAACTGTAGGACTTATAAATGAAAAACACAGTCAGTACTGTTATGCAACACAGAACACATGACCTTCCAAACGTCTACTAACTTCTCTCAACCGTGCATACAGAATTCTTTACTTTCAGCACAGACACATATAATTACAAAGTCTGTAAACTGACTCAGATTAATTGAACCTCCTATACACAATTAACAATATTATGCACACAGTCACAAAATATTTAATTATTAATAAAGGTGGCATTTCAGGCCCAAATGTTAATAAATGTATGTTGTGTGACCATATAAGTAATATTTTTGAATACTTAATATACAAATCTGGGTGTAGCAGTACACACAGACCCTTCCATAATTTGTGCACAACTCAAAATTTAGCAACCCAACAATAAGTTATAACATTATGTTCAATGGAAGGTACATTTCCACAGTTCTGTGCCTCCCAGTTCACAGTATAAAGTTCAAGGAGATTACTATTGGGTCTGTACAGTACATTTCATGACTCTAGGATTATATCTTACAGTTTAAAAATGTTATAATATTTCTGTAATTAAAGTAAGTCATATATGCACTTAAGCAAGCATCATATAATGAAGACATATAGGGGAATGGAAATACAGCCCCACAGAACCTTAACCTCTGCTCTACAAGGAGATTAGAGATGATCTTCACACATGAGCTGTTTTATGCACGGGAAAACAGTCCCTGAAGCCACTGGAAAGAACATTTCGTAAGACCTCGAGCTGGTTTTGATGTTGTGGATAAGACAAAAATTTCCTGCCCTGCCAGGAATGGAAGCCTAATTCCTTGCTCATACAGCCCATAGTCTAGTCACTATATTGAGTTATCCTCATGCCATTCCTCTTGCATTTACTAGTTAAAATTAATATTTTAATCTGGCTTTATTTTTTCATGAAGCCTTCGGAGATGAAAAATGTAATGTAACATTCAAATTTGAAAATCACCACTTATCAGGCATTTCATACTTTACATTCACCACCAAATGGCAAATTCAGCCTCTGGCATTTAAAATAAATTCTGTAACTGTAGTTATAACACAACACCATACAGACCTACATAGCAAGTTACAATCACTCTTTAAAACCAGGAGATGTTACATAATGGCAATGGCACAAAGTGCATAGATTTCTGTACTTCAAAGCATACCACATAGTCCTCACACATTTTAGATGTACTAATAAGACTTAAGAAAAGTTGAATATCCCTTTCTAAGTGCAATTTTATATTCCACACATCTACACAAAACATACCCAACAGTGACTTAAATGAGGTCAATTAAGCATTAATAAATTTTTTATTCCTATTCATCTTTGTTTTCAATATAATGCAGTGGTAACAAGTGCATCTTTATGGCAACAGGAAAAGAAAAATTATCTTTCATTTTATAACTTACTTTTATAGGATATGAAAATAAGAATAAGTATTCAACTTCTGTTCTAGTCAGTTGACAGTTTCCTCAGCATGAAAACAGCCTGTCCTTTACATCAACAAGATTAGAAAAATAACTGTTTTTTACTCATATATCATACCTCCTACGCAATTCCTTTTAAAAAGGTGTAACTTGTCATGAAGACTACATAATGGATGAATTACTGGATGCCAATCAGAGTCAAAATATCATAAAATTGTAATTACAAATGTATATAGTCAGCATGTGTGAACTGTGTAATCAAATTAAAGTAGCCTAAGAACCTCATGCAGTCTAAATCCGACCCTGACGACAGCAAATTCCTAGTGCATGTACTGGATTTACCCCTAATATACAATGATACTACAAATAAAGAAACCCCCTTTACAATCTTAAATTTTCAGTAAAATTACTACACAGACTGTATTTAACCTGGTGTGCAATTACAAGGTGAAGCCTGACTTGCAGGGAATGAATAAAAAAAATTCTTGTTTTATTTTTCAGTAAATATGGTAGGTCGCCCTAAAAATGTATTATATTAGTAAACATAAGCATCTTGGGCATTGTGTAAGCTAACATAACATTCAAACAACTAAACCACATACTTTGTGGGGGGACCGCGATAGCACAGTGGTTAAGGTGCTGTGCTACAAATCGGAAGGTCGCTGGTTCGATCCCAGCTAGTGTCAGTGGCTTTTTCATTGACATTAAATCCTTCCGATCGCACTATGGCC
>Ga0123355_10019899_pt1 | contig 10696 bp, 9 predicted proteins | sample TergutEmb28metaG_3_FD_89872 | JGI IMG/M metagenome (GOLD analysis project Ga0123355, IMG submission 89872) | Embiratermes neotenicus P1 segment gut microbial communities from Petit-Saut dam, French Guiana - Emb289 P1 | ecosystem: Host-associated > Arthropoda: Insects > Digestive system > Gut ...
AAAGTACTGCCCACCGCTGCACCCTCTGTGTGCACAAGTGCTCCACCGGCAGTCACTCTCACTGAAGGTGCAAACTCTGAGTGCGGAAGCTCGGTTATCGCAAAAGTAGTTCCTGCAGGAAGCGTAGGAATGACAAATGTCTCATCTGCTGCAATTGAAAAGTGTGCCTGATGGCTGCTGGTACCACCACTACCCCCTTCCCCTACAGACTCGATAGGCACAACACCCCTTGGCAGTGCTACAGGAATACCGTCTCTGCCCAGAATGATACCTTCTAGCGGCAAGGTCAATGGAGCAAGGGGGTGCTCTCTCAAATTTAGCTCAAAGGCAAAAAGGGTCACTCTGTTTGCAAAAGAATCGGTAGGAGGAATTGCCTTTGTCACTTCAAGGGCAGCATCTCTGACATCTGACCCTACATACCTTCGGTACCGATTAACGAACTCTGGGCCATCTGCTAGCTTAACGCCAAGTCTTCCACCATCTGTTAGCTCAAATATCTCTAAGAGAATTGTGTGCTCACGCTGATCAACATAAGCTCTAAGCTGAAATCGAGATCCATCATAGGTCATATGCGAAGGCGCGCTCGTTTCAGAACTTCCTGGCACTTCACTGAGCTCCCAAACATAAACACCTGACCTCGGAAATGGCAAGTCACTTATAAGTTCCCACAAGTTGAAGCTGCCACTAGCAGTTATGGTACCTTCAATCGTATTAAAAGACTCAAGCGCAATGATTGGATTAGTGTCTATGCTAGGCACCTCGCCAACAGGAATAGAGTGCACCAAGGGGTCAAGACTAAGCTGTATCTGGATAGGCTCAAATTCAAAGGCGAAGCTAGCGTCAGGCACCGTAGTGCCCTGGGGCATAATGAGTGTTTTTGTCAAAGGAATTTCAGGTGTCTGAATTGTTCCCGTAGAGAAAATCCATACATGAGGATACATCTCATTCCAGGCTCTTTCTCCCAAGCTGACACAGAGAAATCCTGCTACCTCTGCCTGGTATTCAGTATTAGATTTAAGTAAAGGTAGCGGTACTCGGAGAACCGAATTAGGAATTTCTCTACCGTCTGATCCAGGATTGCTTGCAGCAGACCATTCAGCCTGAGAAAGGCTTAGCACCATGGCACTTGAAGAGCCATCAACAGGAGTGAGTGTAATCGTGCCTCGCGAAGCAGACAGAGTACACATTTCCCTGTCAAAGCGAATCTCTATATGTGTCGTTGCCTCTGGCCCCACGTTCACTACATTGGTTGCGCCATTATAGGGAATGGTTGCTGTGCCAGAAACTGTCCAGTTTGAGCTTGTTGTTGGAATAAGTGATGCAGCAATCCTCCAGGGAATAAAATTATCGCTGCCTTGCTGACCACCAGCAAAAAGGCCTTGTCCAAAACCAGAGACTCCTTTTCCCAGCTGACCCATGTCATTTGTTCCCCATGACCATAAGCTTCCGTCAACTGCAAGTGCGGTTGAGTGGTTGAATCCCGCAGAAACAGACAGCAGCGGAGGAACTTCCCCCTCAACCTTTTGGGGACGGTGATGTTCGCTTTCGTTACCTAATCCCAGCCTGCCCTGTGTTCCACTTCCCCATGCCCACAACTCTCCACCACTGTCTACTGCCAGGGTATAAGTGAGGCTTGCAGAAACTGACCTCCATGACTGCGCAGCACCTGTTACCAGCTGGGGAATCGATCGGTGAGTCGTATCACCATGTCCCAATTTGCCAAATGAATTGCTTCCCCAGGTCCACAGTCCTCCATCTGCGCAAAGCGCCACTGAATGATCACCTGCTGAAATGGATTTCCACGAAGTAGGAATGTCTTCACGCATCACTCTTTGAGGGGTATCAAAGAGTGAGATGTTCCCCAGTCCCAACTGGCCCCGCGCATTATTTCCCCAAGCCCACAGGGCACCATCACTGTCAATTGCCAAAGTGTGCTGAGCCGATAGCGAAGCATCAACTAAACGCCATGCGTCAGCACCTGCAGTTACCTTTGCAGGAACACGCTGATCAACTGAGCCTACTCCTGAGATGCCTAAACCCAGTTGTCCCAGCCTAGTATTGCCCCAGGCCCACAGATTACCATCCCCATCAATAGCAAATGAAATAGCGTTTCCCGCAGAAACCTCTTTCCATGAGTCAGCGACTCCTACAATCTGCCGAGGAACAGGGGACATCACATCATCCCCTAGTCCCAGCTGGCCATCTCCGTTTGCCCCCCAAACCCATAGGTTTCCAGATGAATCAATTGCCAAGGCATGATTTTGTCCTGCAGAAATAGTATTCCACGCATCAGCACCAGCTGTGACTAGATGAGGGGTAGTACGATTTGCGACATCTCCCAATCCTAACCTACCTGCTATACCTGATCCCCATGCCCACAATTTTCCCTCATCGGTAATCGCAAGTGAGTATTCGACCCCTGATGAATGAAGGACTACTTTTTGTCTGTTATTTTGCAAAAAGGCTATGCCTTCTTCAAGTGACATCATTGTCTGCCCACTTACATCTGGGTCCTGCTGTTGCAAAACAGGGTCGCGAGCAACACTTTGCGCAAAGGTTTCTAGTGCTCCGTAGTGCGCCGCAGCAAAAAGAAGTAGCAGGAGCGCAAGTATATACAAGCTAAGCTTTTTCCTGGTGACAATTTTTTGCAGAATAAATGAATTGATGATACGCGCCCGCTTATGCATTGTGTTCCCTCACTTGGTACTGATGCAGCCAATTTGCAAGGCGGTCCGTATTTGATATATTTTTGATATCAAATCTAAATTACTCTCACATTATAGCTAAACAATTAGAGAGGCACAATCTCTTTGGACATTTAGCTCAATTTGTGACGGAAAGTATCAGAGGTGAAAAATGGCTTTACTCTATCCTTAAATCATAAACACTAGGTCGCAGATCGAACTCTTCCATAAGGGCTAAGTAGCGCTCTGGCGAAAGGGATTTAGCCTCGCCAACAGATGCAATAAGAAGTGCCTCCATCACATTAGTGCCAAAGCTGCGTCCCTTCAAGCGAGGTGTGGTAGTAATTAGCTTGCTCACACCGTGCTTTCGCAAGAATTCTATATCTGCCTCTGTAGTGGTATTAGTCACCACCCAGATACCATCTAGGTCAGGAGGCATGTATTTGGTAATGTACTTGAAGTCACCTGCAATGATATCGTGGTCACGGTAGAGCCGATCTGTCCAAGCGTGACGTCTAGGCTTTGAATTGTGATCAGAGCCCGAAGGATAAAGCCATGAAAAAGGCAGGTTAATCGCTATAGGTGCAGCAATGCGCACAGCACGCGTAAGCGCTGTGCGAGAGTGAAGGATTTTGCGTATACCTAAGACATAGAAAAGATCCCCAAAGCTTGTTTTAGCACCGCTGGCAGAAAAAGCCATAGCCAGCCCCCAGCGATCAACTGCAGAGGTGACTAAGACCTTCTTGTCCGAAATATCATATTTCAACTCTTCGCTAAGATAACGAACGGTATCTGCCTCTACGATTCCCTTGAGACCAGAGCCATCAACAAGTGCTTTATTGCGCACAAGCTGCGCCAGCGATTTTGTCTCACGAAACCAATAAGTTCGATCTGCTGCATTGAGAAAAAGATCAGTACCCCCCAGCCCTATGGCAGCAATGCTTGGATCATTATCTAGTTCTATAAGACGGCGTTTCAAGAGGCCAAAATCACCGTCAGTACCCTCGCGACGAATGTGAAAGTGGTGATCATTTGCAAGGCGCACTTCTGTCTGATGATCGCGTGCTGACGAGCCCAGTGAGATGCTTACAACGGACTTTTCTGTACCTAACTTATCTGTAGCTATTGGCGCTTTAATTGGTCCCAGGCCTTCCTGACGCGGCGGCCTCGCTCACTCATACGTCTGGTGGTACCAGTAGCCTGACCTTGATGAGACTGACTGCCATCACGCGTCCCCTCAACAATGCCCGTAAGCACACCCCGTAAATGAGAAACATCGACTTCTATATCACTATGCAGCGGCGAGGCTCCCAATTCAATGCCAATAACATCAGAGTCAAGTAGACGCTTCATGGTTTGAACGCGCCAATCACTGGCAAGTACAATAACTGCAGAATAGTCATTTAACTCGACCAGAGTATCTAGCAATTGATTGAGCAAGTCCCCTGCCTGTCCCGTTTCAGCACGCAGACGTTCATCTTGAGAAAAGATAAGCGCAAAGTCAAGTGAAAACTCTTCAGCAAGTTCACGCAGTTGGTCTCCGTTAGATACAGGAAAGGCAATTAGGGCAATGCGTGCGCCATGGCGCACTTCGCCCAAGGTTTCAAGATTTGATACAAAGCTGCGAGAAACTCCAGCCACACGGGCAACCTCTGCCTGAGTAGCACCCTTTGAGCGGTCAAGTAGCAATTGGTCAATCGCGCCGTATAGCTTATCGCGAGAGATGACCTTGCCCCCAATGCGGATTGTCTCAGACATGGACAGCCTCCCTATTATCCCCATCATCTTTTTCGGCTCTGTCAGTCCTGTCGATAACAGCGTCTGCAGCAATGAGCTGCAAGCCTCTGAGAGTTAGGTGTTCGTCGCTGTGCGTCACTGCAGCAATCAGCGGAACCAGAAGAGGCGCAAGGCCTCCGGTAGCGATAATGGGAACGCCAGACCTTGCAAATTGCTGGTCTTCATCCTGCAGCGCTTTAATAAGTGCGCTCACCTTTGCTGCCTCGCCATAAAGCAGTCCCGACTGGACTGCTGTCTTTGTTGTCGTGCCTAAAACCTTTTCTGGCACTTCCAGATCAAGAGCAGGCAGACGCGCAGCCGAATTGAAAAGTGCTGTCGCCGAAGTCTGAAGGCCCGGAGAAATGATCCCCCCGCTATAGTTGCCATCGTTATCGACTACGTCAATATTAGTGGCAGTGCCAAAATCAAGCACAATCGCAGGGGCCGCATAAAGCTTGCAGGCAGCAACTGCGTTAGCGATGCGATCTGCCCCAATCTCTGCGGGATTGCTAGTGTGCGCACTATACTGGGCAGCCACTCCAGCATCAACAACAAGGGGTGTGGTATTGGGTTTAATATAGCTAAGGCTTTCGATGAGTGTGGTCCAAACCTGAGTCAAGGCAGGAACTACACTTGCTACTATCACCTGTTCGATGGCAGGCGCAGCATGAGGGTTGGCAATAGCTTCAGTAGTTTGTCTGGCAGAATGTCTGGCGGTGTGCTCATTGGGATGCCCTGTATCTAGAGAGAACCTTTGCTCTTTGCTTGCCTCGTAAAAAAGCTGCGTGACAATTGCCTTAAGTTCATCGGAAGTGCGCGCTGTGTCACTAGCAAGGCGCCAAGTATGATACAGATGGGCACCCTTGAAGAGTCCCAAAACAGTCTGGGTGTTCCCTATGTCAACTGCAAGTAGCATCGTATTCAAATTGTACCCGAAAGCAGAGGCTAAACTGCATCGTCAAGCAAGTCGAATTCCCTAGGAAGGACTGCTTCGTCGCCTTCTTTGGCAGCTTCACTGGACGAAATTGCCTCGTCTGAAGTCGTTTCATCAGTATCTAAAGCTTCTGGAATAATCCCCTGTTCTGCTGCAAGCACTTCTTTTGTGGCAGCAAGAGCAACTTCGATCATGTCGTCATCAGGTTCGCCTGTAGTCAGTTTTTGCATCATAAGCCCTGGCCACATGATAAGCTTCACAATCGCAAGATGGGTATGCTTTGATGCCCATTTGACCGTAAGTTCATAGGCAAGGCCAGCAACCAGAGGTAGCAAAAGTAGACGAGAGCTTATGCGGATTGCAAAGACAGCAAAGGTGTTCGTAGCACCAAGCCAGTCAGCAATCGCAGCAACAGGTACTAGCGAGAAAATGAGAATGGCTATTGCCATCAGCATGATGAGAAAAGCAGTGCCACAGCGAGTATGAATGGTGTCATAGTTGCGTGCCGACTCGACAGTCAGTGGGTCACCATTTTCAACAGCATGTATAACCTTGTGCTCTGCACCATGATATTGAAAGAGTCGCTTGATGTCAGGAAGTCTGCTGATAGCATACACATATGCCAAAAAGATGAGCAGGCTCACAATACCATAGACAAGGTCCCATGAAAAACCGCGATCTGCATCCCCGCCTAAGGCAAATTGAGTGATCACACCAGGAAGTACAAAGAACATGAGCACCGCCATGACAATGCCCAGCATTACTGAAGTTGCAATCATGCCCTTCGTCATAGCCGATTCGCGGTCTTCTCCCTCTTTGCCCTCTTCTACCTCTTCAAGGCCTGCGAGTTGAGCCGAAATTGTAAGTGACTTAGTGCCCAAAACAAGGCTTTCAGCCAGGGAAACTACGCCACGAATGACTGGCCATTGCATCCACTTGTTGTGCGCAGCTGCAGATTTAAGGGGGAACTTTTCTATGTGGATTTCGCCCTGCTCATCACGAGCAGCAACAGCCCAGACTGTTTTACCGCGCATCATGACACCCTCCATAACGGCCTGGCCGCCTATGGGCATAGGTGTATATCCTGTCACCCCATCAAAGGTAATGGGAGCATCATTTGAATCTTGATTCATACTTTATCTCTAGTCTCTGTAGTTTATCTTTATAAATCATCACGAACTACGCGCGGAAAAGGATTTCCACAAGCCATGCTGCCTTCGGGACAGAAGGTTCTGCGGCAAGCGGCTCCTGCATCAGCGAAGATATAGGGTGCTGTTGGGGTTACCAGTGCAAGCATGCAATCTGCAACTTCACGAATTTCCCACTGAGCACGGCGGCAGCAGCGCAAGCTAAAGAAATGCAGCAGTTCACGCGTGTTCATAGTGACAACGATTTTTGTTTCCATAGCATTGGGCAACAAGTAACGTGCGTCCTCTTTGTGCACGCCTTTGTCAATTAGATCGCGATAAGACTCGAAGGAGGCTTTGCAGTGTTGCAGATAGGCTGACTCTGCTTCCCCGCCGGCCTCACGCACCTTTGGAGGTATGATGAACACAGGCTCATCATCATAGTTTACATAGCGCTGCGATTGCTGGTTGTAGCTCGCAAGACGGTGCCTTACTAACTGATGGGTCATCGCGCGAGATACTCCGTCAAGAGCAAAGGTGTAGCTGACATGTTCAAGAGCTGCAAGATGACCGCTTCCCATAATAATCTTGAGGATGCGCTTGATCTCAGCATCTTCCATAGTCTCTAAGAGCTCTGCTCCGCCAACTTTTGCATAGCAAAGTCGTGCCGCAGCAGCTACTGCACGTTCTGGTTCAGGGGTATGAAAAAGTAGCTTGACAAGCATGCGTGCTCCTACGTAGTAGTCAATGTAGTGGTTCTAGTCCAACGATCATAAGTAGTTGATCTGGCGATCTTTAGTGTGCGCCTTAAGTGAGTGTCGCTACAAAACTGCTAAAGAATTGCAAAACTCTCGACCCCGTGCACGTAGGCAGCGGGAATCGAGAGTATCATTACAGAAGAACAGATTTAAGCTTCCTTGCTCTCTTCGGCTGGAGCATCTGCGTCTGCTGTTGCTGCTGGTGCATCTTCGGCTGGAGTATCATCGGCAGCCTCTGCAGCTGGTGCAGGCGCTGTCTTTTCAAATTCTGCAGCGCGAGCGGCCTTTGCGGCAGCCCTTTCCTCGCGAGCAGCGGCTTTTGCAGCAGCTTCTGCTTCTGCTTCTACACGACGTGCCTCAGTAGCAGCCTTCTCTTTCTCAAGTGTTGCAGCAGCGGCAGCACCAAACTTGTCAGCAAAACGCTGTACGCGTCCACCAGTATCGACAAACTTCTGAGTACCTGTAAAGAAGGGGTGGCATTTATTGCAAAGCTCAAGACGGATTGCACCGCCCTTTGTTGAATTGCTTTCAAAAACACTTCCGCAAGAGCAGGTATATTCGGTCACTTTATAATCTGGGTGAATACCAGTCTTCATTGTTCATTTCTCCTTATATTTGTAGCACGAAGCTCGCTTGAATGAGCATGGTTTCCGACCATATTCGCGAACTCGCAACTTGTTATTGTAGCACAGGTAGTTACTCTGAGTACGTCCAGACGGTCAAGATTAGTGTAGGCGTGCATGAGTATTCCAGATGTTCAAGATTTATGCTGATTTTTAGATAAGGAAGCGCAGCGTACTCGAAGCTACGTGAGCATTTCTTGTCTAAAAATCAGCGTAGAGATTGGACGTCTGGGGTGCTTCAGGATACTTCGCTGCCGGCTTGCGCGGCTTTACGTGCCATCTTCGTCAACAAATCCATATTAGTTTCTGTCTGCCTATAACCGTTAATTAGCTGCTGCATCGAACGATCAGAGTCAACATTGTGCAGAATACGACGAACACCCCACACCAATGGTGCTTCATGTGGTGACAAGAGTAATTCTTCTTTGCGCGTACCTGATGCAACAATATCAATCGCTGGGAAAATGCGACGATCAGCAAGACCCCGGTCAAGGCGCAGCTCCATATTACCCGTACCCTTGAACTCTTCAAAGATGACCTCGTCCATCTTTGAGCCTGTTTCGATAAGCGCTGTCGCTAGGATAGTTAGCGAACCACCACCTTCGATATTGCGCGCTGCACCAAAGAACTTCTTCGGCGGATATAAGGCAGCCGAATCTACACCACCTGACAAAATACGACCTGACGCAGGCGCCGCCAAATTGTAGGCTCGAGCAAGCCTGGTAATCGAATCAAGCAAGATCACAACATCGCGGCCTGCTTCAACGAGGCGCTTTGCACGCTCAAGGACAAGCTCTGTCACGGCAATGTGATTTTCTGAAGGCATGTCAAAAGTACTTGAAATAACCTCCCCGTGAATAGAGCGTTGCATGTCAGTAACTTCTTCGGGGCGCTCGTCAACCAACAGGCACATTAAATGCACCTCTGGATTATTGGCATGAATTGAAGCTGCGATGTCTTTGAGGATTTCTGTTTTTCCTGCCTTAGGAGGAGACACAATCATTCCGCGCTGACCCTTACCGATAGGAGCAACCAGATCAATGGTGCGCGCAGAAAAATCTTTGCCACCGCGCTCCATTACTAGGCGCTCATCAGGATAGACAGGAGTCAAAGAGCTAAACTTTGCACGATCAGTCAAATTCTCTAACGCCACACCATTAACAGTTGTGATCTCTTTAAGAGCTGCGAATTTTTCATTTTCACGCGGCGGACGACCCTGCTTGCCGACAACAAAGTCACCGCGACGCAAGCGATTGCGTCTAATCAGCGAAGCAGACACATACACGTCACTTTGACCTGCCAGATAGCCTGTCGTGCGCAAAAAGCCATAGCCTTCAGGCAGCGTGTCCAGCACTCCTTCAACTGGCTGCATCTCGGCAGCTTTGCGCGCAGCTTCAGCAGCTGCGGCCTCTGCTGCAGCAAGCTCTGCTGCGGCCTCAGCATCACTACGAGCCTTTTCAGCACGTGCAAGATAGGCAGCATGAACAGTCTCTACCAAATCTGCCTTCGGAATGGCAGATTTCTTTAGCTCAACCCCAAGTTCTTCAGCCTGCAGGCGCAATTTTGCAACGGTTAGAGCAGCAAGCTCTTCTTTGCCCACAACAGGTGGCAGATCAAACTTGACAGCTGCTGCAGCCTGCTGACCCTGGTTTTGCCCCTGATGCTTTCTGCGAAATTGTCCGCCCTGCTTATGGTGGTTACGATTGCCCCCTTTTCCAGAGCCCTTTTGCTGGCCTTTATCGCCACCTTTGCCCTGTCCAGGATTGCCAGATTCGTTTATGCCACTACTACGCTTCGTTCTTTTTCTGGGACGTGCGCTCATGCTTGAACTACCTTCTTCCAGTCTTCTTCAAAAGATGCCAGTCCCCTATCAGTTAGAGGATGTTCTACGAGCTTTTTCAACACACCAAAGGGTACAGTTGCAATATCTGCCCCCATAAGAGCCGACTGTGTCACGTGATGAGCACTGCGAATAGAGGCCGCAATGATCTCAACGGACTGGTCAAACTCGTAATTATTAAGTGCAGTCACCACATCATCAAGCTGAGCCAGGCCATCTTCTGCAATATCATCAAAGCGTCCGACAAAAGGTGAGATGTAGGCAGCGCCAGCACGCGCCGCCATCACTGCTTGAGGCACGCTGAAACACAGGGTCATGTTGACAGGAATATCTTTTGCCGCAAGTGCTTTTGTCGCAGCAAGACCTTCAATAGTCGTGGGAACTTTGACGACAACATTAGAGGCTAGGGCTGCAAGCTCTACGCCTTCTGCAATAATCTCTTCGCGAGTCGTTCCAACAGCCTCTGCAGATACTGGGCCATCAACTAGCTCGCAGATACGTTGGATGTGCTTTGGGAAATCTGCAAGCCTGCCACCAATGCGCGCATACAGCGTTGGGTTGGTGGTGACCCCTGCGACTACCCCCCAGCTGGAGGCTTCGGCGATTTCGTTAAGGTCTGCGGAATCCAAAAAGAATTTCATAGTCTGTCCTTTCAAAAGACAAGGCAAAGCAGCATGGGCTGCCTGATTACTACATGCACTATTGCATGAAATCTTCTTTCAAACATCGTGGGTAAAATATGCCCGACACGGGCAAGAGTTCAAATCGTAGTGACTATTGTGCGGCAACTTTGCGTATCCGTCAAGTCACAATTAGCTAAGGTACAATAAAGGACCGTGTAACATCTCTCGGGGCTGGGCCAGATGCCCTTGAGGTCAATACATTAAAATGACCTCTCTTAAGTAATCGATCCAAGATAACAAGAAGAGAGGTCACCTATGAATGTTAGCAGAG
>Ga0123355_10019900_pt1 | contig 10696 bp, 11 predicted proteins | sample TergutEmb28metaG_3_FD_89872 | JGI IMG/M metagenome (GOLD analysis project Ga0123355, IMG submission 89872) | Embiratermes neotenicus P1 segment gut microbial communities from Petit-Saut dam, French Guiana - Emb289 P1 | ecosystem: Host-associated > Arthropoda: Insects > Digestive system > Gut ...
GTGGTGTGTGGGTTGTGTGTGTGTTATGTGTGGTGTGTGTGTGGTGTGTGTGTGGTGTGTGTGTGTGTGTGTGGTGTTTGTGTGTGTGTGGTGTGTGTGTGGTGTGTGTGTGTGTGGTGGGTGTGTATGTGTGTGTGGTGTGTGTGTGTGTGTGGTGTGTGGTGTGTGTGTGTATGTGTGTGTGGTGTGTGTGTGGTGTGTGGTGTGTGTGTGTGTGTGGTGTGTGTGTTGCCATATTTTGTCCAAACTAATATCGCATTGTTTAGGCATTGTGGGTATGTTAAATATACACATTTTTGGGACACAGTGTAGCAGATCATAGAGTATTTATGGTGGATGAAATCCATTAGCTGAGTGGAACTGAGTGCAGTCTACAGAGAATTAATTAAGCCATAAATTTCCGGTAGCCCGTGTGGCAGATCTTTGGACAGGTCTCACGGAGTACTTTTATAAACTACCCAAGGGAAAGATCAGTTAATATACCATAAATGCATTATAGGAATTACTGTCGTAACATACACATTTTGTGTACATCACTTACTGTCTCTTCTTGGTAAGTCTGTGTTGTATGTGTACAGCCTGGCCAGAAGTAGTGTTTGATGTTTAGGTTATACAAAAATTGGTACAAAAATGAAATTGATATCTGTCCAAACGCAGATTTTATTCATTATATAGAACTACATGTTTTGGCCTATCTCAGTTCATCCTCTGCTTTACAGTTGGACTTTAAAACATATTGTGGAAGAAGTGTGCAGTATGTGAGTCCATAATACTTAGTTAAAATTATTAAGATTGTTAAAAATTGTTTGGGTCATAAACAGAGGTTCTACCACAGCTGTTACAAATATTGTTTATGTGTTTATTTCCTTTGTCATTCTAAAGTCATCATTTCATCGTCTCCAATCGGAGATTCACTTTGGAATGACAAAGGAAGTAAAACACACCAAAATAATCTCATGCATATTGGACCGTGCATCATTGTGTTAGTAGAAGAATAAGAGACCAACTTGATGTCACTATTTATTAAGTTTTATTTCATTTCTTCTATGCTCAACATGTTTCAGACATTAATACATCCATCATCAGGAGCCTGCGACTTTTCTATTGTATCGCCACATTGGTTGTGTGTTCTTGTTTCGATGTGTGTTGGAGTTTCGGTGTGGGTTGGGGTGGTATCCATGTGCTGTGCTTCAGCCTGCCACACGGATACCACTCCAACCCAGCCACACCAAAACTCCAACACACATCGAAACAAGAACACACGACCAATGTGGTGATACAATAGAAAAGTCGCAGGCTCCTGATGGTGGATGTATTAATGTCTGAAACATGTTAAGCATAGAGGAAGTGAAATAAAACTTAATAAATTGTGATATCAAGTTGGTCTCTTTTTCTTCAACACGAACAATAGTTGGAACAGTTGTGGTAGAACCTCTGTCCACATATATTGTTCTTGTGTATGACGTTAACAATGTTTAATAATTTTAAATGAGTTTTATGGACTTATATAATGTATATTTCTTCCTCATTGTGTTTTACAGACCAATTGTGAAACAGAGGATGATCTGAGATAGGTTGACATTGTGTTTGGACAGACCCTGGTTCAGTTTTTGTACTATTAACAACACATGGGGGTGGCATACGTTGAAGGAAATTGGGTTCTTTCTTGTTTTGGCAACATCAGGCAACGTCTGGTTGTCTGTAGTTCCATTATATTCTGGTTGGGTTAGAATACCTTTCTATGACATACATAACTCAAATAAATGGAGCCATATAATATAGCCAGTGTAGTGACTAGGCCACATGGTGGTTATGACCAACGATTTTTCAATTTGCGGCAGGATAAAGGGATGTCGTATACTACCAAAAGTATCTATCCTGGCACTGAGGCCCACTGAGCCTTCCATGGGGTATTTCCTGGGTCTCTTATCCTGGGGTGGGGGTAAAACAGCCAGGTCATGAAACTGACCATTTGCCTCCGTCTCGTACCAAGTGTCCCTCCACTTTCCCTTATGCCTGTATGACATGCACAAGAGTAACTTTATGTAAATAAATAAATAAGATGACTGCTGGATAATGCCTCCAAATCAGGACACTGAAAATGAAAACCTTCTTGAAAACATCAACCCTTCAGCACTGAATGATGTATACACTGCACTGCAGGATCCTGGGTTCAGTTCCCGAATGATGCAGCATATGCATTGGACAATGACTGCTGTTTTGTATACAGTCCTGTTGGATTTTTCCCTTTTTCATTTCTTTTTATTTGCATGAAAAAACTAAGTCATGTAATTGATATTCGGCATTTTGCAGATTGCACTGGGAATTTAATTCTGGCATGAAAGGCTTAAGAAATAAGTGCTAGAGATTAATGATGCTGGATGATGGGCAGGGTATGTAACAGCCCCACTGGGTTTTGATGATCCATGTCCCACCCTTCCTCTGATATAACAAGCCACAGTGTAGATGGAAGGGTGTAGTACTGTAACCCGATTTTTCTTTGAGTATTGGGGTGACACATTTGCTCACAAGCTGGCGTGGTCAGCGTACTTACACCATCATCGTGGTGGTGGAAAAGAACTAGCAAGTAAAGTATATACTGTAGCCGATCATTTTTAGTGTAGTTGTTTCTTAGGATTGCTGGCGTCAGTTACAGATAGTTCATGGCACGCGCTGTAAGTTAATCTGTCAAAGTGTATTCAGGACTGTTGGTGATAGGTAGGAGGGGAGGGATTTAAATGAGAAAACATTAGGAGCTGATAACGGATGCTAGGAAGTCAGTCGTGTAGGAGTGTGGTGTAGGTAGGAGTACAGAGAAGTGACTGTGTCAGTTTCCTAGAAATGATCTAGTTGTTTTGCTGGATATAGCGCTACATTATTTTATATCAAGAATAAATTGAGTAAATAAAACAACAAATAAAAAAGAAATAAAACTATATTTGATTCGGTGAACCACACCCGTTTCCCGAAAGAGGATCACCTACCAGACTGAGCGCGTCGGGACAACAAAGTTACGAAGGTTGATCGTGTAGAATACCTGGCAGTATGTTTGGTCACCATGACTCTGTAAGGTCAATACCGTTCGGAGGTGGACAGTGCCAAGTGCTGCTACAAGGGTTCGTCTTGTCCGGTGGGAGCTGCAGTCATTTATTTTGACACAAAGGAGTGTGCCTTTTTACCTTTTTATGATTTAATTTTCAGAACAAACTGCAACTGACAGTGCTGACAAATTTACGAGCACAGTTCATACTGTGGGAAGACTGTCTAACAAGTTTGCGCGCAGAGTCTACAACATCCTGTCCTCACAAGTTAAGAACCTCAACAAGGATAATTTGCAGCAGTATGTAAATTCCCTGGCCACCATAATGCACCTTACAAATTACCTGAGCGCACTAAATCAAAATCTCAAAGCAACAACTTCCATAAGTGATACACAAAATTCTGAAGTAGGAACGTCAAGCAGTAACGCACAGAAGAAGGAAGAAAAGAAATCAACTATCGCATGATGTGTGACCACAGTTTTGATGCTGAGGAATGTGTAATTGGTGTGAATTTTTGTAACGATATATTTCTAGTACAAAATTAATAATGGATGTGCGTTTATAAATTTTTATATACGTAATTGTAAATTACTTGCCTGTATAAAGCATACGCTTGATATGTAATATAATTTTGTGAATGCTTTTTGAAACTTTTGTACTGATTGTTGATTTAAATTTTTGAAGTGTACAAGAAAATGCACCAGCTCTTTGTATACATGAAAGAAGGTTCTGGGCTGGAAAATATTTTTAAGGCAGTTAATGTTTGAATTCCTAATAAAATTTATTGATGAAACAGTTTAAGAGTACCATTATATGAAATAAAAAATTCGAAAGCTTCGAAACATTTAGTGCTGAATTTATAACTTAGGCTGTGTGTTATAATCATGGCTGGCACTTCACATTTAGTGCCGATTTCATTTAAGTGCTCCGATAGAGTTGTTACACATACAATGTAAAATGTTTTCACTGTCCTTGCCATGAAGGCATATAAGGGGAGTAGAGGCATAGCTCCTGTCATTCTTAACTTTGGCACTAGGTGGAGGTGGGTGGTTACCATTACATGTCAGCCACTGTACTCTAGGGCAGGAACCATGGTTTCCATTGAGTAGGAGGCTGGGTGGACCCCAGAGTGTCTGGATGTTTTGGAAAAAGGAATAGTCTCTTATCCCTACTTGGTTTTGAACCCCAGGCCATTTAGCACATTGCCTAGTTGGTATGCTGACTATGCTATTTTGGCTGCAGTATGCATTGTCATTTTATCAGAGAGTAACAGGAACATATGTTCTAAACACAACATTTTAGAGCATTTGATTTATATTGCATACATAACTCGAATGAATCGAAACATCTTTCACACAATAGCAACAACTGTCTTTAAGTCAACTTAAAATTCTTTGAGACGCACGTCTCTCGGAGACATGACTGGGCTTCTGTGTGGCATGCCTCATGGCGCCTCTTCCAACGTGCAAGTGGCCCCAAAGACAGTCGCTACCACAAACGAGCGGCAAAACAAGACCCCCATCTAGGTCTCAGGGGTCACGGACACGCGTGGCTCTGACATGGATGCGGGTCTCATGTCACAGCTGGCTCCCAGTCCCGATTAAGGGACGAGAGGCTGATGCTTGTCCCACGAACCGCTGAATACTTCAGAGCCATGGCCAGCGTGATGAGAGCAAGGGTGAGTTTTCACACCTTATCTCTCCCCGAGGATCATTGTGTAGTCTGCTAATTAAGAATCTGGGCAGAAAAATGCCTGAGGAAGTCGTCCGGGAGGAGTTGGAGACTCTGGGTATCTGTGTCCAGGGAATCTCGCAGCTCTGCTCTGGGTGCCTTGACCAGTAAGTCTCCAAGGCCTGCCCCCTAACACTGCACTTTATTGTGTTGGTAGTGTGGGGACCAGAGGTGGCAAAACTGCATTCTCTGACCCAACTCTGCAGCCTGCAAATCTCAGTGAAGACATACATCACCCTGAAAGGCCCTCTGCAGTTCAAGCTCTCCTAACTGACGATACATGCCCTGGTGTGTTGCTTGTCCTGTGTCATCCCTCAGGGGAGTGCTCTATCTCACAGCAGCAGCTTAAGTGTTCTAGCTGTGGAGGAAACCACACACTCAACTACCGGGGCTGTGTTGATCTTTCTAAGCGGACGCCTGTTGAATGCAGCAAGGGGGCTGCACACCAGGTCTTCCTGCCGCACCAAAGGTGAACCGAGCGGGGCTATCTGCTAGGCAGGAGAACCTAGGACTGGTTGGAACCACATTGTCCATGGGGGCTGTGTTGTTACGGCTGCTTCCCCAACTGATCCCCAACACAATTCTGGCCCAATCACTGAAACTCCAACATGGAGTGAAGTGACAGACACCAGTAAGAAGGGCAAGACTGCAAAGTCAGAGCCCAAATTCATGGTAGGCCCTAAGAAGGCCCCGGTGACTAAGCCAACGGAACCTGTGAAGCATACAGAGCCTTTGCAACCCAAACCCAACGAACTGGTGGTCCCACCCCCACCCAACCAGTCACACATTGAGGAGATCTCCAGTCTTCTAGATAACCTCCCCTTGATGCATGTGTGAAGCTCATTCGCAGGATCCTCACATCCGTCCCCACCCTCCCTTCTGGGCCAGCTTGCTCGTGGGCTGTCCTCAAAACCCTTGCCCTCTCTGTATGGCAGCACTGCCTACACGGACAACACATGCAAAAGCCGATTGACAACTTGTCCTGGCTACCCACAAAAGACAGTCATTTTGACACAATGAATCATACCCAAGTGGAACTTTACAACTACCCTGACTGAGGTTTTTTTTCTGTTTTATCCTCAGTTGTAAGGCAAATGCCAGGGTATAACAAGCAAAAATGGGGCAAGGCCCACACTCTGCCATGTAAGGCGGCTAAATTTTACTGCGATTAGTATAACTTTAACTTCAAACATGGCCATTCTGGGTTCGAATCCCAGAAAGCCTTCCGGCCAAAGTAATGTCACCTCATAAACCCTATTGCCTCTTGAGCAATGACCCTCACTTTGCCCTCGTTGGGGCCTTCAACCGCGACATGAAATCATTAGGGTAAGCGTAATCCCAGTTACAGTTTAAGGTGTCTGTTACTGAGCCCAGTGATGTGTTTAATGGAGGAATGGCTAAACTGACCGAGGGACATCGGCTTACGCAAGAGTGTGAGTCGATGTCCCTTGGTTGGCTCTTTTGTTTTTTGGTTGTTGCATCTGAACTAAGGAGTTAACCAGGTTAGGTGCTTCTTCACCTGCAAATGGAAACAAAGCCAACTGTCGAAACATCAAACCAGTTATCTTTATTCATGCTGTGTTCACTCTTTTAGATTTCTGGACCCTTGAAGATGGGACCAATATGTCCTGAAACATCGGTAAAGAATTACAGCTCAGTGCTGCGTATTATCTCAGAAGAGCGCAGAGCTCACATGACAGTTTGGCAATGCAGGTCTTGGTTTGACTCCACATGGTCCGATTCAGAGCGATGCAGTTCAGTGCTTAAGACGACCTCACATACTTAAGCACCAAATGTAAGGAAAAAACCTCATCTTTCATTTGAGTAAATACAGTAATAGAAATATCATTCACATGTCTATTCTAAACTATATTTTATTGTTATCAAAAATCTTAGGCATTGCATTCTACATAGCTGCAAGAGAAATGAAATTGTGAATAAAAGCAGTTTTTTGTCTTTGAGCCCAAGAGACAAAATTTGAGGGGGAAAAAAAAAGAACATATTGAGAAAATTATGTAAAAATGTGGGTGAAAAATGCACCCAGTAGTCTTATTGCTCCAGAATCCAAGGATTAATTGGGCCTGTTAGAAAGGAGCACATCATATTAACCATATTCACCTTGAAGCGAACATTTTCTTCCACATGCCTAAAGACAGATATGGCTCAAACGTCCAAAACTATCTGTTTGAAGGAACTAAGATGATTGATAATGTCAACATAAGTCATGTTTACTCTAACACACCACCATCAGAAACACAGAGACTAAGCTTAGAGTGCTTACAGGTAGACAAACTCACAAACTTGCTTGATGTGCATGAACACATTCCTGTTTAATATAAATAAGGTACACTCAATTGCATATGAAACAAAATTCTGTCTCATCTGTACACATTTTAATTACAACAAAGGACATGTTAATCCTTAACACTCAGCACAGTATGTACAATCATGTCAGTAAATTATTGAGCCACTTTTTTCCACATTATCAAATAAAAATATATCAGTTATCTGAAGCTAATAACAGGGCTAAATTATGGTCATGTCTGTCTAGGTTGAAGACCTCCAAAACATCTTCTTTATCAGGTTATACACACCCTTATGTTGTTACACTAGTGTCAGTAGAACACTCTCAATCAACAACCTGAACGCTATATGTTACAAATGAAGCTCTATTTATGCTAACTCATGTCTATTCATGTTACTGCAAGATCATCTCTCTCCATAGTTGCCAAAGGAAGCAAAATGAAAATGACGTGCTATTATCTTATTCACAATTATGTATAAAATACTGCAAACTCTACTGTGCATTTGGCACTCAGACATTACAGAGAAATTCTGCACTTTGAATTTTAAATATAACCTTTCCATAGAAATATAACTCTACAAATTCCAAAGTGCTTTCTTTCTTCCTTTTGGTAAAAACTTCCAACATTAATAAACTCCATGTTAAAAATGTGTGAAACGGCTACTAGTGTGTACTAAGATGTGATGTCGGGATAAGGAAATGGTCCGTGGTGAGATAAAATTTGATTGGTCTTAAATGGTTAGCATTGGACTGGGGAGATTAACCCTTTGACGCCGGAATTTAGTGGCCGTTCGGCTATTTAAAGGGCTCACTGCGCAGCCACTTTAGTGGCCGTTCGGCGTTAAAGGGTTAAGTGGTATTATGGTGACCAGCAGTGTCTCACTGCACTTAAAGACAACAGCACAAGTTAGAACGCATGTTCCCTGGCTGTCCATTGCACAGGTCACAACTATAAACATACTGGGTTTGCATCCACAACCTTCTTCAAAAAAGTCTTATACAAAAGTTTTTCAGAACTTGATCTGCAAATTCCTATTTCAATATATTCAGACATTATCATATAACAAACTTCAACACACACTAGAATGGTCCATCTAGTTATCTGTTACTATAGTATTGTCACCTTCATTTTTTTAAATATTATGTGTTATATCCAGTATAAGTTTCATTATCACAATACTGACTGTGGCCTCTCATGTACAATTATTGATATGAATTACGTCGTTAAAAACGGAAATTCTCCGACCATTATTCATCTGTTCACATATATATGATGTTAGATGAGTTCGGCCACAAATTCTGGCTGCCCGTCTTTGTTAATAGTGAGGGCAGTCCGACGTCTGAATGGGTCATTACTGCATCCCGGCGCACTGTTACTTCCGATTAGTGGCTGATCTGGAACTTGGAATGTTGAACCTTGGAAGTTGAACGATGCTTCATACATCTGCTGGATGGAAATATCAGAGCAAAACATATTCTGTACTGTGAGTACATATTAAAATATAAGAGTTAAGTTCTAATGTGTGATTCTAAACACAACAGGATATGCTGCCACATATCTGGCATAAAAGTGTCATGCCTGTACTTAAACCAGTAAGTCTTGCACACACTATCAAGACATACCCATTATTCCTGTAACTGAACTAGTTCTGAGCTGAACTAAGTGCATACTTCTCTATTGCACAGATTTATAGCTCTACATAACTATTAGCACTATTACTGCTTCATTTTTCTGCATTTTTGAGGATTTGCCAACTCCCTATCATACATATGTGAAACTTCTCAGAAAAAGATTGCTTCATCAGGACACTTATAACCATTTACTAGAAGCAACATAATCAATCAATCAAACAATCCAGTGGCGTACCCAGGAATTTTTTTTCGGGGGAGGGGGTTCAACAAATTCATTTGACAGACGACAGAGAGAATGGGGATCTGGGGGCAGTAGCCCCCTAGTCAGGGGTTCTGGAGGCAGCTGTAAATTGGTACAAGAAATTTCATTTCATATAGTAAAATTTTCTTAATTTTTGGCACTTTAAGATTATTTATGATGACAACCAATTTATTTGTCATTGCTAATGTAAAACAGTTGCAAACCTAGGTAGTTTTAGAATTTTACTGCCTTTTTTCCAAACATCTTGGGGTGTTGGCGTCCTAAATTCAGCAATTTTTAACAGTCTTCACAATCGGGTTGAGTTTGACACGATTTTGGAGGGCCTTCGGAATTTTTTTTGGGGGGGGGGGGTGTTTGAACCCCCCCCCAAACCCCACCTTGGTATGCCACTGAAACAATCCACACACGAAATTCTAAAAGCTATGGATTGCTACTTTATGCATTTGCTCAGAAATACTTACATCTCTGGGAGTCCCTCGAAGGGAACTGTTTGCGCTTCCATCATTAGGCAGGGTCATGCCTCCTGATAATGTTGCATAGTCTCCAATATCTTCACCTCCCAGTGACATCACTGCATTCAGAGGTGCACTACGTGTAGGATGTTGGATTGTAGCGTATGTGTTGTCCACCTGGAAGAGATATCACATAAATTAACAGCTGGGCAACAAGAGAGTGGGTGAAACATTTGTGGACCTTTAGAATGGAGGTACTTCTTCATAGCCTTCAGTTTATATCACTGACGTTTGTTCAAAAATACCACAATGTCTCTGTTCTTATTTGTAACTTGTTGTGTGATGTTGCCAGTAAATTACAGTATATAGCATTGAATGATGCAGTGATTAATGAATAGTAAAAAAAAAGAAAATATGGAAGATATGTTCATAGTATATTTTGAAATGCTATCCCCACACCTACCAACAGGGATGTGTGAAAGTCATGAGAAACTGTCAAGACAGATTAAAATCAGATACTCACCAGATGCAAGTATTTCTAACGCTGTGGAGCACAGTCCTTCTCTAGAAGCTGATAGTTCCTCAACAAACCAAGAAATTCCCCAAGATCCTGCCACTTGGCCCTATCCTAAGCCCCTTATGACATAACTGAAGTCACTTCCCCACACAACCCTGTCCCTGATAACTGTTCATTCTGTTGGTAGACAAATGTCCTTTCTGATGTGATCAGCAAAAAACTTCATTGAATGAATTATAAAGAATGGAGTCATTGCTTGACATTCACACTCAAGACGATTGGTTACTGAATGGACACTGATGCAGATTGAACCCCCGTCCCCCCGAACACACAAACACACACACACACAACACTTGCGCATGTACACACACATGACAAAGTGTGAAAACAGATGAGCTTAATGAAGTGTTCTGAATTAAGACATATTAAGGCTGTTACAACTGTGTCTCTGCAGGTTCATTACAGCAGTATGTGACACCACACCTGTACCAATATTCCTTCAAAACACTGGTGCCAACATGGCTGTCACAGTAGAGAAAAAATCACATTTCTCAGGGTAATTTTTTGTGACGTATGACTCAATGGACTTTACGCTCATCCATTTCAAACCAAAACCTACTATTGGAAAGCTTATCTCTCTCTCTCTCACACACACACACACATGGACACACACACACAGACACAGACAGACACACAGAGACACACAGACAGATAGAAACAGACACACACACAGACACATACACACAGACAGACACA